>Ga0307518_10002539_pt1 | contig 13321 bp, 7 predicted proteins | sample 25_EM_MG_FD_203889 | JGI IMG/M metagenome (GOLD analysis project Ga0307518, IMG submission 203889) | Populus trichocarpa ectomycorrhiza microbial communities from riparian zone in the Pacific Northwest, United States - 25_EM | ecosystem: Host-associated > Plants > Roots > Unclassified | place...
ATGATTTAGATAATAACAATGTATGGATTATTTTCACACATATTCATTTGTATCAAGAATAACCACCATATGAGTCGAGTCATTGTAGCTATTAATAAGCTTGAAATGCATCAAATAGATATAAAAAAACAACTTTATTAAATAGTGATATTGATGAAAAGATTTACTTGGAACAAACCTAACGGTTTGTTATTAATGGACAAGAAAGGAAAGCACATAATATTGTCAAATCATTGTATGGTTTGAAACAAACACCTAAAGAACAACATGAAAAAATTGACAATGTTATATTATCAAATGAGTTCAAAATCAATAAAAAAAATGTATATATATAAAAAAACATAGATGAAGGTTATGTTACTGTATATCTTTGTGTAGATGGCATGTTTATTTTGGACAGTAATAACTACATGATTAAGTCTATTAAAAAGATATTAATTTATAAATTCGACTTAATAAATTTTTTTAGAACATTTGAAAGTTTGGATTATAAGCTTTCATGTTATTCATGCTTTTAACAACCAATTTTTTTGAAGAAAATTTCCAACACTAAGATGCCGGACACATTACAACGCACGATTTGAGATGATTGTAATCTTAAATGATTCATATCAAGTTCATATATATGCTCATGTGCTCAAGCCTACAATTATTCAAAGCACAAATGGTCAAGTTATAATAAGAATTAGCCTACTCTCTCTCTCTCTCTCTCTCTAATTTTACCTGAATTTATTTATCATATTGCGCTGGTGAACTTGTGAAGCAGTAATTATAGTAGCCAGCTTCAAAAGTTTTGATATTGTAATTTTTGGTGGAGTGCATAGAGAGAGGATAAAAATTAGAGTTTTTAAATTCTAAAATTATAGTTCTAACATTATAGAAGAATAAAAAAAATCTTTGATATTTTATAAAAAAAGGTCTAAATAATTTGAATAATAAAAAAAACACTTCAATTATTTATGCAGAAGTCTTAAAAATTGATTTAATTAAAAAGTCCAAAGCTAAGTAAAAAAAACTAATTAAAATATAAAATTAACTTGAAAAATAATTAGAATAAAAAAACAATTTATGAACCCTAATTTCAGGAGATCCAAATGATTAACATAATGAATCTTAATAAGAACTCGGCTTGTACAATCATCTAACTATTTAGTTTTCTAGCTAGACCTTAAAAGTGTAATTATATAACTTTTCTAGTGGGCAAAATTTGCGAGCTCTACACTTGTAGAAGTTTGAACTTGGTCTTTAGTCTTTGGGATGGTGGAATTTTCTCTGGAATTTTCTCTGGACAAATGAATACTTGCCCATCTCCAAATTCTCCTTTTTGTCAGTGCTTCTTGAATGTAGCTCAGGATCTGCAGATTCCTTCCCATACGCAGAATAGCAACTAGGAAACCGAAGGCTGAGACGCTACCGGATAATATGAATAGCCCAGCGAAAGGCTCCAGATCTAAACTCGAGTTGTCCCTTAACGCATCAGAGGAGCAATTGGGAAAGGAGAGAATCTCTTCCATTTGCCTCATTTCTCCACTCTCTATAACTTTCAGGATTGCCTCTGACATGTCAAAAACCAGAGGAGAACCCTTTGGAAAAACCTGGAAATGAAAGCCATGCCAGTAAAATGAAGAGTAAGAATTCTCTTTATGCAAATCAATGTGGAAACGAGATGAGGAAACGAAGACAGAGAGAACTAACATAGCCGAAACCGCCTAATTGAAAGGTGGATTTTGCTTGTGTGAAGCGCTTGCAGTATTTTCCCAGGAAGACTTTTGCATGTGGCTCAACAAAGAATGCTGCTTTGATATGTCCAGTTTCAAAGGCTTCTAGGTAATCGTTTCCTGAATAAAACTTCCTTATATTTTCTGGTTTGAAATGCAAAACGTTAGTCAAATATCGCACAACAAAGGAGTTCCCATTGCAACCAACAGGTGCGTTGGTTTTCAGTAGTGTATCAATATCCAAAACTGATGGTTCTAGCCGTGAGACTGTCATCCTTGAGGAAAGATCAGCCGTGAAGCTTGCCGTGACGATGAGAATCACAAATAACCATGGTGCCACCATTACTCGAGATAAATTGTTTCTAAGCGGTTGCCCTGTATTCGGTAAACAATGAAGAAAATTAAGCCAAACCCTTATACAAGAACAAGAACTAGCGACAATTATCATTTGCAAATTAATCGAATTATACTCTTACCATGTGCGTAGAATATTACTGTGACGGAAAACCATAACATACCCCCGATTCCTTCAAATTCTGTGTTGCCCCCACGTTCAAGTATCCATACTAGGCATCCTATGAACATATGCATTGCTACCATTAGTAACCATAACTTTTTGGTGAAGGTTTTCAGCATCCATGTTATATTGGACTTGGCTGATTTCGCTGGTACTGTCATGACGAGTCTGGAATCAATATATGGTTGCGAAAATTCTGCGTACTGAAACCTTCCAGGCTCTATTGAAAAATCACCAACAGCAGCATCCAGGCCCTATTTGCATGAGAAAACCAATGATTAAAAGTTTTTTATATCATGATAAATTGGAGAAAAAAATTTGCTTCTTGTTTCATATGAGACTAATGATAGAAGAAAAATAAATAAACCTGACCTTGTCATGAACTTGCTCCACCATCTTGTCGTATGACCCATTGAATGGAACGAACACATACGGCAAGTAATATGGGAGACGCTTTAAAGTTGCTTCAAATACATTAATTGAGAACCCTGTGACACAAGTTTTGTTACTGGCCTCGTCTAAACTCACCTTCACAAATTCATGAAAAGCGCCCATGGCCGGAACTCCTATCTTCAAAGGTTTATCCGTCTCAGAAATCACCCATCCGCGAGGAACACCGCCCTCTCCACCAGGCCAATAAACCGGCCCCCATTCTTCAAAAGAACCACTGGAATTCACACCATTATGTTTCTCGAGGCTCTTTAAAAAGCCGAAGTCTGGTGACCAAACTGCAATCTCTCTGTAGCTGTTACCTACAACATTAATGATTTGAAATGAAGGCATTTGCCGCAACACATTATTTTTAAACCTTATTACTCCACTTACACCTCTAAATCTGCTGGATGAAATGGCTCTAGATAAGTCTTTTGAGCTTATTTTTCCTGGTGAGTTTTTCATAGCTTGAGCAATAGCCCAAGTTGCATCATAAGCACGGAGAGCAAAGATACTTGGATTGCAATATTCATCTTCTTCTGGATACTCTGATCGATACTTGCTGCGAAATCTAGATCTAAACCGTTTAAAAGGCTTGCTACTGCGTACAAATCCGGTTCTAAAACCAATCACACCTTGCATGTTGTTGACAACTGAAGAATCGAAAGAGTCAAGAAAGCTTGCAATCTCATCTGTGACAATCCACACATAACCTTTCTCCATCATCCCCAACTGCTTTGCTTTCTCAAATAGCAGGACTGCCATTTCTAAAGAAGATATCACAACTACGAAAACCCTGTTGCTCCTGCTCCTCATATTGACAAGCTCTTGTTCAATGAAGGCTTCTGCGTTTGATAGAGAAGGCAAGGAAGGGAAAGTTGAGTGGTGTTCAATGTCTGTGTTGACAGCCTTGAGAGTGTCAGATAGGAGAGTTAAAATCCCAGAATAAGCAGAGAAACCATTTTTTGATTCATATATCACTGTAACTTTCCTCCACTTGAACTGGCCTACAATAGCAGCTATGCATCGTATGTGGAAGGTGATATGGTCACTAAATTGAAAGAAGTGTGGTAATTGGCGTGCTATCGATGGCGGGGTTATTGCCGGTGATGTTAAGGATATTATAGGAAGATACTTGATGTTTTTGTCAACCTTGGAGAGAGGTCCTGTTTCCTGAGCTGACATCGTTCCTATGAGCGCTTGCACTTGTTTGCTATCAATGAGCTCAACTGCTGCAGCAATATGATAAGAGGCCTGTTATATATTTGTGGCAAATATTTGGGCTTCATATCACAAAATACAATAGAGATAAGCATTGGTGTAACTGTGTGTGCTGTGATTATATATAGAAATATTTGTGACCTTGACACCAAGATTGTCAAATGAAACTGAAGCTGAAAAGTAAGACCTTTTCTATTTATATTAGTAAATTGTTAAGAGTCAAAAAATCAGATTTTTATTTTATTTTTTTAACCTAGTTGGGGTTTTCGATCAGACTACGTTAACTTGTATCATGGTTTTTCAAGTCATACAATGTAGATTGTTGGACTAGGGTGTTCGGTTTGAGTCTAAAATTTCAACTGAACCGGAGATAAAATTTTCTAAAAAAATGGATCAAATTGAATTAAAAACCAGTTCAAACTGAACCTGTTTGGTTTGATCAAGATTAGACCAGAAAATCTAATCACTATAGCCGGCACACACAAAAATAAAAGAGAAAATAATTTGTCAAACAAATTACCTATAATCTAATTAAACCTAATTAAACCGTGTGGAACAAACACTCTACGAGTCCATAATATTTTTCTCATATATATGATGTGAAGAAAAATACTATGCAAGTCCATAATACTTTTCCTATTTTTCCCTTATATATTATTTATAATCTAAAGTATGTGGGGTGAACATTGTACAATCATACTATTCACCCTCTCATATTTTAATGTTCATTGTTTTTTTATTTTAAGATTTTGCTATAAATTTAAGGAGAAAATGTGTGAGGTTAATAAATGGAAAAGAATCATAAATAATGACTAAAACTAAAAACTGAAAAATTGAGAGATATGTTTAAATTAAAATATTTAATCATTTCAGACGTGATATTTATGCGGTTGTGTTTGCTAAATTTATTAATTAAAAGAAATATTCAATTAAATAATATATTATAAATTGATTGAATAAAAAAAAATTAAAGAAAGTAATTTGTAACAAATAGAGAGGAAATGGCAACCAGAAAGAGATGAAACGAGATGACCACTCTTTTTAATGGGAAAGTGGAGATATTTTTAGGGTTAGGGAACTTATAATAGGTTAGTTTTCTATTTATACTCCTACTTTCTTAAAAAATGAGCCTCGGATCCAGTTTGGTTATGGTTTTAGTTTTTAAAACTAAAATCAAACCCGATCGTGTGATTTTTATAATTTTTAAATTGATTTAATTAGTTTTTATCTTTTGGTTTGGTGGTTTTAACTAATTTTTTTTTTTAATTTTTAAAGTTTAATTAGTTAGTTGATAGTGTTTTTTTTAACACCCTTAAATTGTATCAATTTCAAAATGGTATGGTGAAAAATATTTTGTGCTTTTGGTTAACAATATATATAGTACAATACCATTGAAACTTGAAGAATCTTAGAAAACACAGAGGTAGCCTATATATTAGCGCAGTGTACACCGAAAGATAGAAAGTTATGATTTTTCGTTGTTCTAAATTATAGAGAGAGAAAATTAAGATTTCTTGATTTTTAAAATTACACCTAAACTATAAAGACAATTCTAGATTTATATCTTTTTATTCTTAAATTTGTTGATTTTTATGTAATTAGATAAAAAGATCTTTGTTTGTGTTTCATCTGTTGGGTCTTAATTAATTTGAGCTTAAATCTTTAGATCCAGGAGATAATTTTTTTAATTGATTTGTGATTGCAATTTATTCTTAAACTTATGAAGCATTAAAAAAGTCTTGAAAAATAATGAGATATTTGAAGAGAAAAAGTTGTTGGGACAAGAGTTACTCAAGGGAGTGTTTATTTTTGTAGTTAATTTGACCTGTTTTTTAAGTAATTTTTAATCTTAAAATATATTAAATTGATTTTTTTTATAATTTTAACATGTTAATATTAAAAAATATATTTTTAATATATTTTTAATTGATAAGTATTTCTTAAAAATATTTTATTATGCATCTTCAAACACCAGCGTACGTTTTCTCAAAATCTTTTTCTCGTTTATTATTATTATTTTTTAATAGAAATGAGCTAGTTTTAGAAAAGAAAACCCAATTGTTTGTTTTCCTTTTCTTTTGTTTCATTCCATTAACGCTAATTTATTGTCGAGTTGACAATTCTCTTTGTGGCTGGATAAACTGACAAAGACTGGACCTACCAACCTAAGTGATAAAGAATTCTGAAATGGGATAATATTCTACTTTGCATTGGATCTCAACGTGGACCTAGCTAGCAAGGCGAAGACATCAAGCTGAAGAAATGCAACAAGCTAGCCTATAACCAGTACAGGTTCTATATATGAAGCCCCTTTTAAGCATGAAAATTGTTTGTTCCAATGAAGAAATCCATTGCCATATATATATGATATTGATTCATAGAAAAAAATTGTTCGTCCTAAGATAATTTGCAAGAAGTGAAGATTTTTTCTTTTTCTTTTTTTTTGTGGTTGTCAATGAACGGGGAAGATAAGCCTTACTAGAAGACGCAGCTCTAGCGGAGTCTCCACGTGAATCTTCAAGTTGCAAAACCAGCTGCTTAGAGCAACTTGATCGAGTAAAGTCTTCAACAGCCATCTCCATTGCAACTTTCTGCTCTTTTCCAACCCGAGACCGATAATCTATAACGCCACCTATATTCCCCATTATGTGGCGGGCCAATGGGCAGTGATCCCCAGCTGCTTCATCGGCGTTAGTCTTCGACACCGCCACTAGCAGCCAAAGCACGCAAAATGAGAGGATCACAAGAGACATTTTTACTTTCGAATATTGAGAAGGTATATCGAATGAGAAGGAACATGCCACAGCAAGGAAATTTATTAGACAATTTTACAAAGAAATGTTCAAACGCTTGCAAAGTATCAGAAATTTCTTAGGAAACGTCTGTTAACTAGCAGATTATTTCGTTCTACTTAATTATAGTGATATTAAATTCTTGCTGCAGCCATCTACTTACAGCGTGTTTGGTATTGTGGTTGCTGTTGTGGTTGTGGTTTTAAAAAAGTTCTTTTATAAAAAGTATTTTTAGTTGAGGTTGGGTTGGAAAAATATATGTTTGGTTAAAACTGTGGTTGAAATTGAGGTTGAACAAAAAGTAGTTTAATGTGTTTGGTTAAAAAAATGTTTTTCAAATTGAGGTTATAAAATAATTAAAAAATATTTTTAATTTAAATATTGTAGATTTAACTACTATTATTACATCATGAAATAAATAATATTGATATCAAATATTTTTTATTATTCCATTAAACTATATGCAATGTCATCACATACGAAATATATCCAACAATAACTATATTTTTCATGGTTTCTTAAGCACGCAACAACAAAAACTGTATTTTTTGTACGTCATCAAGCGATCTCCTTCTAATTTTTTAAATAAAAAACAATTAAAATAAAAATATAACCTGAATATTTTTTAACTGGGTCGGACCCGGAAAGAACATAATTGGAATTGCGATCAAATTCCACAAATGCTACGTCATCATGCGATATCCTTCTAATTTATATAGTGTTATTAAATAATATTAAATACTAGTTTTTCGAGTAAAACTTAATTTTTAAAAAAATATTTTACAATTTCATTACGTACAAAATTCATTCGATAAAAACTACAGTTTTCATGATTTTTTGAGCATGCAATAAAATTAGTTAAAATATTATCAGAAATAAAATTGAGATTACAGTACGAGTAAATTTAATTCACCTTAAACTAATTTAAAAAAAAAACAAAAAAAAATATTGTTCATGTTCACGTGAATAGTGCGAGTAAAATCACTTAACTGCACTAGTTTTTCAGAAAAAAAACTAAACTTTTCCTGATTTTTCGAATTAATAATTAAAAAAAAACTAAACTTTTCCTGGTTTTTCAAAAAAAAAAAAACTAATTTAAGTTTAAGTGTACAGTGCGAGTGAATTAATTCACTCGCACTGTACAGTGGAGCATGGCTCCACTGTTACAGCTTCCTGCCTCAGGAGAAGCAGCCAAATGCTGCTTCTCCAAAACCTGTGGTTTCATTTTAATTTGTAGTGGGTCCTACCAGTGAAAAGCAATTTTTTTCCCTTACCAAACGATATTACGTGTGGTTGCCGGTGAACCTCACCCGCAGCCACACTCCCAAACGGCCACTTAATACATCCAAAACAAGAATTAGGGTCACCTCCTTCACTATTAACATGAATAGTGAAGAAGATGGTCTCTTTTTTTCTTTTTCTTTTATTGCATTCTCTCTTTTTTTTTTATTTTTTTTTAAATTTTATTATTTAATATTTGTTTGATTTTGAATTTATTTTTATAAATTATTTTGTTTTGTTTTTTATGAAGTGATCGTTATCTCAAATAAACATCATAATATCATATTTGTGTTTAGTTTTACGAGTATTTTTTTTTGTTATTGTATAATTAAGTAAAAAATAATTTTTTTTATTAAAAAAAAACAAGAATTTCTATGATTATTTTGGCCAAGTCGAGCTCGGTTGTTGTCCTAGTTTTCTTCTTGAAGGTGGCTCCATCGCATGACTCCCTAGGTGATTTCATTAATTTCTATGATTATTTTGCATCGAATGCCAGCCAGCGCAAAGAAGAATTCCAATGGTCTCATATCAACCTTCTACGGCTCTCCCCTTCACTTCAAAGACTCCTCGAACGGTAGTGTCTTCTCCTTCTCAACTACTTTCATTTTTGCAATCGTACCCCAGTACCGCAACTAGATGGCCATGGACTTGCCTTCGAAGGCAATCCGGGAGCCTTACCAGGCCGATGTCTACCACCAGCTCTGTTCAACAGAACTGGTCCAGAAAACTGTTCGAATCATATTGCTGCCCAAGGTTTATAATGTAGCCCAAACCCACTTCAACCCATTTTCAAATAACAATTGGTGAGCCTGAACAGTAAGACAGGCCCACAACTAAACCCTAAAAATATCTATCCATCTGCTTCCTCTCTGCTGCCTAAAGCCCTAATCAAATCCCTCATATTTCTCTCTGCCACTTCAACTTTTATCTCAGTGGCCACCTTTCAATTGGGTAAGGAACTAATATCCTTTCTTTGGATTCTTTGGGGTTCTTCTTGAATTCCTAGTTTGTGTTTTTTCTTTATTGGTTACGTGAGTTGATTTTACGAAGTTTAATTCTTTTCTTATTTATTTTTTCAGTGTGAAGGCTAGATTTATTGCGAGTGAAGAAAATGGTGAGGCCTTATGGTAAAGGGCACAAGAGAAAGAAGAAAGGGGAGAGGTATGATAAAGAAGAAGATGAAGTGGAAGATAAACAAGTTGAAGAAGAGAACACTGATGATGAGACTGAAATAAGCGCACAAGATGCTGAAGAAAAAACAGAAGAGGAAAGAGAAGAAGTACCAGAATTGGAGGGCATTCCTGTTGGCCCAAGTACTCAAACTGCCAAAAAACCTGGGGTCATATTTGTGCTGGAAAAGGCATCTTTGGAAGTTGCAAAAGTTGGAAAGGTTTAAAGACTAACTTTTCATCCCAATGCTTGGTTTTTAAGTAACTTACTGGATTCATTATATGGCTCAGTGTGGATTTTTTATTTGTGATACACAGGCTTGGTGTAATGTTTTGAATTTGGGTTAAGGGTTACGGAGAGTGATTTTTGAAGTCTTTGTTGGGATTTTCATGAAGTGGGGTTTTATCATTTTGTTGGAAGTTTTCATTTTCATCTGACTGGTTTTGTTTGTACAGAATTACCAAATTTTGAATTCTGAGGAGCATGCCAATTTCCTGAGGAGGAATAATAAAAATCCTGCTGATTACAGGCCTGACATCATTTATCAGGTTAGTGTCTTTTATTATTGAAAGCACTTATTCTTCTTCGTTGATTTTCTCCCATACCGGTGAAATCTCTAGGTGCATTTTATTTTTTTTCCTATCCTAACTAGAAGTCAAATTCCTGAGTCATGTTTCTTGTTAGACCAACCCCATGACCGTCTTTCATAAGCAGGTCCAACAGTATCAAAACTAGTCAGAGTATTGTTACTTTGCTTGGCATATGTCACACTTGTATTAATATCATTGTTGCTAATTCCAGGCTCTCCTATCCATCTTAGATAGCCCATTGAATAAGGCTGGGTGTTTGCGAGCTGTATATGTGAAAACAGATAAAGGTGTTCTTTTTGAAGTTAAGCCATATGTTCGTATTCCAAGGACTTATAAGCGTTTTGCTGGTATTATGTGTAAGTTCAGTGATCCCCTCTGATACTTCTCTACAGTGTTGGTATATAGCGCTTCTTCTTTTTGTATATAGTTTTGTATTTGTTGTTTACCACCCTGTTCAATATTGCAGTGCAGCTGCTTCAAAAGCTTAGTATTGCTGCTGTTGGTAAGCGTGAGAAGCTTTTGCGCGTGATCAAGAATCCTGTAACCCAGCACCTACCTTTAAACTCTCGTAAAATAGGTGAGCTTTAATTTTTATGGTTTTCAAAGTCATGGTATGGTACAGGAGAGATAAAGGTTGCTTGCTGTTGTATCAGGCTTCTCCCATAGCTCAGACAAATTGGTCGAAATGGAGAAGTATGTAGCTGGAGTTGGTGGTGACACTGACCTTGTTTTCGTGGTATGCTAAAAGTAACTTTAGTACTATATATACTCTCTCTGTTGAGAAATTTGTAACCTTTTTAATCTCTCTCAACAAAATAATTTTCAGGTTGGTGCTATGTCCCATGGTAAAATTGAATGTGATTATATAGATGATTTTATATCAGGTAAGCTCTTTCTAGATTCATTTCTTTACATCATCTTATGCAGAAATCATGCACAGTAAAAATCAATACTGATTAGAGTCAGTTTCTGATAAAGAATTTGGACCCAAAGTTCATGTAACAAAGAGGAGCAAAATTTTTGCTGACAGCATCAGACCTAAACATACTTCTTAGCTTGAAGCATTCTGCGAAGAGTCTTTGATCAAGACTCCATGCAAATTAATGCACAAGTCATAGCAAATAGGTTAAATCTATTGATTGGGTATAAATGCAATTGGTTACATGTATAATGTTTTCTGGCATCACTTTAGAACCTCCGAATGTCCTGTAAACGTATTTGCATTTTAATTGTTGTGAAGCTGAGACATTGTCCTACTGGATATCCTGTCTATATTTGACATCTAGGGTTTTTGAAACAGAAATCCTTATCGTGTATTCTTTCTTTTTTGTCCCTTTCAGTTTCAGAATATCCGCTGAGTGCTGCCTGGTGTATTGCAAGGATATGTGAGGCTGTGTCAAAGAAGTGGCGTGTACTGTAAACTTTCATGTTTCTGGATTTCGTCAACGATATCATTGTTTGGTAGTTTATAACCAGTCTTGAAGACTGAAGTACATGTAAACCAAACCGCAGTCCAAAAACAATTTGATTGGCAATTTTCATTTCTTTAGATGTTACATGTTATTCTTGTGCTTTACCAGTAAAGCACCTCAAATTTCTCTTATGATCTGGAAACACCCTTGACCCAGAGCTTCACTAGGTTTGGGTTCGGCTAAACTTAGCAGATTAACTTGTACTTGTAACGCAGTTGATCTGTTCAAACCTATTTAGGAGTGAAACAACATTGATTGATAAAAAAAATTAAATTAAAGTAACCCAGCATTCCAACTGCTTGCACTGTAAAAGCATGTAAAATATATATATTTTTTTTTTGAAGTTTGCCTAAAGCAGTTGGCGTTGTGAAGCAATTCTGCAAGTTAACAGATGATTTCCTGAGGAAATTTTGCAACTATTCGTAAATTTTCTGCTATACCAGACAAATCATATGTCAATGTACATTGTGCTGTGCTGTATCCTAGATCAATAATTTGCTAACATACAAAAATTATAGACAACCATTGTTTCGTTTGGTTGATTGATAATCAGTTTCTTTTCCCGTTAACGAAGCGATTTGCTTCTTGAGGTTGAGGATCTCAATTCCACAGGGGTAACTGGTTCATTAGCTTCTTTGAAGCTTCCTCGTACTTTCTGTTCAGGAATTCCATTTCATTTATTTTCAGTTTTCTTCTCCGTTTTCAATTTTTATTTTCTAATAAAAAATTGAAAAATGTGTTTATTTGTCAAAAATATTGAAAAATTGTTCCACTAAAAAAAAAAACCAAAACATCAAGATCAACAACTACTATAAAAGAATCAAAACCATTATTTATAATATAATAGTCATGTTAATCTAATAATTTAACTATAAAAATATTATTTTTATTTTATTTAAAATTAAATTAAATTTATCATAAAAGGCTGTGCCTATTAACTCCATAAAAAATAGTATTTTATTATAATAAAGATAAATAAATTTATAACATTAACCAGATATGCAAATATAAAAGAAAATAATTTTAATGTTTTTTGTTGTTAAGAACATGGTAAAACTGTCTGAGAAAATGATTTTGTCTGGATTGAAGCACAAATCAGGGATACCCTTCCCTTGATTCAAAGGAACTACTAAAAAGTATTGCTGCATGCCTTAAAAAAGAATAAGAAAGAGGTTGTATGCATGAGAAAGAAACATTGGAATAGACAGGCGAGATTTACAAGAGAAATTATCAGGTATTTGACAAAGAAAAGGCTGTTCTATCCCTCACTACCTTCATTTTTATCTGTTCTCATCTTACACAGTTACACTAGTTATTATAGCCGCAGCTTTTTCTTAAATACAGACTACAGTTGAGAACACTATGCACAACCTCTTCCTAAAAGTTTAGGTAAACCTGTACAGAAGGGAAGCCTCTTAAAGATTGTCATGTAAGAAAAACTCTCTCAAACGTGCACGCCTATCCTCTGTGCGACCTGCATCAGCAAAATCCAAAGAGAGAGTTCACCCTTTCTGGAACGCAGCTAATGTTGATGATGATGAATTAATAATAAATGCAAACAATGACAATGATGATGTTCAAAATGGATACCAACTGTATTATGCATAAACAATGGCAAACTGCAACCTGAGTCATGTTTGCAGTAAACCGAGCCCAAATACTATCTAGAGCCACAAAATAGATACTCTAGAAACAAACATATTCGTTGCATGTCAGATCACTATCCTCGTAAAAGTTCTCAGTCATTATGCCAAATTTTAGCTATATTACCATGAGGATAAATGGGGTTGACTTCCAATTCCCATGCAAATACTGCATTCCTGTCTCCATCTCATTATGAGAGGTTCTAGTAATCAAATACTGTCATGAGATTTGAAACACTGTGAATTCCAAGAAAAAATAATACACTCTCTTCCTCATTGTCGATTTTCTCCTAGTTCTTTATTGATTAGTGAAGCTTACCTCCTTGAAGGAGTGGACATCACTTCCCCAAAGCCAAGAATCGCATCCTGCATCTCTCGCACCCCATATATCATTCCTACGATCATCCCCTACATGCACAGCATCTTCTGGTTTTACTTCCAACAACTCACAAGCTTTTAGAAATATTGTTGGATTTGGCTTCTCC
>Ga0307518_10002540_pt1 | contig 13314 bp, 9 predicted proteins | sample 25_EM_MG_FD_203889 | JGI IMG/M metagenome (GOLD analysis project Ga0307518, IMG submission 203889) | Populus trichocarpa ectomycorrhiza microbial communities from riparian zone in the Pacific Northwest, United States - 25_EM | ecosystem: Host-associated > Plants > Roots > Unclassified | place...
ATACATAAAATTAAATTATCTTTTGACTGGATCTACCCGTATCCTTGATATTCAAAGCTAATTAGAATATAATATAAAATAATGTAAGATAAGAACAAATTCACTTCCCTCATAATCGAAAAAGAAGAAGAATTAATACAATCATAGCTCCTTAATTCAAGTCAAGAGCGTACAAACTTGAATTCAAAGTTAATGAACACAAGCTGCTTCGTTAATGTTTAATTGAATATTACTTTTAATAATAAATATTAGGGTTGAGTAAGAAAACTGAAAAATTAATTAAATCGAGAAAATTAAAAAAAATAATTGAATCATGAAAAAAACAGATTAAAATTTTAAAAAAACCCACCAGTTCGATTTTATAAACCTGAAACTGAATCGAAAAAAACCAGAAAAAACCAAGCCAAAACCGAAAAAACTGAGTCAAAACCGAAAAAACCGAGCCAAATCGAAAAAATTGAACAGAACAGAAACCTGTCGGTTTGAACCGGTTTTGATTTTTTTTTAAAATTTTGATTTGATTATTCTTTTTAATAAAAACCGAACCGAACCGAAAATAAACCACTCTAATAAATATATTTCAATTAACTAGAAAATGGCATCCATTTTTCTTCATCCTAAAAAAAAAAATAAAAGAACTCTTAATCAAACTTTCTCTTACCAAAAAAAAAAGAAAAAAGAAAAAAACAATTGCTTTTTTTAATTCCCTTTTACAGTTTACTTCCCTCTCTTTTCTTATTTTTATTTAATAAAGTAAAATAAGAAATAAAAAGGGACAGGCAGTCTTTGTCAAACACCCTTTTTGAACGCTCCGGTAACTTTCGTTTTTAATGTTCAATGAAAATATATTTGCTTTGAAAAATAACAAATTAATATTTTTTATAATTTTAATAGGTTGATTTAAAAAAATTAAAAAATTATTTTAAAATATTAAAAAAACACTCTTGAAAAGCTTTTTACACCCAAAGAGCATAAAACGAGAGAAGGGAGGAAAGCTAGAGACACACACACACATTGCTCTCTGAGATCCCTTTGCCTTCTTTCCCAATCGAACAGGCATCCGTTTTAGGTGAAATTGAGCTGTCTTTTCGATCCAATTCAAATGGGTAATCCATGATCTCTCTCAACCATTCTATCATTCTCTCTCTCTCTCTTTTTAACGTCTCCTTCAATTATTATTATTATCTACCGGATTGGTGTCTTCTCGGTTCAATTTGTAACTGTTCTTTCGGTTTCTTACTTGCTTGTTGCTGTTAAATTTGTTGAATTTAGTTACCGTGCGACTTTTTATTATTAGATGAATGAATTTGATTCACTTTTTGCGGCTCTTAAGATATGTTGTGATTGCAGATTGATAATTATCAATTTTCGGGTATTTATGGAGTTTGGATCATGATTTTACTTTGAGGCAAATGTGGATAAGAGAAGAGGATTTTGAGATCTTGATTTTTTTTTTATTTGAGGATGAATTTGAAAAGAGTTTACTACTTTTGAGGACTAAATTAAAGTGAGTTTTTTATATTCAAATGATTTGAATTTGAATAAGAAATTGCCATTTCATACACAATTGTGACTCTGTTTTTTTTTTTTTTTTTCCTCTCCCCTCTTTGTCTTCTTTTTCTTGCCGAATGAACCAAGGACTGATAAATGTTTTGAACTATGTACATGTTTGGTGATGTGGTTGAAAGTGCTTTTCTTTTAAAAAAATAACAATCAAATTGATGCTTCTTAGGTGATTTTCAATGGTTTTTGACGTCCTCGTATAAAAAAAAATCGAAAATCACCTAAGAAAGCAATCTATTTGATGCCTTTTAAGACAATAAGTCTTTTGAAAAGCACCCCAACCGCAGTGCCAAATAGTCCCTAAGTGGTTTCTAATGGGGTATAAGTATGACTTTAAGTGTGAAAACCTCAGCCTATGACTTTAAGGATTCTCCGTTTTGAATTGTATGAAGATTCATGTATTCTATTTCTGTTATCATTAGTTTGTATGGGAAACTCGCACAGATCGATATGGCATGGAACTTTTGAGCTGTTAGTTGTTTTAAAGGTTATATTGCTTATGTATTTACTGTAAGATATGTAATCTGTAATCTTTAATTTGTGCTCCAAAACTAATTCGTGTAATGTTTGATTTTCAGAAAAGAGCGATGGTTGCTGTTCTACTCACCTTATTGATGGAGATGGTATGTTTAATGATACTGGATTAGAACAATTAATCAAGGAAGTGAGATTGGGCGAATGTGGATTGTCATATGCTATAGTCTCCATTATGGGCCCACAAAGTAGTGGTATGAACCTTTTTCGTTCATTGATGAGTTAACCTTTTGTTTATCTCTCTCTGGTTGTCCTTATTTTTGTCTGATTAAAAGATTTTCATTCCGTGATCTGATTTGCCAAATTGCTTTGCACTAGAAGCTAGAACAGTATGATTTATCCTGTAAAGAAGGTAAGAGAAAGTTTTGATTTTGAGACTCAGTGCTGCACTTTTTGGAATGTAGTCAACCTGGAATAATTAACAGCATAGCTGGTATATTTAATGCGAATTTGAATGTTGTTCTATCTAGTTTTATCAAGCTGTCCCTGGTTTTAGTTCAATTCAAGTTCCACCACATTTCCAGTTTTATTGGCTAATAATTTACACCTGTTATTAATGGCCCATGTTGCCTGAAGAGTTTTACATTGTTTTCTTTGGACTGGACAGGGAAGAGCACTTTGTTGAATCATTTGTTTGGTACCAGCTTTAGAGAGATGGATGCTTTTAAAGGAAGGCACGCTCTTGCATTGCTCTCTCCAATTTGATTTTCTTTTATTGCACTTTTTCCTTGAACATGAAAAACTTTCTGGAATTGCTAAAGCCTGATAGGTTCCATTTATTTTCAGGTCTCAAACCACTAAGGGAATTTGGTTGGCAAGATGTGCTGGTATTGAACCCTGTACTCTTGTAATGGATTTGGAGGGAACTGATGGAAGAGAACGTGGAGAGGTGCCTTTATTATCATTTTTGAAATAACTTCACTTGCATTTCTCCCTCCCTCCCTCTTTCCCTATAGCACCATTTAAAGTTTTCTGGGGTTTTCAGTTTTCTGTAATCTTTTTATACCTTGTTTAAATTGTAAATTCATTTTGTATTACACAAATGCAGCCATGTTCTAAAACTGGTTATATTATATTACCCTCTTAGATACTCAGCTCTCCATTCCTCTGCTCTATATTCATGAAACTTTTTTCAGTATAGAATGAGTAAATTAATTCTCAAAAATTTGCAGTGAACTTCTGAATGCAAAAATCAGTAGAGTATGCACTTTTAACCCAAAACATGCTTTGGCTGACAACAATACCTTTTTGGTCATGAACACATCCTTGAGCTGCCTTCTTTGAATTTTTTGAAGATTTATGCACATATGATCCCTCCAGTAGTCTACCAGAATGGTTTGTCAGTTATGGTTAGGGTTGTAATTGTATTGGCTGCATTTAGATATATAATTTGGAGTTGTTTGATTAAGATTTTATCGATATAGATTTGGAAATGCTGAGCATTACATTAGTGAAATTATTTTATATCAAACCTCGTCGGATGTAAGTGAACAATCCTCTAGTCAAGGGTCAAAGAAATGGGCAGGAGGGAGATTGTCTTTTTGTTGAATGTTAGCAAAACCTACCCAATATATTGACTTCCATTGAGAGAAATAGCACATTAAAGGGTCTTTCCTGAAAGAGAGTTTTTTCTTCTCAAGAAACACTAAATGAAACAGTATATTGTTGTTTGCTTTCTCTTATCTAGTGTTCTTCTCTTCATTTTTAGGATGATACAGCATTTGAGAAACAGAGTGCCCTTTTTGCCCTTGCTGTCTCAGATATAGTATTGATTAACATGTAAGATCTCTATCTTGCACTGGACATAAATTCTTCATGTTTCTTATAATGTTTAGGTTTTCCATAATTTGTATACATAACCTTTCTAAGAAATATTTATCTAGGTGGTGTCACGATATTGGTCGTGAGCAAGCTGCAAATAAGCCTCTTTTAAAGACTGTATTTCAGGTAACCTTGCTTGTGTTGTCTGCAAACCTTCAATATGGATTTTATGAAGTTCCCATGGTTTTGGAACTTGATGGGTTTGTTTGCTCTCAGGTCATGATGCGATTATTCAGTCCACGCAAAACAACTTTGATGTTTGTCATACGTGACAAAACAAGGGTGTGTTTCTCTCCTTCATGCTAGTTAATGTTGTGGCTTGACTGTGCGTTTACTTGTATCCATTATGTTGATCTTTGGTTGTTTACAGACACCATTGGAGAATTTAGAACCTGTTCTAAGAGAGGACATTCAGAAGGTAAATAAAACCATGCTTTCCTTATTTACTGAATTATGGTATTGTCTTTAACCTTTTTTCTTCTATGTAACTGCAGATATGGGACTCTGTTCCCAAGCCAGAAGCTCACAAGGAAACTCGATTGAGTGAATTCTTTAATGTGAGATGTCATGCTTTTGTCTGAACTTGTTTTTGAAATGTCCTTTTCTAGAAGGGAGAGATGTGGAACATTGATATTTGACTTTGCAATATTTCTGATAAATGATGGCCAGGTTGAAGTTGTTGCTCTTTCTAGTTATGAAGAAAAAGAAGAGCAATTCAAGGAGCAGGTAGAGAAAATATGTTTCTTGCTGTTTGTGTTGCATGCAAATTAGATGGATGTTAGTATCCAGTCATTCCATTTTAAAGTCCTTGCATTTCAAAGTTTAAATGTATCACACTTGATAGCCTACCATCTTGATTCTAGTTTGTGATCTAAACATTGAGCTGGAACTTAGCTAGCATACCTTTGTTATTTGATAGACTTCTTCTTGTCAATGAAGGTTGCTAGTTTGAGACAGCGATTTTTCCATTCTATTGCACCTGGTGGGCTCGCTGGAGATCGTAGGGGTGTAGTTCCTGCTTCAGGTTTCTCTTTCAGTGCACAGGAAATCTGGAAAGTTATTAAGGAAAATAAGGACCTTGACCTTCCTGCCCACAAGGTAATTTGGTGAATATTTATTTAGCAGAGGATTAGAGTAAGTACATCCACATTTTATTAATGCCATATGTGACCCCAATAATCCTTTCCACAAGGTAATTTCGTGAATGTTTACTTAACACAGACATGGAACAAGTACATCCGTATTTTGTTAATGCCATTTTCAACCCCCATATTCTTGCAGGTTATGGTTGCTACTGTACGCTGTGAAGAAATTGCCAACGAAAAATATGGTAGTTTTGTTGCAAATGAGGTATAGGCTTTTAAAGTATTCTGTCATCCTTTCTTGTCTTATTTCCACTTCTTATCTCTTGATCTTATCCTTAGTGGGAGCATTGACACTGAGAAAATATGGTTTATTATCTCCCACAGAAGTGGTGTCAAATGGAAGAGGCTGTAGAATCTGGTCCAGTCTCTGGCTTTGGAAAGAAGCTTAGTGCAATTCTAAATATTAGTTTGTCTGAGTAAGTGTTTTCCTTGTGCAATATGTAAATTTACAGTGGCTCTGCTACTGATGTGTTCCGGTGTAGGGTTAGCATACAGCTTTAGAAACTGCCTTAAGCTTTGGCAGATATGATGTAACTTGGGTGAAGAACTGAAAGCTATATCTCTATTTTTGCAAGGTTTTATATGCCGGTGGCTTTGTGCTTAGTTCCACATGTATCATCCAACAAGAGGGTATTAGAAATTTAGAAGCATTGTTAGATTCTAAGGGAATTTATTTTCATTAGAATCCTAATAAAAGTGGTGAACAAGATGACTACTGCACGGGTTCATACTCTAATAAAGCTGATTAGATTATTTATCTGTTTGATGAAGGGATGGTTGGGTTGACTTCTTGATTATAACAGATCAGATTTCATACCTTGTTATTATCTGTTGCTTTCAGAATTTCTTTTTCCCTTACCACAACAACTTGTTTTAAGCTGGCCCTTCCACTTTTTATGCACCATAAAATAGAGTTTCTTATGATTCTAGGTAGATCTGCTTCATCTTTGGTTGCAATAGAGTTTCTTATGATTCTAGGTAGATCTGCTTCATCTTTGGTTGCATCTTTAACTCAATTTTCTCTACTTTGTCATTATCTGGGAACCTTTTATTCAGTACTAGTTCTATGGCTTAAGATATGCATTAAAAACCTTGTTGATTTGGTTGTCATAAATAATGGCCTTTTTAATTCTAGGTATGATGCCGAAGCTATTTATTTTGATGAAGGAGTAAGATCTGCAAAGCGAAAGCAGCTTGAGGAAAAATTGCTCCAAGTAATCAGTCTCTCAAGAGTTTTTCTTTTTTTCTTTTAAAATTTTATGGTAGTTATTTTGATTGATGAAAAACTGAGATATTGCCATAAAATTGAGAACTTAGGATATTGAAGTACAGTCAATGCCTGTCCATTTGGAACTAAAAGCATGTCAATATTTAGGCTACTAATTCTTTTGATTTGTGTATAAACTATTAACATGATCATTTTACAGTCCAGAAAAGTGGCCACCAATAGTCACATTAATATGGAATTAGAATCAAACTAATTTATGTTAATACTCAGTTAATTTGAGTTGTATATTAGAATGTATGGACAACCTTGAATGCATAAGCATGTGACTGCATAGGGATCAACAGAGGTGGCTGGATGAGTTCTTACGGCTTGATATCAAACCTTTTATATGATTCCTCTCTTATTACATCAAAGCATTCAACCCAACAAACTCAAGCTAGTTGGCAGAGAGGCTTGTGTATCATGTCAAGTTATTCTTTATGGCAGTGAGAATTGTTTGCACATAAGAAGATTAGATGTATGAAATACAAAGTATGATCTGTAAGTGATTGGTAAGAAGGTGGAAATGCACCTGATCGAGGATAGGTTGAGGGAGTGCATTTTGAGATGGTCTGGTCATGCATAGATCTACGGATGCATTGGTGGAGAACATTGATTGACTGCGTGTACTTGGAGTAAAGAAGGGGTGGGATGGAAATGTGGGCTGAAATGGTGAAAGAAGATATAGTATTAAAATATATTAAAGCATGTTTGTGCTCATAACATAATGGATATTAGTTTCCTTATTGGCCACTCAATTCATGTGCTCTGAGGATTGTATTTGCAGAGTGCTGTTTTTGGATTTCTATCTTCTGCAGCTTATTTGTAGCAGTTTCAACTGTTTTCTTATGTTTGATATCAAATTTATGAATAATTAATCTGGTTAGCTGTCTTCTTGTGCTTTGTAGCTTGTCCAACCAGCACATCAATCCATGTTGGGTCATATAAGGTCTGGAACTCTTGAAAAATTCAAGGAAGCATTTGATAAAGCTTTGAATGCAGGAGAAGGGTTCTCTTTGGCTGCTCAAACTTGCACTCAGTCTTACATGGCTCAATTTGATGAATGGTGTGCAGGTATGATTACATGACTTAAATACATTTTGCCATTTCATTATTAGCTTTGATGATGTAGAAAAACAAGGCTTAGAAAACAAAGCTGTCAAACAAGTGGAAAGAAACTTTATCACACTTTATTCTTAGGGGAAAATAATATCGAATTGCTGTTGCATGATTAAAAGCACAAGGGTAATATGAGCAGCCTTTTGTTTAATCAGCTATGTAACTAATATGAGAGTATTGAAAAACTAGCTATACTGTCTGGGCTCAATAAAGTATATCTTCTCTTTGAAATACTATAATCACAGATGCTGTCATTGAACAAGCAAACTGGGACACATCTAAAGTGCGGGATAAGCTACGTCGTGATATAGATGCACATATTGCTTCTGTCCATGCTGCCAAACTCTCTGAACTTACTTCTTCATTCGAGGTACAATTTTTCTATGATTATCCTTTCTTGCTTCTGTGTGTGCCAGCTTCATTTTATAATTGTCTTCAAGTGAAGATAAGTTAAAACTAATATGGAAAAATGCTCAAGGAATATGGTTGTGCTTGAAGTTTTGTCTTTGCAGGTCAACAATTAAAATGATTGTCGTATTGTTTCACGCATTCTGGATTTTATATGTTGTGAAATCTTGTTAGACACCGATATCTTATAAATAAAGTTGGGTGTGGTGAATGACAATGGTCACATGGTTTGGACTTGCTCACAAAAGAAACTCAATGTCTATATATGTGTGCTAAACAAATTTTCTTGACCTGCAGGCAAAACTAAATGCGGCATTATCAGGGCCTGTTGAAGCTCTTTTAGATGGAGCTAATAGTGAGACATGGTCAGCCATAAAGAAACTTCTGCTGCGTGAGACAGAATCAGCTGTTGCTGGGTTCTGTAATGCAATCTTTGGTTTTGACATGGATGAACAATCTAAGGACAAATTAATTGCAAGTCTGGAGAATTATGGAAGAGGTGTCGTTGAGGCAAAAGCAAGAGAAGAATCTGGAAGGGTCCTGATCCGTATGAAAGACAGGTAACAACCCATTGCAATTTTTCAACTAAGTTATTTGTTTTGTTTCATATCCATCTTATGGAGAGTGAATGTAAACTTTGCATGCAGGTTTTCAATGTTGTTTAGCCATGACTCTGATTCAATGCCACGAATTTGGACCGGAAAGGAGGACATTCGAGCAATTACCAAAACTGCTCGCTCTGCAGTATGATCAATACATATTTCAACAAATGTTGATTCTCAAGTTTTGTTTTGAATATGGATCTCAACTAATTTCATTTGTTAAACTTTGCCAGTCTTTGAAGTTGTTATCTGTAATGGCTGCAATCCGTCTGGATGATGATGTTGACAGTATTGAGACTACACTATCGTCTGCTTTGATGGATGCAAAGAACAATGCTGCTGTTAAAGACAGAAGTATCATACCATTTGACCCACTGGCCTCGAACTCTTGGGAAAAGGTGACCTTTTCTTATTGCTGAGCTTTTTCCTGGTGTTTATGTTTACATATCTTCAAATTTGCTTGTTATTGTCATAGAAAGAGTATGTAATCAATAATTCAAGAAATGAATTTTGTGGACCTTATACTAGATCATTTTTCTAAGATCAATTCTCAAAAACTCCTGAAAGTTTTTTAGTTTATTTGCAACTCTTGTGAACTTTTTTATATCAGTTTACAGATGACATTTGCATGAATGAGGTCTGCCATTCTAAGTTAAGTGTTTGATCAATGAATCTCTTTAATTCTGCATTTCAAGAAGATGGTGGTGGAACTTGTGATAGTGGATCCCATAGATAGTGCACACATAGGCCTGTAGCTATGAATAGGTCTGTCATGCTGGTGCAGATGCTATATGTCAGATGTCTACAAATGCATTTCTCTTTGATAAATTAATTGGGAATTGCCTGATGGATATTATAAGTACATACTGGCACCGTAGTATCGAGTGATCATTGCTTAAGACCTCTCCCTTGATTTTGCACGCACTGATACCATTGGACTCTTCTTTACTTACCACAAAGCACCTTTTATACTTGGAACTGGTTTTGCTACTGCAGATTCCATCCTCAAGGACATTGATCACACCTGTCCAGTGCAAATCTTTGTGGAGGCAATTCAAGACAGAGACAGAGTACACTGTTACCCAGGCCATTTCTGCACAGGTATGGTATCCTTGCATATCATTAGGTTTGCAAATTTATTTTATGTTTTCACAGTTGTCTTTAGATTATGATTGTCAACATAGAGATGGAACATAATGTACACCTTTTTTGCATTTTCATGTTTGCTAAGCTGTGCTTGGGATAAGGCATGTCCAAAGAAATAAAACTTGAGAACCTAGTCCTGATTGGTCAGTTGCATGAAATGCTGTACATTTAGTGATATCTGGTTCTTAAGAGTGCAGATTATCAAGTTTGTATAAGATGACAACATTTTACAGGATGTGGCAGGTGCAGTGGCACAAAAATATGACTAGGCTTCATCTCACGGCCTTAGATAACTGTATGAATATCACTATTAAAGTGTTCCCACCATATCGAGCAATTTAATGGCTTTACATTTGGTGTTGCAGTCAAAACCCTTATGCTGTGGCATTGAGTGTTTTATGTGCTGTAAATGTTATATTGCTAATTCTTGGAATTTGATTATTGTGCTATTATAGTTGAGATAAATGGGTAAATGGCTCTATCAAATATCTGCTGTTTCTGGTAGTTTACACTCGCGCGCGCGTGCACACTCATTTACACATCTGTGTGTGGATGCTTTGTTAATCTATTCACTTTTTCAATTTTCAGGAAGCCCACAAACGTAATAACAACTGGTTACCACCCCCATGGGCAATCCTCGCCTTGGTTGTGTTAGGATTTAATGAGTTTATGACACTTTTGAGGTAACATGGTCGTGGAATTAGATATTTTTGGTGACAGATTATATCCCTTGTTTGCTGATATTATTTATTTTGGCATTCTTTACTGTTGCAGAAATCCTTTGTATTTGGGTGTCATCTTTGTAGGTTTTCTACTCATTAAAGCCTTATGGGTGCAGTTAGACATTTCAGGCGAATTCCGCAATGGTGCTGTAAGTGTCAAACCGCAATCTCATGGTTTGGTTCTGATTTTCCACGCATGTCTTGCTTTTGACAAGCTCCTTTTGCCCTTGAAACTATACCACCAAAGTCTCCATGCTGACTTTTAAAAGTTTTGCACTTGTTCAAATTATTCGTTGAGTATGCTTTCTAAACTCCCTCCCTGTCTGCATGTTCACAGCTTCCGGGGCTTCTTTCCTTATCTTCAAAGTTCGTTCCCACTATCATGAATCTTCTCAAAAGACTAGCAGAAGAGGGGCAGAAACCTGCGACTGCAGATCCTCAGAGAAATGCAACAAAAAGTTTTCAGAATGGATCAAGCTCTTTTAGTGATTCCTCATCAAGCGCTTCCTCTGGTGTTACGTCACCAAAACAAGGGACCGAGTACTCGAACACCTTGAAAGATGACTAGGTGGGGGGAACAGCTGTCTTGTTGGAAAAGCATTTTAGTTTCTCTGTTTGAAGATGCCAGCATTCTGCACGCATTGTGGTGGGTTGCATGTGTATGGTCCACGATTTTGAACTCTTGCAAGCATGTGAGAAGAACAGATATTTGAAGGCATTAATTTTTGTGTAAGTGCCGCATACAGGAGGGTGCTGGTTTATTGTGAGAAAGCCCCCATTGAATAGTTCTTCGTGTATCAACCCTAGGTGTTACTTTTGTTTGTTTATTTTTCGGGGACAAGCTACATCTTATCTAAACATTGGTCGTGGTTGATTCTACTGGCTCGTGTTCAATCTTGTCTTTGTGAGAATTGTGACGCTGTTTCTGTTTGGTTTGTATCTTTTGCACTCTGTGTTTCTTTTTCGCTCTATTTCAGAGGAGGGAAAAAGAAGGAAAGAAGGGCATTGGGTTTTGGAACAGGAAATGCAATTGATGATGATTGCTTTTATTTTATTTCTTGGTTGTCAAAGGGGTTAATAATATATCAATGGCGGATGCAGGGCATGAAGTTTGGAGGGGCAGGATGTGATATATATATATATATATATATATCCATTAATTGCTTCCTTAATTTCTGTTCCTTATCGGCTCAAAGACAGCCGGCAAGATTGTTTATTATTATTATTATTTGACTCGTTTTTTCATGATCAAGATTCAAGACAGACATGATCATGCATGGAGACTGGTTCCCGTTAGTGGCAGGCAGGCAGACTGTCCTACAAATGTGAATTCAATAAATCTCACCAGGCAGTGGGCTACAATGATTGTGACATGCAGACCAATAAGGGCATAAATCTCATTTAAGAAAATAATCACAAGAAATTTATTAATGGTGGTTCACCTAAGCTAATAAATAAAAAGAATAAAAATTAAATTTAATATAAAATAAAATGAACTAAAATATTAAAAGATGTAATTGAAATTTTTTTTTATCAAGAGAATAATATAAAATATTGAGGAATGTAATTGAAAAAAATAACTTAATTAAGAGAATGATTAAAAAAAAAATATAACAATCAAAAGAATAAGAACTAGATTTGAAAGGAAAAAAAAATAAATGAGGGTTAAATAGAAAGAAAATATCAATTTTATGGATTATTTAAAATAAAAAAATTGTAATAAAAAGAACAGAGATCAAATCTTAAAAAAAATAAAAATTAAAAGATTGTTTTGAAAATATATCAAGAAGAAGAGATGAAAGAAGGGAGGCAAAAGAGACTTGGTAATTAAAACACCCAACCTTTTTTTTAAATAAATTAATATTTTATATATTGCTAAATACTAAATTGTCCTTGATCAGACTTGGTAATTACAAAAAAAAAAAAAAACAAAAAGGCAAAAAAACCCTTGACCCATGTCAAAGACAATCTCAATTCAAGGGCATTGCAGTAATTTTATTGTGTATTTGAAATGAAAAAAAAAGTGCCCTTTCCTGCAGTTCATTATTTTTTTAAATCAAAATGGCATATTAGTTATTTTATTGTGTAAATAAATAGAAAAAATTGGAATGTAGAATTTTAAAATAAAAAAAGAAATGTTTTTTGGAAATTTTTTTTTTTAAAAACAAGGTGACAGTGAAGCACCATAAACTTTTTCAATTCTTTTAGTATAATTGAAGAATGAATTTGGAAGAAGAAAAAAAGAAAAGTAGAATTAAAAAAAAAGATTTGAGAAATTAAAAAAAAAAACTAAAGTGTTGTTCATATGAATAATAAAGCATCATAAACTTTCTTAATTGTTTTAGTAGAGAGAATAATAACTTAATAAAATTGATTTTTGATTTTAGAAGTTATTTTTTACAATAATTTATGATAAAAATAAGTTAAGGTGGCTAATAATTTTAACTTAGAATTTTTAATATATTTAGTGAAAATTTACTCGAAACAACTTTATAGGTGAAGGAAAGTAGTATAAGTTAAAAGGCCAATAATTTTAACTTAGAATTTTAATTTGGTTTCGTAATAAGTTTTTCTTTTATTAAAGTCAAAAGTTAATTTTAATGAAATATATTTATGATTTTGCTATGAGCAAAATTTAAAAAGCAATTGAAATCAATTTTCAAAATCATGTGATAGTAACCTTTATCAATATCATGAATAAGAGTTTATTTGAGATGATTTATGAAAAATAACTTTTGAATGGAATCATAATCTAAAATCAAAGTTGTTTTTTCATAAATAATTTATAATAAAAATAAGTTAAATGACTTTAAATTAGAATTATTTGTGGTAAAGATAAAAAAAGCTTTCTAAAAGAAATAATGTAATATAATTATATTATAAAGGTCTTGGCATTTCACTCTGAAATGCTAAGGTCTTTTTGACTTTGATTCTCAATATTTTTTTGAACTTTCTTGTTTTAAAAAAAACTATTAAAATTTAGTTTT
>Ga0307518_10002542_pt1 | contig 13309 bp, 16 predicted proteins | sample 25_EM_MG_FD_203889 | JGI IMG/M metagenome (GOLD analysis project Ga0307518, IMG submission 203889) | Populus trichocarpa ectomycorrhiza microbial communities from riparian zone in the Pacific Northwest, United States - 25_EM | ecosystem: Host-associated > Plants > Roots > Unclassified | place...
ACCCAATCAAGCCACCACCGCCGCCGCCGCCGCAACAGCTCCCACAATAACTACAACAAGAAAAATCCAATGTCCATGACCAAAACCAGAAAAATCCATCCAAGCCAACTTGTAAATTAAAAAAGAAAAATAGAAAAAACAACTCCCGAGTCCTTCCCTTTCTTTTTCACACAAGAACCCCCCAATCGCCATCTCAGACAACACACGAACAATTTCATCTCTCTCTATTTTTGATGCGCCTACTCTTGTTTACTTCTCCAAACCCAATCAAAACCTCTTCATCACTATATTTCCTCAACTCGCTCCGATCCAACTTAACCAAACGCACCTTGCCAACTCGGAGATCTTTCATCCCTGCAAGAATGGCAATCCCTCCACGATCAATAGCATCAGCGCCATCTTGCACTACAACATCAGGCAGAAGTAACATCAACATTGAAGAGGGTCTTGCTAGTAAATTCTGGATCAAGTTTAGAAGAGAATCCGTTTTTGCTATGTACACTCCTTTTGTCATCTCTTTGGCTTCTGGCACTCTCAAGATTGATTCTTTCAGGCATTATATCTCTCAAGATTCTCACTTTCTCAAATCTTTTGCTCATGCGTGAGTGCCCCTTTCTCCTTTTCTTATTTTTTAAGCTATTTTGATTCTTGTGTTCTTTTGGAATTCTCGATTATTGTGATATAGTGATGGAAATATTGTGTTCTTTTTTCTCCTTCCCTTTTGCGGGTTCTTGGTTGGTGGGAGAGTGAAGTAATGATTGATAATTTATGGTTAAGTATTCAGGTAACTAAGAGAGAAAGGGATTAGTGAAAATTTGGAGATCTTCATGAAAGAGTTTATTGAAGTATCAGATGGAGTTTCTTGGATGATTAAATAGTGAAGTGAAGATAAGATAATTTATGATTAAATTGTTTGATGAATAATGGAGGTTTCTTTTTATCATTTCTGTAAGTAACCTAGTTGTTTGGTAGCTGAGAAAGTGCGGGAAAGGGGAGAAAAATTGGTTTGATTTTGGAGAAATGATGTTATCTTTTTTCCTTGATTTGTATTCCTGGAGTGTTTATGTTATAGAGCAGTTGAAAAGATGAGAGCAGCGGTGGCTCGTACTAATTTAGATGTGTTATCTGTGAATGGAAATAAAGAAATTGGTTTTGTTTTGATGAAGTGGCATTTGATTTTTATATGGCTCTGGAAACATGTTTGAGTGATCCGGTTTTAATTTCAGGTTCTGTATGTGTGTATTGATTTTTTTAGCATGTTTAATTAGAAAATTTGGAAAAATAAAATGATTGGGGTAGGGGGTTCAATTAAGTTGGAGGATGTCCTATGTTTAAACCTTTCCTAGTGAACGATTTTTGATGATCTTCGCTTATAACATGAAGAACTGGAATTAAATCTCATGTTTCATTTGTTTGCTGAGAGCGGTGGATGAAAAAATGCAACCAAGAATGTGAAGACTTTTTTCTTTATTTGGAAACAGAGCTGCTATTTCCCCCACCTTTTCTAAGTTAAGTTAATTAGGCTTGTTGCCATATTTGATGAATTATAGTACTTTTCGGCGAAAACAAGAGCAGCATCAACAATATGACTAAAATTCCTTCCATCTCTTCTTGTGTCAGTTTCCTGCTACTAATTGGAGGTTTAAAATGTTCTTGTTTGAAAAAAAGAAAAAGAAAAAGAAAAAGAAAAAGAAAAAGAATAAGAAAATATTAGTTGCATCACCTGAGGTGAGCTACACAATTGATTTACAGACGGTGTTTTATTTGCTCTTGTCAGTATTGACTACATCAATAGAGTTAGGGTACTTTTTAAGCATTTGATTTGGTTTATTATTGATGTTATTGGATTTTAGGTTTGAATTAGCGGAAGAGTGTGCTGATGATGATGAAGCAAAGCTAGCAATCTCCGAGTTGAGGAAGGGTGTCTTAGAGGAGCTGAAGATGCACAATTCATTTGTACAGGTTAGATAATTGACGTAGAAAGCTCGCTTCCTCTTCTTTTCATTTCTATTTGCTATTTTGTTATTTGTTGTGATGGAGAAAAAAAATAGTTTAGTTTTTTTAACCTTTGATTGTGAAAGATGAGAGTTTTTTTTCTTCCTTCTTGTCTTTTTGGGTTCCTACTAATGCTATGGTTAAGCATCTTTTCCTTCTGCTGATATTTTGTGAGAACCCTCAAGGATCATTTCTTTGCTGCCTTGATCAACCTTGCTTAAAACAGCTTTATTATGGAAGCTGTTATTTTTTTTCCCCTTTGCATTCTGACATTCCAGTTGTTGAATCTATGTTACTGTAATGTGGTTCTGTCATCATGCATTTTGTAGCTTTACTTCTGCTTGCTCCTTCCAGGAAGCTCATTTCCATCAGTGGGCCACGGAGGAGAAAAATTCTTCAACATTGGAATCTTAAGGAACAATTTTCTGCTTTAACCCTTGTGATGTTCATTCCTCATACTAGTGCTACTAAAATCATATTATTTTACTTTATATAATCAAATTAGAGATAGCAAGGTTCTAAAGAGGTGACTGTGCAACTTTTGTAGTAAACTAAACGAGGACTGATGAGTTCACAGGAATGGCACCTCATCTTAATCACCACTTCTTGTGTGTCTTGAAGATTCATTCTTTTAACGCTTCGGAGCTAGCACCATAGATCTGTCTTAAAATTTTAATTTTCATCTAAAACTGTGTAAATTATAAATAAGCTTTTCACATCTATCAAATCTTTAGTTTCCAATGCTGTAAGCATATGGATGTCTTACATGAAACAGTTATGTCAGTGTTCTGAATGTTTGAAATATCCAGGAATGGGGTATAGACCCAGGTAAAGAGGGGACTATCAATTCTGCTACTGTAAAATACACAGATTTCTTGTTGGCTACAGCTTCTGGGAAGGTTGAAGGAGTGAAAGGTCTTGGTAAACTTGCAACTCCTTTTGAAAGAACAAAAGTTGCAGCCTATACTCTGGGTGCCATGACACCTTGCATGCGGCTGTATTCCTTTCTAGGCAAGGAACTCCAGGCAGTTTTAGATCCGGAGGAAGATGGGCACCCTTACAAGAAGTGGATTGACAGTTATTCGTCTGAGAGTTTTCAGGTAATTCAAAGTATTGCCAGTGGTATTTTGCTTTGTAATGGTCTTCCTGATTACACTTTCTTGACTACAGTCTGAGGTTAAAATATATTACATAAATGGCCTACTCTACCCCCAACATCTCAACTATTGTACTCTTTGAAATCTAGGCATCAGCTCTGCAAACTGAAGACTTGCTGGATAAACTTAGTGTCTCCTTGACAGGCGAGGAGCTTGACATCATTGAAAAGCTTTATCACCAGGCCATGAAACTTGAAATAGAATTCTTCCTTGCTCAGCCAATTGCTCAGACAACTTTAGCTCCCCTGACAAAAGGGCATAACCCTGAAGAAGACCGGCTTGTCATATTTTCTGATTTTGATTTGACATGCACTGTTGTTGACTCTTCTGCCATTTTGGCAGAAATTGCAATACTAACAGCACCAAAATCTGATGTGGTTCAACCTGAGACTCAAATTGCTCGAATGTCATCAGCTGATCTGAGGAACACATGGGGTCTTCTTTCTGGACAGTACACGGAAGAGTATGAACAATGTATTGAAAGCATTATGCCATCTGCAAAAGGTACAATTTTTTTGTGCAAATTCTTGTGAGGTAGAAGTTGGACTCTGTTAATTGCCGGGGGATGGGAAATGGGCTGTTGCTGAAGATGTTAGTATAATAATAAATCCTCTGGCTGGTTTTGACTTTCTGATTTTTTGCAGTGGAATTCAACTATGAAGCTCTTTGTAAAGCACTTGAACAACTTTCAGACTTTGAGCGAAGGGCAAATTCTAGAGTGATTGATTCTGGAGTTCTCAAAGGTTTGAATCTTGAAGATGTAAAACGAGCGGGTGAACGTTTGATTCTTCAGGATGGTTGCATTGGTTTCTTTCAGAAAATTGTGAAGAATGAAAATTTGAACACTAATGTCCATGTGCTCTCATACTGCTGGTGTGGTGATCTCATCAGATCAGCTTTCTCCTCAGGTATGCTCCTATGTGAGAACCATGAGTAAAGAACTTTTAACAGCAAATATATACAAGTTTGTGTTTGGTAATGCAGTTGAAAGTGCATTTTCAAAGTGCTTAAGTGCATTTTAGGTGCTTTTTTATGATTTTGACATCCTCGTACCAAAATCATCTAACAACACCTAAAAGGCTAAAACAACATCAATTTGGTGCTTTTTTCAGATGAAAATACGCACCTGAACTGCAATACCAAACAGTGCCTGAAAAGAAAAGCTATATCTTGTTATGGTCCTACCAATTTGATTTTTGGGAGGAGGAATTTGGAGGTGTTCTACAGTTCAATATTTTTGCTTGCAGTGACTGCGCAAAAAATTCAAACCGATTTGTGTACTGTAGCATTGAATATGCACACACACACATGCATATATGTATATATTCTCCATCAGAGTTTGTAGTTTTCTACTTTCCACATTGCTAACTCACAGGAACAGTGACCTCTTAATCACTTTACAGTCTTATTGTTGTATTAAATTCTACTCTCCACTGATGACCCCTAACTGTAGTTGTCGAAAGTAGTGTGTGATGCATGATAGCTAAATCATTGTTGATACTCAATTAGTTGCATCGTCTACATTATGTGGGTTGCTGTGTTTGATTTTGGTCTTTGTTCTCCTGTTTTCAAATCCACTTTTTCAAGGACTACCTTTTTCTGAGAGATATCTACTCTAGTTTCCATAATCCTTTTTTGCTTGTGAGCACGGATGAAAAATCTGTCTCATGTAATGTGCTAATTTTGGGAAGAACATTTCGGAAAGCAATAAAAACAACATGAAAATGACATAATTATTTGGAAACATATGCTAACAACTACTAAGGTGCAAAAATAAATGAAAAACTAAATGTATGTTGTGCAAGCATCAACAAATAAAAGGAAATGAAAGGTGTATCGCAATGAACTCCTTTCTTATTTAACTATGTGGAATTGGAGAGACAGCGTTTATTGCAATTTCTTACTACAATGGTTTTTTCTTCTTCACCCTATGATTTATACATTGAAATTATGTTACTATGAAAATTTTCTCATATAGTAAATAGATGGATTATGCATCTAAAATTTGTGCATAAAATTGTTTAAATGAACCAAAGAATTCCATGGCATCAGTCAACATAATAGCAGGATACAGAAGTCAATCCTGGTATGTTGGTGGAAATTTTACATAGAAACCTCTTCTTAAATATGCAGTAGATAGGTTTGCAACATTTAAAATATGAGAAAGATTGCTGGTATTGTTGCTCTTGGTGAGCATAAGATCTCCATTGAGTTGAAAGAAAAAATTACTATCATCTGGCAGAACTGCGTTTCAGGAAACCTTGAGAACAATAGATAAACCATTGGATCTTACAGTATTTCTTGAGTTAAACACCTATCTGGGAGTTCATAAATGTTATTTTGGGGGCACACCTGAGGCCTTGCAATGCCCTGAGCTGCAAAGGCTTAGCATGCTACAACATGCCTTGCCGAGGCTTAGCATGGCTGTGACATGCCTTGCTGGTGGCATGCATAACCATGATATGCCCACAAGGTCTCTTCCAGGAGAACAAGATGTGGGTGAGCCTCCATAGTTACAACAGTCACATTCTCTGATAGGTATGCATGCATACTGACAAACAGGATACAAGACTAGTCATGAATTGCTATTTTATCTACCGAAACAGCTTCTCAAAATTTGTTATCATGCTGGTTATATGTCCTTATCTTTTGATCTCCCAGTCCCTTGTATTCTTTGAACCAACAAAATGTTTTCCTAGGATCAAAGGCTGCAAAATTTTATTTTCCATTTTAAGTTGGGTTTGTCGATATGTAGTGATTGATTCTGAAATTCACTATTAATGCTTTTTATTGAAATTCATATACAGCTCTCTCTCTCTCTCTCTGCTTTTGCTTTCATTTCTCTTCTGGATAAAGTTTAGTATTTTTCACTGTTGCTCTACAAGACTAATGGGAACTTGGCCCCATAATCAGTCATGCTTTGCTTTGTTGTTAAACAGGGGGTTTGGATGCTCTAAATATTCATGCAAATGAGTTAATTTTTGAAGAATCAATCTCCACGGGAGAGATTGTTAAAAAGGTGGAATCTCCCATGGACAAAGCTCAAGCTTTCAATGACATTTTAAAGAATTACAGCAGTGACAGAAAGAACTTGACTGTTTACATTGGAGATTCAGTTGGTGACTTGCTTTGTCTACTTCAGGCAGATATTGGTATTGTAGTTGGATCTAGTGCAAGCTTAAGGAGCGTGGGAAGTCAATATGGTGTTTCTTTTGTACCACTGTTCCCTGGCTTGGTAAGAAAACAGAAAGAATCTGATGGAGAATCTCCTAATTGGAAAGGGCTATCTGGCATACTATATACAGTCTCCAGTTGGTCAGAAATACATGCCTTCATTTTGGGGTGGTAGAATCATTTTTGCTCGCTCACTCCTGCGTTTTAGTTAGGAGAAATCAAGGAAATATTTGTTACTTAATGGAACACCAATACAAGATGATGGCCTATTTTATTAGGGGCCCACATATCTGCCGCTGTTTGGCCTTTTTTCCCTTCTTTCCACAGGTCTTCTGATAAAAAATGTAATGAATTCTGTTGGCTGGATAATGCTGTGAACTTGGTATTTACAATCTCCTGTACTTCTATTGCCAACCTCACCAATTCTTTTGTTGCCCATTGTAGATGCTTGCTGGTACTGGTTCTATACCTTAGTTTTGGTCGTTAATACGATTATTTTTCCGGCATGTAGATGAGACTTGTCAATTTGTTCATATGGTGCATACATCTACTGGTATTTTGTTATATTCATTGATGATGGTGATGCTCGGTGTTTGGCAGGGAAGACACCATGTAAAATTTCAGTGACATCAGTATTAAAAGATAGAGGTTATTGCTTTAATCAGTGCAGTTCTCAGACTGGCAAGAGACTTATACGATGCATTTTATTTTCATGCATCCCTTTTTATTGATTCTGGGTTCTTGTAGCTTGCCAAATTAGAAACTACTGTTGGTGCAAGAACTCCCATCGGTTGTTATTTCCTGTAGCTTTCCGCAAACTACAGGTGCAGCATTTTTATTTTCTATTAGGTTAAACTTCTAGTCATGTTATCATTTGTCTTAATTAGATCATCATATAAAATATCAAACTCCTATTTTAAAGGATTTATAAGCAATACATATAATATATTTGTTAAGGTAACATGTTTGAATCTAGTGTTGAAGTTACTAACAAAGTAACGCAGAGAATATCAATGATGCTCAACCAACTCGGGAAATATTTATGCTCATGTCTATCTAATATAGTACATAACTTGGTGTGAATCTCAATTATATATTGACAAAGCAAATCTAAATCACTATTCATTTCTTCTTCGACAATAGCAAAATACAATAGATAAACTCTATTATTCGCATTATAAGAAACTGCAATTAACAACTTTGCCTTGTACTTACCATACATGTGAGTGCCGTCAATGCTAATTAGAGAACAATAATACTGAAACATATTATTTGAAGCACCAAATGCCCAAAATGCCCTCCCAAATATTTTTTTATTATCACCAACTATTTTATGATCTCAATCGATAACCATTCCTAGATTTGAATTTTTTATGGTTAATAACATTTTAGGTAGAATTTGGAAGGACTTTTTGTTCATACCAAATAACCACTCCATTATTTTTTTCTTAGCCATCTATGCCTTTCGATATGAGACATCATGTTTATAATCCCTCTAAACAGTAGCTTCAATACTTGCAACCCTCATACTTATGTTCGGTTTTATAATTATCAACATCACCTTCACAATCAGATCATTGTTAATATGACAATGGTGTTGTAAAATAAATGAGTTTTGATATGTGTGTGACCCTTTCAATTTTGATATCTCCTATGAATTAGATCTCTTGTGATGTCCCCCATGCAAATACCATCCATATGCTGGTTCTTGAGTGCATTACAACTGCATATAAGTTTTAGTTGAATGATAGACCTTGTAGTGCGTTGAATTCTTGATATGCCACCACTTAACTATAATAATACATTCAGATTTATCTCTGAATGTTTGTCCAACATTCAGTTCATCACCTGATAATCCTGAATGCCTATAAATCATAACCCAATCATTACATTGGTATTGGTCATGCCCATTAACAACCTCAAACTCAAGAGTAGAAGGTGTCATTAATTGGTTTAGTGGCTTAACCAACTTAACATCCTTAATGAAATTATTACCCCTATTTATGTATTTCATAGTTAAATAACATATTTTATACCTAATTAAACCAAATCTCTAATTTAACCTAAAAAACCCTAACTCTACCCCTAATTAACAACTCAAAATCATCGATTTTATTAAAAAATATAAAATTAACAACTCAAATTAATGTATTTTATATATAATTAACTTAATTTAAAACTAATTTAAAAAATACTAATTTCCCCCCTAAAGATCCTTAATTCTAAGCCTAACATTTTTAAAATCAATAATTAACATAAACTAGTACAAATTATATCAAATTTATATAAGGAAAGTGTGTAATAACCTTTTAGTGTTGAATGTGAGTGGTGATGACTAGTGGTGGAGGTAAGTGAGAGACCCACGAGTAGAGAGAGAAAAATCTACATTGCAGTGGAGAGACGGGGGTGGGGGGGGGGGGGGTGGGGGTAGTTTTGTGGTGGAAATGGGAGTGTTTTGCGGCCGGGAGAGAAGGAAATGACAATGAGCGGTGGTGGGTCACGGGGTTTGGAGTGGTTACTGTAGGGAAAGAGGGGCGATAAGGAGAGAAAAAGGAAAACATTAGGTTTGGGGGTTTAAAATCGATTGAAGTCACTTTGGTCATCTGCATCTCAAGAGTTATAGATGTTAAATATGACACACAAGTTGTAGATAACGATAATGACTCGTAAAACTGTGTTATTCTTCGAAATATTTTTTGGATCGTGTTATTTTACTTTTTTTACTACGCTAATAACCAAAAAAACTCTTAGATTCATTTATATCATGCAAATTCCTAACACTTGGGGTTTTTTTTCTAAGATCATCCAACAAAAGACATGTTGATGCAGTCAGACTTGTAGAAACAAGTGGTTCTAAGCATTCAGGTGAAGATCTGACATTAATAGGTGGAGATCTAGCTTAGAAAGACTATATGAATGGCCTAAAAGATGCTTTTATAAACCAATCGAATAGGTCTAGAATGGCCAAAATTGATTAGCTCTATAAAACTGCGATAAAAGGAGATCCGACTGTTGGATCGAACTTAAATTTTTACAGGTGATTCTAGTAGTAGTTTTTCTGATAGCAAGCACTACATCACTGAATGGACCGTTGGATATTTCAGGATTTTTTTTAAACGTTGTTGTCCATGATATGGTTGTTTTTATTAATTTTCCTATTTGGTTTAGGATTTGATATGTTTAATGTGGATTTGATGTTTATTTTCTTTATGTTTTGGTCTCCTAGTTGTTTCCTAGTAAAGGTAGAGTTTTCCAGCCTATTTAAAGAACTTGTAAATCTCTTAAGGAGGAAGCCACCATATGCATTATTTATCAGAAAAAATAAAATTATGAATTCAGAGTTTATTTTTACAACCATATTTGCTTATTAAGCCTATTTGTTTTTGTGATTTCATGTGCTACTGTTCAATGTTGCTTCTGTCTGTATCACTTGTATGACATCTATGGATAATGAATGATTTACTTATTCTAAAACATTAACTGAGGAGATCGCTCGTGTTTATAAAAAAATTATGTGGATGTTGTGTAAGTGATGATTAGATTTAATTTCACAAAATTATCTTATATAAAGAATAATCTTACTAAATATTATATTTAATAAATGAGCCAAAACTACTTCCATAGATAATTAGATTATTTCTGCTTCAGAAGAATTTATTCGCTCATCATCTGCTACACTGGAGTCTACTCCTTCTTTGTCATTGTGAGGACTATGTTTATGTGTTTCGTCTTCTCCACGCACAGATGTTCACCTACATACTCTGCGTACCTCTTGAACAATTCATCCGTTATATCATCTCCAAAATGACTAACCAACATCGGTTCTGCAACTGCTCTTACAATATTTGCCACATTTCGTCCACATTGGTCCTTGTCAAACACAAAATTTTTGTTGTTGATATCATCATTAGCATCCCAGTTAATGGCAAAAGTTTCTAGCTTATTAATATCGAATGACCCCTCCATTTCGATAATTTCCCTCACTTGTCCTTCGTAAGGATTATAGTATGGCAGATTGAAGGTATCGATATCGGCCTCTACAACAAGTCCCTGAAACTTAAATTAATTAATCTCCATAACCAACAAGGCAAGCAATTTGCTTGATTTAAATGAAAATAAACTAATTAACCTTTGCTGCCAAGTCTAGCAGTGACTTTGCTAGCAGCTCCCAATAAAGACAGCAATCTTTGCTTCTAGGATCCTCAATACTCCTGCCGATAAATGTAAGAACTACACGTCCTCCTTGTATTATTTCCTCTGATCGTAAGCGCAGAGACAAGGAGAAATCCTTCTGGAATTGCTCCAGGTAAGCTTTAAATACATTAGGATCGAGGACTTGCCTTCGCCATGTATATATTCCCCTTGTTATTTGATATACCTTCTGGCACCTAATGTAATGAAAATATATGGTCAGGGTTCGCCATGTATATTCACGCGTGACTAATTTAAACCACAACAGGCAACAGCACAACATTCTATAGTATTGATTCAAGCAATTGCTATTATTTATATGTATTTTGTATTTGATTCTGTAGTTATTTTAAGCTGTGATAAACGAGGTTTCAGGTATTATATTAACTCAATGGCTATAAACATCTTGTTTTTCTTCTTCTCTACCAATTTTTGTTCGTCTTTGATATTTTTCTATCTTAACTAGGCATTCCAGTTACTGGGATAAATCATTATTAACCTTAGAGGTAATAATTATGAAAAAAAGACAGTAACATAACCTTAGAAAGCCAGTGTAGGCTGCAAGAGGAATGAAAGAAATGCAAACTCTTGCTTGGGAAGAGCCTGTGATAGAAAGAACCAGGTACTCCTGATATGAAACAGTGCTGTCCATACAAGTCTCCCTTTTCTTTTCCAAACTTGTCGTAGAAAAATGGCAGCGACTTGAAAACAGCATTGAAATCATTCCCTGGAAGGTCATTCAGAAACACCTGAAATTCGGGCAGTTTACAGTTCAGTTGTTGGCAAAGCTCATAAATGACGTCCATGATTTCAGAAACGAGCAAGAGAGTATTGGGTCCTGAAGAGCAGCCCAAGTCTGCTAGTTTGAAGCAAGTGGGAAGGGCGGTGCTGAACATGTCCTTGATGGTATCTTCTAGGATTGGCCTAGCTTTTGATAGCACTGTTTTCTGCGAAACGAATTGTCAAACCACATCAGAATTAATCTGCAATACTAGCTTCCAGGAAAAAAGCTAAATGCAAGAATTACTAATATATTCGGTTAGATGTGATGCCAAGAAGAAGGAAATGCATGCAGCGATGGCTATTTGCTTCCTTCATATCATTAAACTTCGCTTATCTTACCTAACTAAAAAATTTAAGTTGCTACGCGGGGTCATCTCTACTTACAATAACATTCTAACACTACCAAAAAGAAAGGAAAAAAAAGGGTAATTTGCCTCTCTAAATGCACAAAGACATCACATTTTTATGAAATAAGGTGTTAAGAGAGAGAGAGAGAGTTGAAGGAATGAATTCTTGGCGTAGCTGGTTTCACCATCTCCTGGATTCATGCGAAGAACGCTTTCCACCATCATGTTTATTGGCTGTTGCTTTGGTTCTGCTATCTGCTGATTTGTTCTTAGCTCCAACTTCTTATATAAAGCTTTCAATCATCCATGCATGCATGAAATGTGCGGTTGTAATTAATAGAAAGATGTAAGGTTCCTACTGCTAAGCATAATCGAAACTTTCAGTGAAAATACTAAAAACGCCAAAAAAACGTTTCTTCTTCTATTTTGTGGTACAGATACAAATTAATTGTATTCACTTTTCTTTCCTTCCATAAATGTGTCGGTGTAGTCATTTTGTGCTTGTTTCCTGCCTGTTGTAGAGTCGCTTGTGGGCAAACCTTCCATGAAATGTGTGGTTGTAAATAAATGCATGTGAAAATGATGTGTATGTATTTTTTTGCAACCCCATTATTTCCTATTAACAAAACGACTAAAGAAATGGGGTGCATGCATGAAATGTGTGGTTGTAATAGAAAAATAATAATTAAATAAATGCATGTGAAAATTATGTGTATTTAGTTTTTTGTAATCCCATTATTTCCTACTAACAAAACAATTAAAACAGATGTGTTAGTTTAACTGTTTTCATGAACAGTGAATTAACTGACTTTTTTTAAGAAGTATTTTTAATTAAACCATTCTATAGCCTAAAAAGAAGAAATCAGGCTTGAAAGTATAGTAAAAATAAAAAAAAATTAAAGATAAGAGATGAAAATGTAAAACTAAAAAATATGGCTAATCTCACATTAGCGATAATTTTATTTTAGCCAAAAAATTTATGTTTTTCATTTTCAAGTTTTTGAGTTAGAAAAAGAAGAGAGTAACTCGTCGAAAAAAGACAAGGAAAGAGAAAGTGGTCGGATGACACTGATCTGACCACAAAAAAAAAAATCATTCTATAAAAGGAGTTTTATTATGATATTTTTTTAGCCTTGACCTTACTTGAGATGATATAGATCTAAACTTAAAATGGATGACCTGAGTTAACTATGATTAATTTGTCAAACCTGAAATTCGGGTTATAAGACAATGATAACTACATGAAAAGCAAATTGAAAAAAATCATGAAGCCCAATTCCCAATCAACTAAATGTTAAAGGAACAAATGAAAAAATATTCAGTTCAAGCAACGTACAAAGAAAAGATCCGAGTACTAAACCCAGATTAACTTGTCAAATCAGTAATTCGAGCCATGAACCTTACTAGGTTTAATAAATTTTTTATTTAATTATATGACAATAAAAATAGACACTAACGAAATTAAACACCAACCAAATTGTAAAACCTCTGGGCGAAAAATCATAGATAAACTAATTTCATGTAAAACAAAGAAATTGTAACTCTTGATCGGGTTATTAGACAATTGTGAAATTTGCGTGGAGCCTTCTAATATGATGCTTTAGCTTGGGTTAAAATTTTATAATATTTGGAGAAGTTCAGAAATTTGACAAAAAATCACAA
>Ga0307518_10002543_pt1 | contig 13304 bp, 8 predicted proteins | sample 25_EM_MG_FD_203889 | JGI IMG/M metagenome (GOLD analysis project Ga0307518, IMG submission 203889) | Populus trichocarpa ectomycorrhiza microbial communities from riparian zone in the Pacific Northwest, United States - 25_EM | ecosystem: Host-associated > Plants > Roots > Unclassified | place...
CTCAGGATGCAAAGATTCTTGAGTTCAGATGGTGATAATATCCCTGCCAGTAATCACTCGGTATCAAGTGGGGGGGCAGATGAAAAAGCCGGTAGTGGCATTATGCTTGGTGGCAGCCATCAAGATGCTAGTGAGGATCACCCCTCAGCTTTTTCATTGATCGCATCTGAATCTGCATCTGCATCCACTCCAGCCACCTGATAGACAATGCCCTTTACTGTGCATGACCATCAACCAAGAAAGACCCGTGATTGAACGCGAGGATATTCTCGTGGCATGTTTGTCCACATTGGCATTTTAACTCCGTTGTTCTGTACATAAAGTAGAGAGGGGTAGGAAAGCGGTAACATGGGTGAGAACCAATATTTTTTCTGGTCCATGCTGTATAATATCTTCTTCTCAATGCTAATACAATTGGACACAGACATGCTTTTAGAAGATGATTGATATGATTCAATCAAGTGGGTAGGAGGTTGCAGCTATGTAGTTTATTGTTAGAAGCTCACTGCTACCCTTAATTCAGAAACACAGAGGATGGAATTAAGCTTGTGCTTTTTCGCACATAGTCCAGAGAAAATTGCATTCTTGTAAATTTTAGTTTGGGTTTCTACTCGGGGATTTTTTGCTCAGTCAACAGTAGCTGTTTGCTCTACGTGGTTGAAATTTAACAGTGGTTTTAATTCTTTGCATTAAAATGTTTTTCATTTTAAAATATATTAAAATGATTTATTTTTATATTAACACATCAAAATTATCTAAAGCACTAAAAAGTTATTAATTTGATATATTTTTTTAAAACGCCTGCGGCAAAGTCTTCCTGATGCATCAACTAATCTTACAGGTAATCTCGGTGCTATTGTTTTCTCCTTGCCAGTGAAAAAACTGAAAAATGTTCTGGAAAGAATCTACTGAGATGTCCAGGATCTTCAAAATCTTGGAGGCAAGTATATATTGTTGAGGACACCTCCCATGTTCTCCTCCAAAAAAAAGTAGGCAGAGCATGAGCAGCAGTCATATCCCAGATTTCCTTTAGGCATCAAAAAGTAGTGAATGAACGAACCCCTTCAAGTTTTTCTCGAGACATAAAAAATGTTTCCCTGGCCATGTTTTGCATGCCCTAAAGTTAGAAGGAGGAGCAGAGTAAAGATTTTGATAGGTTTGTGCAATCTCTATTATTAGATTTGTGGTTAGGGTTAAAGAAAAGGAAGACCAAGTCAGCAAAGCCATAATGGCTCCCAAAGAAGAGGGGGGAAACCGTTTGTAACATATTTTTGACAACCTTTGGGAACTTTGTAAACGGTCTTCCAGGCAAATCTTGGTTGGTCCTAAATCCTAATCTCACAATAACCTCAAGCCAGAAATAAAAGAAAATTTTGTTGGTCAGTTCTTGCTTTTGCTACCTCTTCCTTTCCCTTCCTCCTCATTAGGTTCTAGATTAAGAACTGGAAGATGATCACAAAAAAAAAAAACCCTAAAAAACTAGTGCATTTGTAGAAGAACAGGAATTGTTTTATCCTCGCTTTATAAACATTTTCCAGAAATCCCACCAACATAAAAGAAATACAACCGCCCAAGAATAGGATTGGTTGTTGTATTCTTCCAAGATGAATGATTTGTTCTCGAGTTCGTTCAAGAAGTACACTGACCTCAAGCAGCAGGCTCAAATTGATGACATGGAGGCAGGGAAGGAGGGTATGAATCTGGACAGATTCTTTGAAGATGTCGAAAATATTAAGGAAGATATGAAAACTGTTGAGAGGCTGTACAGGAGTTTACAAGAAGCCAATGAAGAAAGCAAGACTGTTCACAATGCTAAGACCATGAAAAATCTTCGTTCGCGGATGGACATGGACGTTGAACAAGTTCTGAAACGTGTTAAAATCATCAAGGGAAAGCTCGAAGCCTTAGATCGATCCAATGCAGCTCACCGCAATATTCCAGGGTGTGGTCCAGGATCATCTACGGATCGAACCAGGACATCTGTGGTTAGTGGTTTGGGAAAGAAGCTCAAGGATCTCATGGATAATTTTCAGGACTTGAGAGCTAGAATGGCAGCTGAATACAAGGAAACTGTGGAGCGCAGGTATTTCACAATCACAGGAGAAAGAGCAAGTGACGAAACGATTGAGAATTTGATATCCAGTGGTGAAAGTGAAAGTTTCATGCAAAAGGCAATTCAGGAACAAGGAAGAGGCCAGATTCTTGACACAATATCAGAAATCCAAGAGAGACATGATGCTGTGAAGGAGATAGAGAAGAATTTGATTGAGCTTCACCAGGTATTCTTGGATATGGCTGCTCTTGTGGAAGCTCAGGGTCACCAGCTGAATGATATTGAAAGTCATGTTGCTCACGCCAGCTCGTTCGTGCGGCGAGGAACTGAGCAGCTTCAGGAAGCCAGGGAACATCAGAAGAGCTCTCGGAAGTGGACGTGCATTGCCATCATAGCTGGTGTTGTCCTCATTGTTGTCATGCTACTACCATTTTTACCACAGATCTTGGCTCTCTTGTAGGAATAATAGGGGGCGGAATTTCTTTTTGAACTCTAGAAACACATTTGATTTAACCCCAACCGAAAATTGTTAGTTGTGAGGTTATCTTGGAAAGCTTGGTTTTATTTTCCAATGGTAGCAATTTTGATATCTCCAGCATAAGCACAACAGCAAGGATGATTGGTAAGTTTCTCCTCTGCGAGGCATCCTAGAAACACATTTCTTGTTTGGCACCCCCAATAGAGGCAAATGGCATTGTTTGCATGAAATTCTGCTGCAAATTCCAAACTAAGGCCATGGCAGAAATCATGATAGTTGATTGGAATGAACGTGTAATTGCTGGGGAGAAGAAGACGCATCGAGAGAAATATGAAGTCATTGTAATATCAAATTTTTGACTCATTGAAAGAAATTGCATGCCTGTCAACTAGTTTTGTTTTCTCCTCTATTTCTTCTAATTCATTATACATGAAAGAAAATTCTCTTTTGAAGATGGCAATAGAAAACTATCAATCTTGCAATCAATGGGTGAATTTCTCTGCATCTCTGCAGAAGCAAGAAGATTTTCAACATTTCATGAATGAACATACAAATGACTCTGGATATCTCACTATCATAAGAGAAATTATTGGTATTGCTGAGCAGTTAATATAGTTAGGCCATGCATGAAACCTAATTCATACGAGGCAAACTGGGAGTCCCAATGGGGTACTATCAGCTTAGCAAAATCAATTATTGAACAACTAGAGAAAAGCTAGTGCATGACTGCCAGGAAAAAAGTTGCATCATTTTACAAATGAAGAGACATTAATTGATGGACTATTTAGGCATGTACCTATCTGACTCGAGTACAAGCTGCAAAAACAGATTTCTTATTGATGATAGACCTGCAATTCTATAAATACACCGCAACCTTTTTCAAAATCAAACGCTCTCCCAATAGGATCAATTTTTTTTTTTACCAGATTCAATAGAACAAAATAAAGCTGATCATATTGAATTTCATGATCCAGCAGTGCTTTAGTATGCTACATCAGATATGCAAGCAATTTTAACTCTATTTCAGTTAGAAGATGGATCATTTCACAAACAGGAGATGAATGAATACACAATTTAAGAAACCAAACTTAAGTACAAACCAATTTTTCATATATGACAACAAATACTCCCTTAAAATGGGCACAGAATACCATTCTCCAGCTCGAAAACCATTCAAAGGTATAAGCAGTTACAAAATTAGTATTTCTTCTGCTCCATCATCACCCAAGATTCTGCTATGCCACGGCAGTAGCAGATAGGAAACTATATATTGCATAACCCAAACCAAATGAACCTGCTTAGTAATATACAAGTACTTATATCAATCAAGTGCCAGCACTAGGCAAAGCTGCCATAAATGAATTGTATGAGGACTCCAAATCAAAGTGAAGTTGCCGAGCCTGCTGCTCTGTCAACTCATCTGCTGCCCCCATCTTAGACAACCTCAAAATCCATTCTTTCATCTTTGTCTTGCCCTCAAAGTCAGGTGGCAAAATACTCAACTTGTTCAGTGAAGCTGAGAGATCTGAAAGCAAAGGATGCACCTGGTCCACTGCCACCATATTCAATTTCAGCGAATCCATAGCTGTGATGAAGTTCTGAACACACTCTGCCACAACGGCAGCTGAGGTGGTAGATGAGGCAGCTGCAGCAGCACGGTGTTCCACCGTGGCAGGCACCCCCGAGGTCACAAGCCTGTTAATGGCAGCTGGGCAGTCCATCTTGTATGTATCTGCAAAGCGCTCAATGCTAGGGACTGTGTCTTTAAAGGTGGAAGCCAAAGTTTTGAAATGGGCAATGAGTTTCTGGCACTCAGTTTCATACTGAGATGAGGATATAATGTCACGAACATAACCCTTTTCAAGCTTCTCCGTGGCTTTGATTATAGCATATAGCTCAGCAAAATTATCATACATTTCTCTCTCGCGCTTGTCGTTCCATAGCTTGACCTCCATTTAGTTACACAAAGTATAGACTTAAAGACGCAAAAAAAAAAAAATCACTTTCGAAGTAGGATAAATAGGATATCTGTGGAGGACTGGAGAAGAGAACGGGACACGCGCAAAGAGCACTGACCTTCACTGCAAACAATCATACACAACATAAGAATGCGTAATCATAAGAAAAAAAAAAATCAATCGCATGAATCTAAAACGCAACACATGAAGTCATGAGTCTAAAAGCAACAGACTCCTTTACTTTTCTTCGGTTCAATAAAACAAATTCTGGACACACATTGTCCTTTCCATGGCGCGGTTCTAGAAACGAAAACAAATCATTCAAAACAACACTCATCTATGCCTAAACAAGCAAGGCAATTTGCTTGAAGGAAATAATGAACACACAAATGACTAGAGACTTCAACAAGCTAAAAAAACCCAAATCATAAAACTTAAAATTCATCACCATAAAAAACCCATTTCCACCACACCCTTTTACTTACCTAACCATCAGAGAACTAATAATAATGCTACCACCCTTGAAACAATAGTCAAGAAAATTTCATTTCAATTATAGAAAACGCAAAAGGTCCCTCTTTTCAAGATTCCTCAAGTTTCCAAAAACCAAACAAAAAAATCACCATATAAGCACAGCAGATCATGAAATCACAAGCCATTAAGAAAGCCCAGAAACCAAAATCAAAACCCAGAACATAAAATGAGAGAAACCACTAAGAAAGCTCAAACTTTACCTTAAATCATCGTTAAAAAAGCAATGAAACAACCAAAGTTTAAAGCTTTAAATCACAGAAACAGACAAATAGACTTATTATATATATACACACAGAGTGAGAGAGAGTGGAGGGGTACCTACAGGGAAGTGAAACGCGGCTTTGAATAACGTGAAGGGTCTTTTCTTTCTTTCTCTCTCACTTTCTGCAGAGAGAAAAATTATAAGAAAAGGAAAAGAATTGTAATTTGTTTTGACAAACCTCAAGTTAGTCTCCACATTATAGACTGAATCTTGAATGAGTCTTAAAAGAATTTTTTTTCTCAATCGGGTCCTCAAAAGTATTGTAATTGATGACCATCTTAGCATGTGATTGGTTTAGAGGTTAGCCATAGCCAATCATGAAATATGAATGTGATTGTAGCTGTAATTGTTCTTATGAAAAAAAATCTTTAATTAACCCTTAAGACTAAAGATGAATTTATATTAAAATTAATATATTAGTGAATCTCTCTTCTAAATAAGTATTTATTATTATAAAATTGATAGAATACTCACATAAATAATATCACACTCGTTGTTGGATGGGTGCGGATGTAATTGAGGCAAAAAGTTATTGGTGGACTTTTATAAGAAATAATATATAGTCGGGGGACTTGTTTGTAGTTTACCATTATATTCTTTTTGTGATTTTGAGAAAGAGGGAAGGGTTGCGTGTGGGACGTTATAATATAATTACTGCTTACGGCATCTACGTGTAGCAGTTGAGATGACCAGAAAAGAAACCCATGCCAAGAACTCAAAAGAAAGTGACGGAGAGAAAGGCAGGGGATCTCCGTTAAGTTCCCAACCTTTTTCCACCGTTTGATTCTCTTTGTGTGTTTATGATTGATCATAGATCCTGATCGCTATCAGTTTCCAAGGCTTGTCATTGTGGGCCCGTAATGATTTCTTGTCAGAAAATTGGAAGTCCATTTTGTAGGGGTTCGTTATTTTATTGTATGGTTGACAGCGGTGAGTAAAAATATTGAAAAATTAAAAAAAGTTAAGAAAATTATAAAAAACATAATTATAAAAATCAAATTATAAAAAAAATCAATCAAATCGATAAAAATTTTAAAAAAACCAACCAGTTTGGTTTTGTTTCAGTTTTATAAGTTTAAAACCGAAAAAATCAAACCGAACCGAACCTAAACCAGAAAAAAACTGAGCAAAACTAAAAAAAACCAAGCCAAACCGAAAAAACCAAGTCAAATCGAAAAAATCGAGCCAAATCGGTTTGAACCGGTTTTAGTTTTTTTTTTTATTTAAAAAATCAGTTTGATTATTTTTTTATATAAAAACCAAACCAAATAAAAAATAATTACCCCTAATAATTGTTGTCTTCCGATTAAAATATAATTAGAGGGAAAATGCTTTTATTTCTCTTGTGTTTTGAATGGATATAGTTTATTTAAAAATTATTTAAAAGAAAATTTTATTTTGTGTTTTTTTAATGTATTTTATAACTTTCTTGAGATACTGATTAAAAGTAGCTCTAGTAGTCTAGTGTAAAAAATGACAATTTAATTAGAATTTATTGGATATTAACTAAACCTAAATAAATCAGTTTTTTTTTTAATAATTAATTTATCCGATAAATAATAAATATTGCAATCATGACTCAAAAACCAATTTAAAATATTTACATCAGTATTATATGCATATATATTTAGAATATATTTTCTGTACAATTATTTCATTTACTCTATATGACATTTCACATTATTAAGAGTAAATAATACCTAAGTCCCTATGTTTTTATGAAACCAACAAGTTGATCCCTTTGATTAAAAAACTATCACATTTCAACCTTATATTCATTTGCTACTATTTTCTTTCAATTATTTCATAATAAAAAAATGATGAAGAATTACTTCATAAAAGAGATAAACATAAAAAGAGAGAAAAAATCATGGTAAATCCTATTAAAAGTAATAAAAATATACCTCAATAATCTTTAAAAAATATTTTTTAATTTTATGTCATATTTTTTAATTAATTTTTAAGTATCATATATATTTTTTCGCAATTAAATCATGTTATTAAATTAATTTTCTCCCAGTTAACTGATATTGTTAAATTAATTTCCGAAATTAATTCTCCAAAAACTCACCACAGGCTCCCGGCCCACAAATCCTTTTGGTGAAACAATGGGGCCAAAGCCCATACTAATTCATAATCCGATTCGAAATAAGAAAAAACAAATCCTTAATAAATTCGCTCCCGTTAACGGTTGGAAATATGTCAAAAGAGAGAGACTGCTCCTACTAACCGCTGCAAATGCTCTCCTCCTCTGTATTTCTTCTTTTCAAACCAAAAGAATCTGAGGTTTTTGTTTCTGTAATCCTAAGTAAATCCTTAAAAAAACCCTAATTTCGATTTCAAAAGAACTGTACCCTTCGAATGATGATCTTCTCTACGAAGAAGAAATCTTGAGAAACTCGTTTTCTTTAAAGCTCTGGTGGCGTTATTTGATAGCCAGAAGAGAATCTCCTTTCAAGAAACGTTTCATCATTTACGAACGGGCCCAAGGCATTGCCTGGAAGCTACAAGCTCTGGCATGCTTATTTGGTTGAGCGGCTCGATACAGTTCGCAATGTTCCCATACTCATCCCCGGTTTGAAACGCTGAACAATACTTTTGAGAGGGCTTTGGTTAGTATGCATAAGATGCCTAGGATTTGGATTATGTATTTGCAGAGTTTGATTGGTTTAGTGACGAGGACGAGGAGGGTTTTTAACAGGGCTCTTTGTCCCTTGCCTGTTACGCAGCATGATAGGATTTGGGAGTTGTATTTGAGGTTTGTGAGTCAAGATGGTTTTCGTATCGAGACTTCTCTTAGGCGTTATAGGAGGTATTCGATGTATGACCCTAGTTATATTGAGGATCCTATTCTGGGCTTTGGCATTAGGCTGCGGAGAGGTTGGCGTCGGTGTTGAATGATGATCAGTTTTATTCCATTGAAGGGAAGACGAAGCATAGTTCGTGGCTTGAATTGTGTGATTTGACGACTAGGCATGCGAAGGAGGTTTTGGGGTTGAATGTGGATGCCATCATTAGGGGTGGGATTAGGAAGTTTATGTTAAGGTTCTCACACCTTAACAAGCAATGTTTAAGAAGAGAAGGAGGAGGTAGAAGAGAACATAGAGAGAAACAGAAGAGAATAGAGGGGAGAATTATGCAATTGAATGAAATTGGTTTTCATCCATTACATACAAGCTGACTAGTATATCTAACTAATTCTCTCCTAACAACTGCTAGTAACTGATATAACTGCCATTTCTAACTACTACTAACAGAATTCTCCTCGTGTGGATTGTAACAGCTAACGGATGATGTTGGGAGGTTGTGGAATTGGAGTTCTAAGTTTGAGAAGAAGTTACTTAATGGGTTTTGGTTAGATGATGATAACGACGTCGATTTTATGTTAGCACACCTTGAGTATCTAATGGATAGACGGCCTGGATTAGCAAGCAGTACTGTGCTTCTTCGACAAAATCCACATAATGTGGAACAATGGCGAAGGAGAGTCAAGCTGTTTGAGGGTAATCCAACTAAGCAGATATTGACTTATACCGAGGCTGTGCGGACTGTTGATCCTATGAAAGCAGTGGGGAAGCCTCATGCTTTGTGGGTTGCGTCTGCTAAGTTATATGAGGATCACAACGATCTAGCAGTCAATGCAAGGGTAATTTTTGACAAGGCAGTGCAAGTGAACTACAAAACAGTGGATAATTTAGCTGGTGCGTGGTGCGAGTGGGCTGAAATGGAAATTAGACACCAGAATTTTAAAGGTGCACTGGAGCTGTTGAGGCGGGCCACGGCAGAGCCATCAGTTGAGGTCAAACGGAGAGGTAATCCTTACCCTTCATAACTTTCTGGGTCATTCTCTTATTTACCTGTAGTCATTTGCTTTTATGGTGGCATGTTAGTTCTTTCTTTAGGCAACATGGTCTACTGAAAGTGGAGTGAATTGTGTTGCTCGGTTAATAAGATTTATGAGGTTCGCAATCCCTTTACAGTCATAGAGCTTTTAAAGTTGGGTCGAAAATTTCTTAACTGAACTCAATCATTTGTGGAATGAATTTAGTTGTTTTGTGAATAGTCTCTATTTGGGGGATGAGAACTAGGTGCTAACCTCTTGAGTTGCTGGTTTCTGTTATAAACTTGCAGTTGCTGCTGATGGGGATGAACTGGTTCTGACGAAGGTGCACAAGTCCTTAAGGCTCTTGGCTTTTTATGTTGATTTGGAAGAAGGACTGGGTAACTTGGAGTCCACTCGAGCCATATATGAACGGATACTAGACGTGCGAATAGCCACCCCACAAATCATCATCAATTATGCATGGCTTCTGCAAGTATGGACTTCTATAATTGCTGTTATGAAACTTAAGTTCCTTTTAGTTGTCACCTTTATCCACTTGAATTGACAATTTGTTTGCTGTATTGGCTTGTTCAGGAACAGAAATACTTTGAAGATGCATTCAAGGTATATGAAAGGGGAGTCAGAATATTCAAGCATCCTCGTGTAAAAGACATGTGGGTTACATATCTCTCGAAGTTTGTGAAGAGATCTAGCAAGGCAAAACTGGAGCTGGCGAGAGAGTTGTCCGAACATGCTATTGAAATGGTATGGGCTTTATTTTTTTCCCTCTAGATTCATGTTCGGTTGTTTCAGTTACTGATTCTTGTCTGCTATCACATATTTCTGCTCTTATCATCTATTATTTATTGTTGTGAAAATTCTTAGGAGTCCTGCTATAGATTCTGTAACGCTTGAGGTAGTTCTGATCTTGTGCGGCTGCCTCAAACCATTACAGGTTCATGAGGTCCTTATACATCTTCATATTACTTGTGTGACTGAAATATTTCTGCAATTCTGGTTCCTTGTTGTCATGCTGATTCTGTTGCCTATTGCTCTGTTGATGGAATATGCCTTTCTGCTCAAGATGTTGGCCCGTCTTGTTTTTGTTTATGCTGTAACTTCTACGAGGCTTTGGCTTGGCCCTAATGTGCTCTTCCCACCACCACCCCCCGCTGCTAATTTAGTGGTGGCCTGGAGCCTTGGTCTAAGTATGTTCATCCACAAAAAAAGAAGAAGAGATAGGCTTTAGCTTTATAGAAGTCATGTTTCTTAACTTTTATTTCCAAATTTGTGGGTTTTAGCAGAGATTATGACCTGACATCTCTTTGCAAATGGACCAATTCCCTGTAAAAGTTTTTGAGACCTTCAAAGATTCTTTCCATCAATGTGTGAACATCATCCACCCTTTACTAGCTACCATCAAAGTCAGCTTTCAGCTTTTTCATCAATTTCTTGTTTAAAGGAAAAAAAAAACAATTCTGAAAAATAAAGATAATAATACTAAAAAGCCAGAATTCATTTAAACACGAATGAAAGAACACAAAATTATAATTTTTTTCCTTTACACATTTCTATAAATCAAAATAAATTTCTTAACCCCATCTGTGTTTGGGATCTACCTAATAATAATAATTGAAAAAAAAAACAAATTCTTTATAGCTTCAAATTTTTAATTTAATCCAAACCCATCAAAACCATGTAATTAAACAGCACAACTTTAAAAAAAATTAATTAATGCCATGCCTTCTTCCACGGCTAGTCATCTCCTTGTACTGATTCAATGACTCTTGCCTTTGCAACCTCATCTCCTCGTTAAATTTCTTAATAAAAGCCTCAACTCGCCGGTTCAACTCATCTTGACTCAGTGAAGGCTCTTTCCTTAATTTCCCCGAAGAAGGAGAGGACGAGTTGACAAGTGGCAGCTGATAATTGGTCCTGTCCTTGAACGTCGTTGATTTCTTCACTTCATGTGGGTCCACGACACTTGTATTAAACTGACTCCCATGATTCTCCCACGTGTCCTTGAACGTCTCCGATTTCTTCACGTGCCTTGTTATCGGCATTGCACGCCCCTCTGTTATCGTCTTCCAAGTGTTCTCCAATGTCTCGTGCCGTTTTGGCTTTGCCACCCTTAACGCCCTTCCACCTGAAGAAGGCATCGTAAAATCAATTAAGTGACCATTTTAACCTTCATATTAAGCTCTTTGTGCTTTCATAGCACATTGTAAAACTTATACTATACGAGGACTTTTTGGGAATTTTATTCTGTTGCGTCAATCAGACGCCATGTTTGAACTTTATTTTGTCTTGCAAAAAATCAAATCAATTAAAAAAGTTGGTAACGCAAAAACGACAGCGTTGACGCCTAAAATTCAAACTTCAAAAGAAGATGAGAAAACGGCGCCGGAAAAAGCCTGGTCGACGCCGACCAAAGAGCTTTTTTCGAACCGGCCAAAAAATAGATACAGTGCGGGTCGGGAAATCTGCCTGGAAAATAGAACCAAACAAAAATAGTTTTTTTGTCATGATAAAAAGAATGGTGGAATATATAGTACTGTACCTTCAGGGCTAGCTTTAACAAATTTCCGGTGACCGAACCTAGAAGAAACCAGGGGTTTCTCCACAGGAGAAAGGTTGTCCGGCAGCAACAGATTGTTCTCCGACGAATCAATCCTCTTAAAAGGCGGGACCCACGTAGACTTGGATAGCACAAAATCATCAACCGTTTCGTTTTTGCTATCCTCTAGCACTGCCACAGCGTTAACAATACCCTTGTCTTCAATAACAACTTGCTCATGATGAGCCGCTTCTTCTCGTTCCTCTTCTCTGTCCTGATAATCAATCTCAGCCCTCGATTCCAGGCCACCAAAATGACGAGTCTGAATCTCCACTGTGGAAATCTTCATCTCATCATGAAGATACTCATCCATTGGGATTTTCTCAATTTGATCGTGAGTAGTAGTGCTATTAGCGGTGCTGTGGCTGTGGTGGAAACGCGAGGAAGCAGCGATGGTAATGATGATGCAGTTTATGATAACGTAAAGATAAGGAGGTTTAAGCCAAGAAAGGATTGAACTCCAAAGAAGAGGAGCTTGATTTACAGAGAAATCATGCACTAATGGAACAGAGATTTTGAGACACAAGGACAAGAACAACACACTCGTTGAAAGTAATATAACTTTTAAGGAAAGTGAAAGAGAACCCATGTTTTTGAACCTTGAAAACCTTACCTGGGCTTGAATGTTAAGGATTTGAAGAGCTGGATGTTGTGTTAAGCATGGGAGGCTGCGAGTGGGGGGGGATATGGAGGGTGAGGTTAGGATGAAATGAGGGTACATATATAGAGGGGGGGGGGATAATGAGGAGTATGCATTTCGGAGCGTTGGTTTTGAGGGAGTGGGGATCTGGACGGTTGAGATTTGTGGGTTTTTCCAAGCGAGTGTGGGGTGGAAGGAGGTTCCCCTAACTGATCTTCTTCGATGGTGCTTTTTTAGAATATTGTGGTGGCCCCCTTGACGGGAAAGAATTGATTAGGGAAGAGAGAGTAGAAGGATAAAGTAGCGTTTAAGGGTAATTGATTAACAGTGGAGATATTGTAAAATGTGAAAATTTATTAATGTTTGTTGTTTATGGTAGGTGTGACATGGAAAGTGGTGTGTGTCTCTCTTTTATATATATATATATATATATATATATATATTTCATTCTAGAATTTACCACAGTGATTATCTCCATGTTAAAGTAATAATAAAGTGAGAAGTTTATTTTTTTAAAAAACTAATAAAATAAAGTGGAAAGTAGCTACTAAATGATGGTAAAATAGTAGAAATTATATCTTTCTTTACTTTCACAATAAGCAAAATTTATTCTTTTTTTTTTAAGTTTAAACATAAAACTTTCAAGTAAAAATTTCAAATCTTAATTCGAATTCAAATTTATAGCCAAAAAAATTCAATCTTAATATCTCGCTAATAAACTCGAAGAATTTTAAGGTGCTTGAGGATTAACTAGTGATAGAGCTCATTTTCAAATTTAGTTTCTATGTACAAAAGAATATTCAAGTATACCTTAATTTTTTTTTAAATAACACTAAAAATTCGTTATTTATATTTTCATGAAAAATTCTAGGGTGCACAAGAATGAGGGATCCATTTTGAATAAAAAATACAGACATAAACAGGAGAAATATAATAAAA
>Ga0307518_10002544_pt1 | contig 13303 bp, 6 predicted proteins | sample 25_EM_MG_FD_203889 | JGI IMG/M metagenome (GOLD analysis project Ga0307518, IMG submission 203889) | Populus trichocarpa ectomycorrhiza microbial communities from riparian zone in the Pacific Northwest, United States - 25_EM | ecosystem: Host-associated > Plants > Roots > Unclassified | place...
TTTCTTTTTATAGGTAGGGTGGTCGCCTGGGTCAATTCTATTTTTTTTTTAAAATCAAAACAACATCGTTTTAGTAAAAAAAAAACAGAAATCAACGGGTTGCAACCAGATTTTTGATCAGGTTGCCGGGTCAATCGGGTCACACTGGGTTTTGACTTTCTCTATTTTTTCTTAAACATGACCCGATTTCAATCCTGGGTTGGCCAAGTTCTGGGTCGACTCACCAGGCGGAGCTGAGTTTCAAAACTATGAGGTGACCTTGGTTTATCCATAGGAAAGAAAATCGAATTTCGATTATTAATCACATGCAACAAGTTCATCGGTTATAAACCGGATCCCTTATGAAACACAATCACGGTCCATAATCGCTTTTGTTGATGTGCCGGCCTTCCAGCTAGTTAAGCTTTTTTTATAAATAACCCTAAAAAAGAAACTATTTCAGAAAATTTCCCAAAGGAATCAGAGATCAATTTGAATACAGAGGATCAATTCTTGAATTGATTCTGGTGTAAAGGGCAATCCTTTTTTCTCACATATCAATGAAAACTATTTATAGATTAGAAAATTGAAAAAAATTTACATCCAAGTTTTGTTAAACCTGGGGGAAAAAAAAAACAACAGAGGAAAAATAAAGCAAAGCTGCGACCTCCAATGTTAGTGGTGGAAATCTGTCAACTTCTTCACCTCTTCTATTCTTAACCCGTCAAGAGAAAGTTTGAGGACAGACTCAAACATCTGTTTTGAGCAAGATAATGTGATTGGCCCTTCGTCTACTGCTAGGATATCATCGAATTGACGAAGCAAAGCTTGGAAGATTATGGAAGATGTGCATGCAACTGGAACATCATAACGTTTTAGATTTCCTTCAAGTTCTTGATCACCAACATACACTGGAAAGTGTTTGCTTGGTATAGGCACTTGCTTCTCGTAACCCTTCTTCTGCTTCTTCAAGTTTAACCTTGCTGCAAGGGATCGAAGCCTTTTTTGAATCATTTTCATATTGATCAAAAGGTAATAAAAAGTGCCTCAGATTTTTCGCACGATAGAGAAAAGAAAGGGCTGCAGTGGTTATAATGCAATAAAATATTGGCTCTCTCTCTCTCTCTCTATATATATATATATATACGTACACAGGTTTGAATCCTAATTTTCATTGGATTTAGACTTGAATTAGGAGATAACAGTACTAAGGCAGGAGATGACATGAGTCTCGTGATCTGTATAAATATTTTGGCCACGCTGAGGCCAAGGAACCAACCTGGTGCTGCGTTTTTTTCCAAGTCGGTTAAAGCACATGCCAAAAGAAAGGAGTTATAGACTCAAATTCTTTTATCCACAACTTTTGTGGAGAGTGAACATTCATAGAAACTGAGTCTCCAAAATGATATGAAATTGAAATCATGATCAAATATATAGATGGTTTATGTTATTGGAGTTTTTAATTAAGCCATTTTTTCTGTCTATATATTCCATCAGGAATTGAACAGGTAAAAATAAAGATAAGGGCATCAATTTAGATGAAATTAGCAAGCAAACCTTACTTCTATGATAGAATTATCTCAATCTCCTAAATGGGCCTTGAAAGATTTTAAAAATGGGGCAAGAGAGGCTCGGAATCTAGGCTTATGTAGTTAATTTGATGGCTAGCAAAGAGAACACCTGCAATGAACAAGCCAACTACTATAATATAGAATTCATGATTGACCTGATGGTTCTTCTCCTTCTCCGAACTACATAAGCAGCAGATTCATAAAAATCTAATCCAAAATAGGCCTAGAATTGAAGGGCATATTCACTACAACATTTAATAGTTTTACCCGCAAAGCTTTTCCATCGGGGTGAGATTTTTGTTGGTGAAATTTTACCAATTAATTCACCGACATAATGTATCTATTGATATACCGCTCGTTGGTAATTTCATTATTTGTCGCTAATTTTATTGCTAAAAAAAAATTAAAAACCAATGGGTTTACAGACAGAAAATGCGTATTAAATTTTATTTTTTCGGCTGGAAATATGCCGACGGAATTATTTCACTGTAATAATTCTGTTTGTATTTATTGAATTTCGTCGGCCAAAGCATACATACTGTAGGACTTGGCAATCAACTCATTGAAGGATTCGAACGACAGGTTCAACTATCATGACTTGAACAGGGAAATCAATGGATTTTTTCAGCATAAAAAAATACCTAAAAATGCTGCCATGTCGCACTCTTAAACTATATCAGGTTAAGAGTAGACTATTTACTTGAAAATTTATGGGTACATTGGCCAAATTAAGAAGTCATAAACTGCTCTAAACATATTTGAAACTTGCTAAGCCAGGCCCCCTACCTATCATGGTCGCCGATCACTGTCAACTGTTATAGTGAGAGAATTTATCCATGTGAACCCCGGCGTAGAAATTCTGACAGAAACAATATCATGATATATGGAAGTGGGAATTGAGATGTGACCTGCAAATTAGAATTTTGCAACCCTTTGCTGTGCTGGTCAGGTTATGATAAATATAATCAAATGCACTGAAAATATTTGCATTTGTACGCACCATGTATATATGCTTTGACTGTTTCCTCCATGAAAGCAACAGATATATTTCAATAAGCTTAAAGGTTTTGAAAAATATGTCTCTACTCTATGGGCTAATTGAAAGTGGGGTGATGCCAGCGTTGGCCCACTTCCGTCTCTGTTGAAACTGAATGCCACCGTTGCCATTTTGTATTAGAAGTGTCAACAGGCCATGATCAGAATGAGAAGGCAATCCCATTGCATGTTCTGGCCGTGGACAAGGTGGATGCAAATTTGCTAACAAGTATTTGTTTCCCCTTTTCCAAATCCAGTGCCTTGTCTCCATAGCTGCCTTTCAATCCAAGCTTTCTGATATTCCTTTCAGGAACTACCTCGATACTTCTCTAACTCTTTTGGAGTGCCCTAATGAACCTATTTAATAAAGCCAAACTAAAAACTTTTGAGAATTTGTTTTTTGTTTCATCTTAAGAACTTAACAAATGGAAAAGTTTTTCCACAGTTAAGAAATTGTCGCACACAATTTCCTAAACTCCAAGTCATATCCAGAACCATCAAGTTTTCCCACAGTTTGATGATACATGAGGCCAGCAGGTTTGGCAGGTGTGTGAAACACATGATGTGCGAAAAGCTTGACAAAATCCCTCCAAAAGGAAACCTTTTCCACTGAAAAACTGAAAAGCTGGTTGCACACCTTATTGGGACCCATACATGGTTCCCTTGAGACTTTTGCTTCTCCTCCTCTGATAGATCAAAAAAATATTTTCAGCAATCAATCATAACCTGAGTAAGCTCTCTGGCCCTCCATGATTGATCACCTGATTTAGAAAGGAACAGAGTTTCACATACATCAATGTAAAGTAGAATAGTTAGCTTAAGACATGATGGGCCAACGCAAAAATCAAACAAGATAAGGAGAGAATTATATTGGTGCTGATTAATGAAGACCCACTAATCAAGTTGATGGCATTGCAATTTCAGCCGTCTGGTGCCTGTACAAAGTAATAGTACTAGTAGCTATGTCAAGCTGTTTGGAACCAATGACTGAGCAATGCAACTTTGGCTAAAAATAAAGCACAATCCCCTGTTAGAAAACCGATGCCTTCGTTGTGGCAAGCAATTCTTGATCTCATTATCCATAAATCATACAACTCAAAGTCAAATGTCAGGAAGTGGAAACACAAGGGATTTCCTTCGGAAGTTACACCGATCTCTTTTAATAGCTTGTGCAAACTTTGCTATCATCTAATGGCTTCAATCTATAGCACAGACATTAAAAATTCCGCTTCTATTTAATGCTCATGAAGGTTAAAAGTTATGGAACTTTGGAATTCTCAAAGAAATAGAAATTAAGTCTTGATGGCTTTAAAGTTGTCGTTATAGTAAACCAAGGGCCTACCTCTCTCGTCGCTGGATGACATACTGTGGTGTGGATTATGATATGGTCGACCGTAAGGACCGTAACACCATTGATGCCGATTAGGGAACAGACAAAAGTTGTTGGCAGGTTGACAATGTCAATTTCAGCCGCAGATTTTCAAACAAAATACAAAGAAAATTACTGCTGATAGGTGACCCAACAAATGTTGTTGGCAGTGCCAATTTCAGCCACTGATTTTGCTCATACAAAATACAGTTATGTAATGCTGTTTTAAGGAATGAGTGACCAAGAAATGTGAAGTAGATTGGTGACCGACCAAGCAATGCTGTTGGCAAGTTGAATAGCCGATTTCAGCCACTGATTATGGAACTAGGCGTTGCTGTTTTTGGAATCAGCAACCGAGAAAAGTAAATAAATAGGCTGGAAAATCAACGCTCGTATTGACTTCAGGACCAAGCAATGCTTAGGTTGAGTATCACAAATTTCATAATCCAAAACTAATAAGGTTAAGAGTTATGGAAGAAGTCAGCAGGAAAATAGCCAAGTACAAGTATTGTTCTTCTTGAACAGAAATATGGATGTGCAGCAGCAATTTTTACACAAAAAAAAGACGAGATAAAAGCAAAACCACTTCATCAAGACAAAAAGTTCTACTCACAGTTGAATGTTTCTTTTTCAGAAAACTCAAACTGTGACAAGCCGAATATGATCCCATTTTGGATCGCTTTCATTTTCCGTTGAGATGTCCTAAAACTTCAGCTTCTTTTGTCCTAATACTACAGTATATGTTGCATTTATATTATAAAAACCTATGAAATCCACTGCTTGTTGATAGATTTCAAAACACGCCAGCTTGCATTTTCCTTACTTGACAGAGAAAACCATGAAAAAGATCCAAAGCATCATGAAGGAAGACCTGAATTCCGGTTCCGGCGAGGTCTTGACAAGAAAAATTTCCCACTACAGGAAATTGACCTCTTCAATGAACTTGGGCCTATTTGAAAAGACCTCCCAAAAGAAGAAGTAGCCATTAATTTTATCAAGTTCTGATTTCCGCCACCTCTGTTTTGAACACTTTCTCCACTGGATCCATCCCCCCCGCCAGCCCTCCTGGTACCTGAATTCCTATCAGATTCCACTGCAGGATGAACATTAGCAAGAGCCTGAATTATCTTGAAAGCTGACAAAGAATCTAAAGAAACTGATCTTCTCAGTGGCTGTATCCCATCCTCCTCCTCCACCTCCTCCTCCTCTTCCTCATTCAAATTCTCACTCTGTAATTCACTTTCCTCCTCTGTTACAACCCTCACTCCACCATCTCTACCTTCCATCTCTCTACTAGATTCTTGATCCTCTTCCGAAACTTCAATCCTGGTTTCTTCTCCACTACTTGTATCATCAAGATTAGCCTGTGATGATGTTGCTATGGCTGTGCTGGTGACTATAGGAGCTCGACACAAAGGGCAATTAGTATGGGATCTAAGCCAAGTATCAATACATGGGATATGAAAAGCATGGCTACACTTTGGTAATAACCTAAGAGTCTCATCATCTTGAAACTCACTCAAGCAAACAGAACATTCAGTACCTTCAACAAGACCATCACCACTTTTATACTTGAAAACTCTGATAGAACCAATAACAGATGGTTGTAACCCTACTGTCCTGATGTACCATATTGGATGGTCAACTACACGACCTTCATCTTCATCCGCAAACTGATCACGGGTCTCAATTATTTCTGCTTCTTCTTCTCGCTGTGTTGATCTCCTTCTTCTTGGTCTTATGAACTTGGCATAGATAGCATAACAAGTAGCAAGAACACTAGTTATAACTGATAACACAATCATTGCCAATGCAATCTTGCTAAGCTTTTGCTGTGGTGAAGAGTCGACACCAAATAAATCTGAACATTCTGAGTTACAGCTTTCTGTGTAATTTTTTGCTTGACATGATACGACACAATCATCGTAAGACGCGAACAACAACCTTCTGTATTGCAGAGCCATTAAAGATCAGGGCGAGACAGAATTTTGAGCTTGGTTTTGGAGAGAGAAAGAGAGGAACATCAAGAGAGGATGGGAAGATACAAAGTGAAAAGATTGAAAGGGTTTGGTTTGGAAGAGAGATGATGCAAGTTAGAGCATTAGTGGAAGGTTGCTTGCAGCCTCCTTAATTTGACAAAGGAGCATAGTGGATAATAGATTATTGGCCTTTCCCTTTCCTTTGACTATTCTTTTGTGTAATTTTTTTTTTCTATCATAGCTTACACAATTTAGCCCAGGGGAGGTTAACTAAAATTCAAAATTTTAAATTTTTTTATACATTTTTAGATTAATATAAAAAATAAATTTAAAAATATATATTATTTTAATATATTTTTAAATAAAAAATAATTAAAAAAACAATTACTACACTTTCAAACACTCGTAACAAAGATTTATTCCTCACCAACTTTTAATTATTAATTAAGTTTATTATATCTATAACTCTTTTTTTTTATTTACGTGGGTGTCCGGGTTAGCTTGCGCGCACCACGACTAATCCCACGGTTCACTGAACACCCTACAAACTCAGTGAACATGTAAGACACCGCGGAGATGACAGGCGTGCACATGAGGGCTCGAACCCAGGAGCAGCGGAAGGAGACAAGCCCCTCCCACCACCGGGCCAAGACCCTCAGTGCATATATCTATAACTTTTCTTTTGCCATGTGATTAATTTGTCGTTGTTTTTATCACAATTTTAATGTTCTTACTTCTTAGTTCTTACTATATATAGCCATGAAGTAGAAATAATAAAAGTATTCACAAATACGTACCGTATTTTTCATGGGAAACTTCTATTTATTTAATTTTTTAACACAAGAATGTAAATAACTAAAAATATATCGCTACAACAAGTGTATAATTATGTATATTTTATCTAGTTATACATTTTTCATTATTTTAACTATATATGTACATAAGTTTTATATAGAAGATTTATGTATTTTATATTTTAAAAATAGAACACACACACATGCATATTTAATAATAATAATAATATGTATCAAGAACTTGTAAATATAAAGATAATTATCAAAATTGAAATTTTCAATAATATATCTGATGGTGATTTTTTTTTCTTACGTTAAGTATGCTTTAATGACATACAACTCTCGTTAGCTAAATCTTAGGAGTTTATTTAGAAACATGATAGAAACTGTATTTTTTAAAATTTTAATTTTTTAAAATAAAATTTATATTTTTATATTATTTTAATGTGCTGATTTCAAAAGTAATTTTTAAAAAATAAAAAAATATATTATTTTAATATACTTTTAAATAAAAAATACTTTTAATCACAACCACCATTGCTAAAAACAAAAACAGTCAAGACAGCAAGCACAGCCATGCGCCACCCCCGGAGCAAAAGTAAAACCAGGCAAACAACGAAAATCAACAAGCGAAGCCTGATGTTTGTTTTTACGGTTTTAATGTATTAATTATAAAAATAATTTTCTTAATATATATATATATAATTTTAATATATTTTTAAATAAAAAATATCCACTATCGTAATATCCACCACGGTAAAACAAATCTGAAATATGTGGATTCCAGCAATCTGCTTGGTGATAGTATGCACTAACGAAGCGAAATACGAATCTCTTCATTACCCTTTGAAAGCCTCTGCTGTTAGCTAATAAGATTTTGGTTGTCGTGATAATAACGCGTTTACATTCTGTTTGAAAATGTTTATTATTATTATTATTATGTTTTGGGTAATTTATTTATTTATCAATTAAAGCGGCTCAAGGGTACATGCTGGGCCCAATACAAAATCCCAATTGATTTTGATTTAGTTTTTTACATGTGAAAGCACACACACAAAGGCATTAATTCTTCTTCAATCTCAATACATTGTTACGAAATATATTAAAAAAAAACTAAAAGTCATGAAATAGTGTCATTACCTTTTTGTAGTTCTTAAAAAAATAACAAAACTTGTAATTAGAGTGAAATTGTTTTTTCAATGAGATTCATTAGAAATTACAAAATTAATTAGGGATAAATTAATCAATATAATTTTTTTTACATAGAGAAATAATTTTTTTGCTCTTGAAAAAATTATACAACATTGATTTAGGGGCTTTCTTTGTCTTTTTAATATTATTTGCGTAATAAAATATATTGATAATCTTAAAAACATAAAAAAAAAAAAAAAACCACAAACTTGCACAAAAGTGCTTTTTTGTTTTTTTAATTTTTATGAACAGTAAAATTATGGAATTGCTCTTAAAATATAAACAAGAATTTTTTTTTTTATCTTTTCCTTATGTTTTTTTCAGGTTAACCTAAGGTTTTTTTTTAGAAATTTTGAAAAATTAAATATTACTGAAAAAAAGCTTACATGTGGCGCCCCCTCAATCTCTTCGGGCGGCGTGTATGAAGCAATTTAATTATCAAAATTAGTTATCCGTGATGATATTTGTAGTAGCGAGTTGTTCTCTTTGTATTGGTGAGACACGAATTCATGATAGAGGTGTGGTTAAGGTTTAATAAACTTTTTTTCCTCTTTTTTTTTTTATCTTTCTATCATTCCTTTAAAAATTTAACTGTGTCTTTCAATTTCAAGTTCTATCAATTTTGGCTTTTATTTTTTGGATTACTATTTTTTGTTCTTTTAATATTTTATATAAATTATTTTTCTTTTAATTTCATCCATAGACATTTTGTTTTATTTAGTTATTGTATCCAATCTGGTCCTTATTCTTTTGATTTGTTTTTTTTGTGTTTGATCTTTTTTTTATTTTTCTTTTCAATTTTGTCCCTCATCATTTTATTTCTTTTAGTTATTTAATTGAATTTTGGTTCTTAATCTTTAAATTGTTATTTTCTTATCCTTTTCTTGACTTAGTTTTTTTAATTTTGTTTCTCAATATTTTATTTCATTATATTTTTTTATATTATCAAACACGCACTAGTAAAAACTTATAATTAGAACAAAGAAATTATTATTTTAAATAAACTGATTTAGATATAGATGGATTATCTAAAATCTCATCTAAAATTTAAATCTAGATGTCTAAAAGTTGAATAAAATATAGATATCATGTTTGTTAAGAAAATCATTGATCTTCTAGCTCTCACATTATTTCTACTCATAAATTCAACTGCAATTTCAACTTTACTGTTGTATATGCGTAAGTAGGTATAAGTAAGAATCAATAAGAGGATATCAAATCCAAAATCCCAATTCACATTGTCATAACATCAGATTAGCTAACTATCTAACTTAAGTAATTTGCACGTATCTTCTCTCTTGTCTCCATAGTTTGATCACATCATAAATCCATCTTCACATCATGTTGAGGTTGATTCAAAGTTTGTGCTTCATCTGGCTCCTAATAATGGCCATTTCTACTCTGGCTCAAAGCCCTGCTGTTCTTGATGCTGATGGACAACCTCTTAGAAGTGATGTAGAATACTATAAATGTACTACCAGCCGCTACTGATACTGCCGGTGGTTTAACTTCAGTGGATCGCAGTGGAATAAAATGGAAGAGAACGAATGGTACGGTGAAGAACCAGACCACTCCTTACCACAAGCTAGAACCAGCCATGGCCTTTTTAGAATTCAACCTTCAACACCTAGCAAAACAAACCATCACCACCAGGAATCTCAAGCAAAAATAGGCAAAGGAAGGGCCAAAAACATCTGGTTGACTCAAATCCAAGCAACAAATTCACTTGTTTTGCGCACTTCTTGTTTAGCTAGATAATCTGTCATATAATTAGACTCACGACAAGAATGAATGAAAGTGATTGAGCCCAAGCATATATAGAGCCAATCTCTTGACTGAAGATCTAGATTATTCATCCAACTAATGATATTAGCAGAGTCGGATTCAATAATAATATGTTTGTGATGCAAGAGAGAGTTAGAGGCTGAAATTTCAATAGCTTTGACAGCAGCTCGAAGCTCGATCGGTTTCATTGGATTCTAAAATACCAACCGACAACGAGAAGATACCAAAGAGAATTCTGTAATGATTTCGCAAAACACCACGTATATCTGAGGGACCAGGCTTTCCCAGCGAAGATTTATTGTGATTGGATCAGGTGAAGCAGACTACTTTGAAATTACAAGGGATTCAAATAACTGGTGTCTATACCTGGTCTCCATTTTGTCCAAGATGCGGGTCTGCTAGTATTCTGAGTTCAAAATGGAACCAGGTTCTTGGCCTTAGATGGTCCTGCACTCCCTTTTATATTTAGAAGGGCTTAAGCTAATCTCCATGGTAAAATATATAGGTGACATTTTGTAATTGCAATACTAAATAAATGGAGATCGTTCATATGATTTACTCACACTTTGGATGTCTTTCTTGGCTGTTGTTCCTCAATCGCAAAATCATCATCATTGTGTATTAAACAATGTTTCGTGATTTTTGGCACGAATGGTGCCCTTTGACTGAGCTACGGAGATCAATTGGTTCAATGCATGGGAATTAGTCTTAAGATATATAACAGTACCGGAAAATTACATAGGCAAAAGGAATATCTCAGTAATTCTACAAGCAGACTCTCTCTCAAAATGCAGGAATTTTTTTATTTATTTATTTATTTGATACACATAAACAATAGGGTATATATCTTTAGATGTTTTCGAGCTCCCACAACTAATCCTCTACGTCTTTATAGTAAATGCTATAGACTTGCACTATGCTCAAATTTGTGTATCAAATATGCAACCATCCTGAGAGGGTTACGTTCCCCTTACGCTGCATCGCATACGTGATTAATTGGATAAGACCGAATCGATCTTTACCAAAGAATATCATTACATTTTGTTGAAATTACAAAGAATCAATGGAGTAAATGAGAGGTTCTTGAACATTTGGGGACTTGGGATAATTAATTACTTAAATTGTGGCACAGTCTATCTAGAAATTTGATCATATTGAATTTCGTTCTTCCTTCAACAATAAAGGCTGAAGTCAATAAATTGTAGCTCACTGGTATTAGAGTTTCATTTTTCTTACAAAATCCTGAGTTTGAACCTCTTCTATGTATATATAATAAAAAAACCAAGAAAACTTGGAATTTGTTTTGTTAATTATGATCTATTTTGTATCCCAATTAACGACTGATCTCTTATCAATAAATGAGCAACATCGTCTGCGTGTCTTTGAAGTTATTTTGCATGATGTTGTTCTCATTTTATACCTCTGTAGCCATCTTCTTCCTCGTTGTTAATTTCTCCTTTTACCATAATTAAAACTCGATCAGATTCTTTAAAAACAAAAAACAAATTCAGATGTTTATAGCTGTAAATTAATTGTTGCTGCAGTTTGATGGATTACCTAACGTGACTAATTGGATAAGAACAGGTTGTCTTTGTCAAAGAATATCCTCACATTTGTTTGAAATTATATATATATGTAAGACCAAATTTCGTTCAAATTGTGGGCATGCTTTGAACAACAAAGGTTGAAAGAGTTAGATATCTTCGGGTTAATTATTTCTTTGTACCCCAACGACTGATGTAATAAATAAATTAGCCTTCTCGTCAATAAATTAGAAAGATGGTCACGTCCTAGGGTTTTCAAGGTTTGTTTTTTCAATTGGCTGAATTATAAGAATGATTTATGTATATTTATTAATTCCTCCACACTCTCCTTGACAAAATTCTTTTGAACATAAGATTTACATCACTGTCTTGTACTATTAAATCCATCACTACTTAATTATTTAAAAAGACTCTGATATCATATAGTAATATAAATTGCAAAGCATGTCTCTCGTCTCTATTCATTCAAGATATAGCGTGTGTGTGTGTGTATACTCCAAGTTACAAGCTGAATTAGTGCCCTTGATTAGGGGCTGAAGAAGGAAAGAGATACCAAAGGATATGGGTCAAATATTTACATGGTTATATGACTAGAATTTACTAGATATTAAAAAAAAAATGTATATAGACAAGAGCTCCATGATGTATGCATAAGAATCAGCTGGTCCATGATATATGCAGAATCAAATCCAATATTCCCAGCTTATACCTGTAGCCATATTCTTTGGTACTCTTTTTTTTTTATGCTTGTTGATACCTACCACTTCTGCACGAAAGCATTTTTTTTATTTAACATGCTATTACAAAATTATCTCAACCCAATAACTTAACTTGAAAAACTTGCATACATTTATATTATTTTATGTTTAATTTTTATCAAATAAATAAGAATGGTAAAATTCGAACTCGTGACCGTTTGATCATCAAGTCTTTGATACTATTTCTAAGAACTATTTCAACCCACTAGCTTAAGTTGTTATGAAAAATTACAAGATATGATTTATATTATTCTCTAATACATGCAATCCTCTGCAGGTTCATTGCATGATTATTCCTATTTTTTCAAAAAATAAAAAATTCAAGCACATGTATGAATTCACATCAAATATTACTAGCTAGTAGCAGTATTATTGTTTTGACTAGCCCTCCATTGACAATCGAAATATAGCATTTAATTACAATTTGTGCATGTATCTTCATCCAAATGTAAATCCGGGCTAGTGTGCCTCGTTTGATAGCTTGCTCAAACAGATGATCCGATCCCTTCATGTATAATTACTCCACCCAATGTTTCATAGTTCAAAGCTTCTAATAAAGTGGATCAAGGAGTAGCAAAAAGCTAATATGTTTTCAACTTTCTCTCACGTTACGTCTCTATACATATTCTTCTTCAATTATATATACTCTTGCAAGAGATTAAGACAACAACATGCCTGCGCAGCCCCCAAAACGGGTCCCTTGTGAGAGCTATTGCTGAATTATATACCGACACAAAGATGAAACTGGATAATTACAATTGGACTTCTTTTTTCTTTCAATGAAATCTGGTACGCCAGCTAGCCCCAAGCACTATAAATAGCTCACCATGTCTTGGTCTAAAGAATCATACATAGACATAAACCCAATTCCTCATAGAGTCCCAATTCCAAAAAATTTGCTGAAATATATAGTTTATTCCTGTTATAGCCATGTTGAGAATATTGATTGGAAGCTTGAGCTTTATATGGCTACTCATGGCCACATCCACAATGGCTCAAACCTGGCCTCCTGTGCTTGATGCAAATGGCCAACCTCTTAGAAGTGGTGTAGAATACTACGTCCTTCCAGCTGTAACTGATGTTGCCGGCGGCTTAATCCTTGTTAATCTTAACAACGGTTCAATATGTCCACTCTTTGTTGGTCAAGAGCCTCTTGCACCTGTTGTGTCCCGAGGCACTTCAGTCATATTCACACCACGGGTTGCGGATACTGTTATAAGGGAGACAAGGGACTTCACTGTTGCATTCACTGGTGTAACAATTTGTGCTCAGTCTACTGCATGGAGGGTAGGTGAGCG
>Ga0307518_10002545_pt1 | contig 13295 bp, 24 predicted proteins | sample 25_EM_MG_FD_203889 | JGI IMG/M metagenome (GOLD analysis project Ga0307518, IMG submission 203889) | Populus trichocarpa ectomycorrhiza microbial communities from riparian zone in the Pacific Northwest, United States - 25_EM | ecosystem: Host-associated > Plants > Roots > Unclassified | place...
CAAGTGCTCGATCCTACCTCGATCTGCCAAGGCCCTGGAACTCATTCAACAGGATGTCCAATGCTGAATAGATTTTATACTACTTGAAGACTGATCGTACACTATTTGCTGGAGTATGCTTGTATTTGGATTCCGCTGGCGTGACGTTGCTGGCGAGTGATAAGTACAATGAACACTACTGTAATACAGCTGTTGTTTCAATTTGTTCGGGAAAAACCATGGGCAAAGGAACCCACAAGTAGCCCTAGATACCTAAGTATGTAATCGCCAATAGCACTTTGAACTACTTATTAGTCAACCAAATGAACGTTTGTTGAACACAGACGGGTTCGACCGCACCCTCTCTTCATGCCACGGCCACCAAGAGGCGCCTCAGATGATCTGAAGGCTCGCGTTCCCATTCTCTATCGTGAGGGCTATTCCGTCAAAGACACTGGGCATCAAAAAGACCTTGGTCTACAAAATTCTCAACCGGTATAGGCTGCAATTTGGCGACGTCTCGAATTCGTACCTTCAGTCCTGCTGATCTCACATTCTTTTCAAGCAACTCCCGTGCCTCTGAACGGAACGAGCTATCAAGGGCACTATATATGAACCGCATTGCTGAAGAAGTCCCCGACCCAAATATGCTTGTATTTGTTGATGCAGGCGACGCGGGATGAACGTACGATATCGAGGAGATATGGGCGCTCAGGCAAGGGCGTTCGCTGCATTATTCAGAGGCGATTTGTCCAAGGAACAGGCTACTCAACCATTCTGGCCATCACCCTCAATGGCCCGGATTATCACATATGACATTGTGGAGGGCCCTGTTGACATGGAGCGATTTATCAAGTTCCTTCAGGAACAAGTGGTACGGTTCACGGACAATTTTCTATTGGTTTCATTGATAGATAAGCTAGAAAACAGATGCCGTTTACTAACCCTTATCCTGGCCCTCGCAGTGTGCTCGTAATGGATGATAATTGCCGCATCGACCACGGAGAAGATGTCCGCCGTTTGGTTGAAGATGATCATTGTGAGTTTCTACAATGAAATCACAACGTTTCATTAACGTTTTTCATAGTATGCAAGCTCATATATTTCCCTGCGTACTCGCCAGGCTACAATCCAATCAAAGAAGCATTTTCCGACATCAAAGCATATCTCCGCCGCCACTTGCATGACTCGCCGTTGATGTCCATCGTCCGTGCATGTCAGAGTATCACGCCAGTCGAAGCCGAAGGGTATTTTAGGTCTTCCGGCTACATTGTGTAATATCTTAGTGTACTCGTGTAATTTCAGGTTTTGAAAACAAGTTCCGTGCATTTTATTCCATACTTGTGTGACTACAGGTGACTGCATTGAAGATTACTCCGGTGGGCTGGTTTCAGGATTAGGCTTGTCGCTTGAATGCGTCTGGGTGGCGACAACTTCATTCCCCTTCATTACCAACACAACTAAATTTGTGTTCTTCACACCCAATATGTTTGAATGACACAACATAATCCAATCACTTCTTTCCTGCGTACTACAGGCGAGGTGTTCACTTACGTTTGTACATCTGACTTATTTGATAGTGAACGTCTTTGCTTGCTAATTCCATTCAAGCTCCAAGTTATGCTGTTTCATCACAGTACTTTCTCATGCGAGTCATTTTATCCAGAACAAGAAAGGTGAATGGTCTATGGAAAAGAAGGTTGCGAGTTGAGAATTGGTTCTTCGGCCATTCTAACCTCAGTTTAGTACAGGTGCCAAACGGTTCACAAACAACCTCTAGTTGTTCTATAGACCATAAAAGTGGACTCACATCCTCCATCGGGACTACCGTCCCGCATCAGAATTCATACATGGTACAAATAATACATGAGACGACGCGTATCTCTTCGGCGGCAACGGTTGAGAGATCTTCCGAAAAGATCCCTGACTGAGGACCAATGGTGACCGCGCGACAGCGCAATGTGCCGCAAGGAAGATAAGTCGTTCATCTAGATTCCGTAGTACCGGTCGTCTCTTCTCCTCCACCTTGTCACCTGTGAGCCATGACTAGCTTTGTGACTTGGCTGGGGGTGTGTCTTGCTGGTGTTGCCGTGTATCTCATCCAGCGTATCTTGAAGCGAAACCCGGCTCCCTTTCCTCCCGGTCCCACACCACTTCCTATCGTCGGAAATCTGTTTGATTTACCCACAGCAAAACCATGGCTTACCTATGCTGATTGGGGTAAAAAGTTTGGTACGGTACAACATGCTGAAATCTCTTGGTACCGAGGGGGCTCATAACCTATGGCAGGTGAAGTCGCACATATCCAGGTTTTCGGCCAGCACATCATTCTTCTTAATTCTACCAAGGCCGCTATTGAGATGCTCGACAAGAAGAGTGTCAAGTATTCTGACAGAGCGGTCCCTCCGTTTGTCGGCGACCTTCTTGGCAATAGACACAGCTTACCCCTCCTTTCATACGGCGATACTTTCCGCGAAACCCGCAAACGTTTCCATCGCATAATTGGAACCCGTGCAGCCGTAGAAGAATTCAGTGATATCAAGTCAATGGAAATCCACAAGTTTCTGAAGCGTGTACTTGCTGATCCTGAACGTCTTGCTGCTCATCTTCGAATGTACGTTGAGTATGTTCTGTATCTGCTTGGTGTCCATTAAATGTCTCGGATACAGGTTTGCTGGTTCATTATTCTTGCGACTCGCATACGGTTACCAAGTCGATGACGAGAATGATCCCCTCATTAGTCTTGCAGACGAGGCTGTTGACATATTTGTGAAGGCTTCTGCTCCTGGAGCCTTCCTAGTTGATTTCATCCCAATACGTATGTGCATTCACGGAATACTGTACATTTGGAACTGTGACCTTGGCTTGTAGTGAAGTACGTCCCTGAGTGGGTCCCTGGCGCCGGATTCCAGAGGCAGGCGCGTAAGTGGAAGGCAGTCATGGATGAACTGACCGATGTACCATACAACTTTGTCAAGAGCCAGATGGTATCTTATTCCGAGCTATGGGCGTAACCTAGCTGTTCGGCGCTAATATTTCGTTTAGGAGGCTGGTATAGCGCTGAAGTCCTTCACTTCAGTTTTACTAGAGGACCGCATGTCGAACCTGAGTGAGGAGGAAGTACTTTCCATTAAGTGGTCTGCAGCTTCTTTCAATAATGGTAAGCCGCCCAATGCTTCTAGATTAATCTGGTTACCACTATTTTGTAGGCAGTGCGGACACCGTAAGTGCCCTTATGGCAGTAGCCTACTGGTGCTAACTGTCAGTCCAATCAGCTTGTTGCTATGCATTCAATATTCTTGGCCATGACTCTTTTCCCGGAGGTGCAAAAGAAAGCCCAAGCCGAAATTGATGCTATCATTGGGCTTGACCGTCTTCCAATACTATCTGATCGCCAGTCCCTCCCTTATATGGAGGCCCTCGTGAAGGAGCTCCATCGTTGGTTTGTTGTCTCCAATCTAGGTAAGCTCGTTGGGTTTATGTGTTTATATGTCTTACTCCATTTGAAACAGGGCTTCCTCATCGCGTCTCTGAAGAGGACATCCACGACGGCTATTACATCCCTAAGGGGAGCTTAGTCTTCGCTAACCAATGGTAGGTAATTACTACTTTCTCTAAGGTTAATGTCTACCTGAAAACTAAATATCACACTGTTTGTTTCGCTGGAAATAGGGCCATGCTCCATGACCCCCATTCGTATTCTGAGCCAATGGAGTTTCGGCCAGAACGCTTCCTCGTGCTCGAGGACAAGCAACCCGAACAGGATCCTCGTACCATCTGCTTTGGGTTTGGACGACGGTTAGTTGGATGTGAAATTAATGCCTGCCACGCACCCATATTCATTTACTTTCAGCATCTGTCCAGGTTGGTTCATCTTCTCAGGACTAAGAGTTTTGAATACCACGCTGGATGGCAGGTTTACAACTTGCTGATGCTTCAATATGGCTGTTGACTGCGATGACATTGGCTGTTTGTAATATCACGAAAGCTGTTGAGGATGGTGTCGAGATCATACCAGAGGTTGATGTTTCCTCTGAAGGAGTTAGGTATGACCCTGCTGTCGAAACTCACTACTATCCTTCTCACGAAGTTTTCACAGTCATCTCAAACCTTTCAAATGCTCCATCCAACCTCGATCTGCAAAGGCTCTGGAACTCGTTCAACAAGATATCCAATCCTGAATGAATTGGTCGCGCAAAGCGGTATTTTGGCTTATATTTACTCTATATTTTCGGGCAAATTCGGTAGTTATGTAGTACCTCGCCCATCATTGACGACTCTCGAATAATCCCCGAAAAGAGCCTGAAGAGCCACATACGTGTATAGATATCAACCCTCTCGTTTCTCTAGTTAACATGCGCTATTCTCGAAAGCTGTTGTCCTCAACCGTTCTCATCTGTTCTAATCTTGCCAACGTTGCAACAATGATCCCGCCACGTCAATCTGTTTGAGTACATCGAGACTTAGCGTACGTATATGGGTACGCAGAACGGATAGTATGTGAGACAACCCGCCATCATCACCGCCAGAGCCTTAGCTTTGGTCACAGCCATCCAACAGCCCAGACTTGGAAATTCCGGCTTCTGCGTCAGCCATTACTCTAATCGCAAACACCAGATGGTTCCGCATTCGTATCAGTAAATACGCTGGATCCAATAACAGACCAACCGTTCTAGTGGGCATTGGCCATCCAAAGATATAAACACGTCTGTGGTCTCCATAAACGCGTTTCTAAGCAGATATGAAACCTGGTAATAGTACTCTCAGCAGTTTTCAAGATACTTATTCACCACGTCACTTACACTAGTTCGGTGGATTTTTTCTTTGGCCTCTGGCGGGACGCGTTCATGATTCACCTCAGAACGCACAAGCCAATTAATTGTGGGAGCCTCGGAAGTGACAAAGAAACTTACTTGTGTAGCTTCAAGTCCACACCAGATCAAGAGTAAAATCTACGGTTATCCCTCCCATCAGCTGAGAAATAGTGAAAGATATTGGAAGTAATATACCCTGCCAACGATATCCTCTTCCAATGCTTGTTTCCGAATATTATTTTCAGCAGAATCCAACTCTACTCTGAGTTGATTGGTTTTCTCGTGCAGCTCCAGGATATATTGTCCAACAGAGCCAGAGCCATGGCACGCAAATAGTCCAATGGCATTTCCATCTGTTCTTTGTCTGGGACACATGACGAGAGATTGAGTCATCTAAAAAACCTTATGGAGTTACTCACACTTGAGGATTTCTTTCCAACAATTGGTCCTTGACCTTCGACATGACGCGGGTGATCTGTCGATAAAGAGATACGGTCGACAGTTCTGGAAGACCGTAAAAAAACTCACCGAGATACCAAATTTCTCACATGCCAATGCTTCCGCTTCGAGATGTTTTTGCTCCTCTGTCAGTTTGAAGAGCTCACAGACACGGGCTCTATCGCCTCTAAGGAGGCGCTCCGGTGCAGGCAACTCCTTGAGCAAGGGAATCTTCACGGCGAAAGACTTCAAAAGGGCCCTTTGTTGGAGTTCCAGGTCAGATTTCTTGCAAACTACAGTGGAGGAAAGTTTCTGAAGAGAATCCACGGGATAGAAATAGTGAGACCTCTACCAGCTAAAAATGCTTGCAGACGTACCGTAGTTGATGCACCATACAAACTGAAATATGACATCCTTATTTTTTGGAAGCACAATTTTGTCCGCTTGTCCATCATATCCCTATGCGACCGCCATATGGGCACACAGCATCCAGTGCATGAGATAACCTTCAGTTCGACGACAGCTCTACCCGGTTGTCTTTTGTACTCAAGTTCCACAGCTTGGATGGTCCCAGGGATGTGGGCGTGCTTAAAAAGGGGGAATTCATCACCTAACCCCTTAATTTCGTTCCGTAGCTGGGCGATGCGGTTGACATGGTATAGTTCCTCCCCATCGTCGATTCTAACTGAGCTGCCGCCAGAGGGCACAGCGTGGACCCAATCCCGTCCCAGGCTCCACCCGAAAGAAATCACCAAGTTAAACTCGTCACTATCCGCAGTGACATGATAGATGACCCCATCCTCGGTGCCTGGCAACTGCGGGGAGTTGTCACCATGCTGAAGGAGATCGTGTTCCAGTTGCATGCTCTGGGGAACTTTGAACTCGAATTTGAAGTAAGGATCAAGAACTGTGGGTCGACAAAAGAGATAAACTTTCCGCAGCTCTTTTTCATTAGATGGCTTGAAATCTCCAAATGCTCTGTAGTACTTCCTGTCGAGGAACGCCAGAATGATCGTGAGGGGCGGGGGACTATGTCCCTCTGCAGGCTTGCGACAGCATGCCAACGTAGCCTGGAAGTGGTATGACGAACCAAGACAACGAGTGATGAGTAAACGGGCTTTTGCATGTCTTTGTCCGACCTGGATTCCTTCCTCAGCTGCGGAGGTCGAATTGTTGAATGCTATGGCAGGGTCCATCCTGAGCACATCTGCACTATTTCCGAAGTCACTTGGATCGTCGGCTAGGACATTGCCAGGCCTAGGCTCTTTCCTAAACCAGGCGAAGATGGAGTGGTCATTATATTTCCCGAGAATGGCCTCCTGCAGGCGGTAGAAGGCTTCCTCTCGTTCCCCGTATGTCATTTCCATACGAACGTCGAATAAACCCATGAGCGAATAAGCACGATCCTCAATTTTTGTCGTCTCCCGATTAGCCGCCCATGACATGATCTGTGCAGCACTCGGGCGACATGGGTCATCAGGGTGAGGAAATCTCCCAGCTGCTAGTATTTGCTCCGGGATTGTCGTGATCTTGGTTAACTCAGATCTGAGTTTTCCTTTGTCGCCAATTGGTTCCCAGCCTTGATTAAAAAATAAAACGACTCTGGGAGCCACCAGCTCCTGAAGCGTCCAACCGCGGAAGAACCACCGTAATTTGCGATCGTCTTCCCCGGTAGGAAGCGAGTTGCCTACGAGATCGTGGAGGTATGCGTAGCATTTTGTCGCCTGTTGATACCACTGATACATCAACTTCAATGCTTCCGCTCTCTCTGGTTCGTCAATACAGCAAGTATCAATCCATAGCCAGAGGAGCCCATCGCGGTGAGCCTGGCGGCAGCTGGCGACTATTTTGTTGTAGCCTGGACGTCCCTGGAGTGCTTCTCTGCCATTTTTCTTGCCGAGTGCCATCATTTCCTTAAACCCGATCTCTTCACCCTCCTTTGTGCTCCAGCAGTGCGACAGGATGGCATATTCTAGTCTTTTCGACTCATCGTCGCTGAAGCGCTTCAATACCTCAGTCTCTGATTGCGGCTCTCCTGATGCTTCAATCTTAAGGACCGATTCCACATTGATGAGATGCATCTTGGATCCGAGTCAATAAGAGCTGGTTCAGCGAACACGAGAGGTATCGAAGGCCCACCGTTGCTTATCTCAAACGCGCTTGACGTGCCCCAGTTTCGCGAATGGTGTGAAAAAACGACGTTGATAATGAGCTATGAGACTTTGGTGTGGAGCTAGCAAGTGGTGAGAAGACTGAGCGAGATTGACACTCATCTTCTTCAACCAGGGAGGAGATAGTCGTGACATGGGAAACACACTAGGCTACACAATTTTTGCTGTGCACCCGGATCTGGAATCCGACTCGAGGTAACGTACTCGTTATTCTGCGAAGAAGAATCATCCCTCGCAAGGACACAGCTGTCAGCTGCTATCATCTATGAGGGATCCTTCGATGGGTCTTAGTAACTCGGCTAATAAAAAGATGACATAAGCGCCCCTTTTTGCTCCGTGCTGCCTACTAATCATTGTCACCGCCGACTACACCACCTCTGAGACCGGTGCTCTGCCGGTTTCCCCTCTGTACGGCATGCAGGGAATAGCCGAGTTAGACCCATCGAAGTATACTTCATCATCTATGTACCCTCGGTTAGTACCTCGACGCCAATCAAAGTTCCAAAGTGGGGCAATACATATTACATAAGTCATGCGCCTCGTTCCTGTGGCATTGCCAGGTTCATAGTACTACTACTATGTAGGTGCCTTTTTTTCCTTGGCAATGTGTAGTACAATGTACTGCAGGCCCATCAGCATCATGCTCAGTACACCCACGCCTTCCGGCGTTTTCTGGTGGGTACCTACGAAACCCAATTGTCTTTACAATTCTATATTTCCTTGTCACCATATCACAATCGGGTTGAATAGGCACGATCCTTCTGGTGAGTACGAGCTTTCACCTGCAACAAACCTCTGTTTAGAATTTGGGAGGCAGAAATGCGTCTTATCAATGTAGAAGCTTTTCTTGACCCGACTCAGAAAATCCAAGTTTTGAAGCACTTCAATGGCGAAGAGCTGCGCGAGATACGATACGCTACATTATCGCATTGTTGGTGTGCGGCAGGATTAGCGGGGGAGCTACAGCTCAAAGAGCTGGATGAATTTACACCGGAGGCTGTACAGGGCCTTCGAAACCGCCCTGGCTACCAGAAGATCGTCAAGAGTTGTTCACTGGCTCGTGAACAGGGTCTAGAGTGGCTATGGGTGGATACATGTTGTATCATCAGGGAAAACGAGTCAGACCTATCCGAGGCTGTAAACTCGATGTACCGATGGTACAGAAACTCGGAGATATGTTTTGCATATCTCCACGATGTCAAATCCTCCTTACCCACCGAACCTAACATCGAGATGTTCCCTACACCCAAGGGCTGGCCGACGTGGTTTTCATGTAGCTGGACGCTCCAGGAGCTATTAGCTCCTCGGCATGTTCACTTTTTCGACCAAGATTGGCAACTTATTGGTGACAAAGCGAAGCTGGCGCACGAGTTAACGAGGATCACGGGAATTCCAGTCAATGTCTTAACCAACGGGCTACCTCACTCCGATGATCCTTGTCGCCCGAGCGCAGCACAGATCATGTCATGGGCGGCCGGTCGGAAAACGCGTACAAGAGAAGAACGGGCATATGCGCTCATGGGCATTTTCGAAGTGCACATGCCAACTAAATACGGAGAGAGTGACATGGCCTTCCATCGTTTGCAGGTGTCCATAATCAAGCAGTACAACGATCACTCTATCTTTGCCTGGTCCGGAAAGTCAAGGCCTGGCAGTGTCCTGGCCGACGACCCGAGCTACTTCCAGGAAAGTGCCAACGTGGTTAGACTGGACCCTTGTGATGCATTCATACGCGAGTGTCCTGCTGAAGCTAAAGAATCTATTGAAGATCATGAATTCTTCAAAGTGACAGAAAAGGGCGTCGAAATATGGCTGCCAATTACTTTCGGTCATGACTCCGAACTCCGGCCCTGTGTCCAGGCCAAGCTTGCATGTTGTCAAAATGGGGAGCTTGTCACCCTGAATTTGGTATCAGTTCTATCTGATGTCATATATTCCAGAGGATTTGGGAGCTTTTCCCCTCTTTACGAAGACCTGATGTTTGAGAGAATATACCTCGCACTCAACGATCGCGCCGAATCATCGCACTCCATCGGTGTGGCAGGGTATGTCCCTCAGCAACCATTTCTGTTGTGCCCATAGACTCATTTTTCTCTATCTGGATTGCCTATTCCTCCATTTTGATATCGTCTGGTTTTTGTGTGAGTGTTATATGCGACTAAAGGGGCGACTGCATCTGACATAACTTCTATAGAGCTTATCAGCCGGCAAGCTGTTGCTACGCAATTTTTCAAAAGAGCTACCACGGTCCCCTTCTACTTCAACTTGGCCGCAGGTCTTTCGGTTGTGGTTCAACAAAATCGTGCGGAATGTCTCGACCCCTTCGTCGTCCAACCTCGATAGATCCGCCCCTTCATCATCCAACCTCTATGAATCTGACCCTTTTTCGGTCGCCCCTTTTTCGCCCGCCCCTTTTTCGCCCGCCCCTTTGTGGCCTCGGTCGCCCACCCCTTCGTCGTTCGGCCTCTATGAATCTATGCCCGCCCCCCCAAACCTCTATGAATCCACTCCTTCGTTGTCCAACCCATATGGATTCTCCGTGGGACACCCATTAGAATCGAACCACTTCCTGCATCTTGGTACTCAACTCGATGCACATCCTCGTAGCGCCGATATACTGAGCGGAGAAATTTACAATAACCCACCCTCTATAAGCATCTCGCATCCGGTTTGTCAGGTCCCTGAAAGTAACGTTGGGTGGGCTGATTACACAAGCGCCCACTCCACCGTCTATCCTTCGGGTGATGCGCCAGAAATTTACAATAACCCTCCCTCTATAAGCATCTCGCATCCGGTTTTTCAGGTCCCTGCAAGTAACGTTGGGTGGGCTGATTACACAAGCGCCCACTCCACCGTCTATCCTTCGGGTGATGCGCCAGGCATGTGGTGCTGTTGGGTAAATGAAGATGGCAGTATATGCAGAGAGTCGATCTCCTACGACTGTGCAACACATTTGGCCACTGCACATGGTATCAGCAAAACGGCATCACGTACACGCGTGGCTTGTCGTTGGTGCTCTCCACCTAAACAAATGAAACGGGAAAGCATCGTCAGGCATGTTAGAGAGGTTCATCTTAGAAGGAAACGGAGGGACAAGGAAAGGGCTTAGGTAAGAATGGTGGAAGTACATAGACACACTAATGGTTGATGAAGTTGGACTTTACAACCCGGTTGGATGTAATGTTCTTGCTCGACGAAGGAGGTTAGAATGCATTGACATTGGCATAGGTGACGCAGCAGCTATAAATATACATGTGACTCTGTAAGGCCGACAAGGCTAGACTGAGAACTGAGACCCATACCATTGGAGAAGAGTCGATGTAAGCACCCATTGCATCATGGGCTTCTGAGTGTTGAAAGGTGTCACTGCATATGTACTTGCTCCTACTAGAAAAATGCTGCTACCTTGTCTATCTTTGCTTTCATTGCAAGTTTGAAGCGTACTAGCGTAGCGGACCGCGGTATCAACAAGGAAAGGCCCACTCAGCCATGGACAAAAAGCGGATCGTGTCATGAATCTGTACATTGTTGTATTAATGCAGGTCAACCAGAAGGTCAGTTGAGCTAGCGAAAACCAGCGCAAGAATTCCTCGGTCCAGCTAAGGCGAGTGTCTTCCATCGAGTCTTTGGTCTGCCTGGGGGAGACTAAGCATTCACAATTGTCAATGTTAGAAGAACGACGTAGCCTTTTCTTTGAAGGGCCGCGTGTAGTTTCATATCAGCAAATTATAGATCAGTGGCTCAATGGTCCAGTAGTAAGATACGTGCTTCGGGAGTCTGAGCCCGCCACAATCATTGTGGCCAAGATGTACGTGACCCGGGTTCAATTCCCGGTTGAGCCCAATCTTTTTGACTTAGGCAAGTAAGAATTCTTTCCAGATTGCGAACTTGTGGCATGTTCTTCACTCTCATCTGGCATTCCACGTCCCCTCCGTCACCTTTCTCCCAGTACTTGGTATCTGCGAGCTGACGAGGTATTTATGCTTATTTGTACCTGAGCCATTTTGATAACGTAGTCAGTCAAATACACACCTATCCCATTCCAACTGAATCAGACTAGGATGGGGAAGCTGAACATTGCCCACCACAAATCTTACCACCCTTATCGAAGGGACAACATAGAACGTGTTCGCAAGGATGAAGAAGCGGCAGCAAGACAGGAAGCCGAAAAAGAAAGCAAGATGGCACTGGCAGATACTGAAGCCAGGCTTACCCTTCTCCGCGAGCGTGCTGGACTAGGGTCTGAAGAGACTAGGGCGGTCGAGGGCGATACAGGTGCTTCCATCAACCAGGCAGGCACTGGCAACAGTACAGGATCAAGGAAGCATATTAACCTCTTCGAGGACCTGGAACAGGTATGTGTCCTTCTCGAAGAGCATCACGTTATTTAATACCGATGTTATGCCAGCAAGAGCTCATAATAGCCGCACAGGCCAACAAGAAGTCGGACACGTCTGAAGCGGACAAAGGCGTACCTCTCGCGCCCAGTGCAAAAGACCTGAACCCATGGTACGCTGACAAGAATCGAGACCTTGCTGGTACAGGACCGCAACACAATAACGTGGATGACCAGGACGAGCGAAAGTAAGCACAGTCATGGAGCTTGGAACTCTATATAACTTTCCGATGCACCAGAATGCGGGATCTAGCCTCGAAGACAATGCATGATCCTTTGACAGCGATAACCCAACAGCTCACCATCCGTTCCTCTTCAAGTCACTCGCGCACAATTCCTCCCCCCTCCCGTTTTTCCCGTAAAAAGCACTCTTCCCGTGATACAGGTCCTCCACCTCCGCCGCCGCCGCCACCCCAGCCCAAACGACCAGACCCCACATCTGAACGCCTCAGTCGTGAATCTTCGGAACGCGAACGCGCACTGGCCCTGATTCGTCGTAAGAAGCGGGAAACGGCTGGTAGTGAAACGCCGAGCACTGTGCACGGTGGAATGGATAGTGGTTATGGAGATGTGTTTAATCGGCGAGAGGTGGAAGAAGCTCACGCCCACAGAGACCGGTGGAGAAAAAGGCGCTGGTAGAAATCCACTACTCCTGGAGACCTGTGATACCACCTACAGGGAGTTGCGAGGTAAAGGTTTGTTCTGATACAGTCCTGTCGATCTCCCCACGCTGCACCACGCTGAGTTCTGGGCCCCTACTAAGGCTACCAGAAACAGCACCAACACATCCCATATGGCTGTAATAAGCGGGAGGTGGGCGATTGTCTGAACATTTAATGTCGACATTCTTTTATGAAACTGACGGTTGTCCCTTACCTTGATCTACCGTTTGCCCAATACCATTGTTTTCCGACCACCCGACACGTGTTACTTTCCCAGTAGCTGAGTAACGAGTATGGCATACTCTATTGTCTGCGGTAGCTAACTTGGAAAGGCTATATGAAGCTGTACGGATGAGTTTGTCCTGAAACTGCCAGCATATCATGGATATACTGCTGCGGCATTCTGGCTTCTGAGGTCGAACAAGTGATATGACAACAATTCATCCACCTGGATACCCTGGATCGCATCCATAATGAACAGTAGATCTGGAAGTGGTCAGGTACTTTTCCATGTTATCAAACAGCTAGCTTCTGATATTCAAAGCAAGCCGCCCTACGATATCCAAGTTAGCGGTACTTGGTTTCGATATGTAGACAACTCTCAGCGTATCCATCCAGTGTGAGCGATGCAGATGATATGTCGAATCCTCAGTTGCCCCTTTCCGAGGGCGTGGCTATGCTACAAGAGCTTCGGGGAACAAAAGTCTAGTATATGCAAACATCATGTACATGATCCGACAAGCCAGAGAAGGCGATGGTTCTTGAGGCTCTGAGAAAATGCACTGATCCGCGTTGGACCCAATCAATGTACATACATGCTGTGGCCCTTACTACA
>Ga0307518_10002546_pt1 | contig 13294 bp, 9 predicted proteins | sample 25_EM_MG_FD_203889 | JGI IMG/M metagenome (GOLD analysis project Ga0307518, IMG submission 203889) | Populus trichocarpa ectomycorrhiza microbial communities from riparian zone in the Pacific Northwest, United States - 25_EM | ecosystem: Host-associated > Plants > Roots > Unclassified | place...
ACAAAGAAAAAAATCCCATGTTATGAATATTGCTCTATACATTTATGGTGATAGAAAAAAGAATGGGAATGTTTAAATTGTTTGAAATCTGTACAGCAAACAGTTATTGAGGGAGAAAACGAAGCTACCGTGATGACTTCGATATACATCTGCCCTTCACTGCATCACCACCTCAAGCTTTGCTTGTCTTTTCTTTTGTGAGGGAACAAGCTTGCTTGTTTTGTTCCCAAAGAACGACTACGCTAAATGATAGTGTGGTACTAACTCTATGTTCTCTGTATGAACAGTCCCGATTTCAAAATCTGAGGGTTCTGCACTGACCCTACGCTTGAGTTGCTTGAGAGCTATAATATCAAACTTCTCTTTAAACTCTATTTCCCTTCTTCTCTCTATGAAAACAACTCAACCAATTATTACGGAGAATTTAAGTCTAAATCAATGCATGGATAATAGAGTTATAAGGTACTTACTGTGTCAAAATAAGTTTCGTATATAGAGAGACTATCAATTGCGTCGTAGTTTGCCTTCACCCCAATAAACTGACTACATAATTGAGCACAACCAGCCTCTGGCCACCGGCAGCCTCCATCTCTTGCGCGTGAAGGGCATATAGCACCACACACTCGATCGAGTGGATTGTTGGAAACAACATCATCTGCCACTGCTGAAATGGAAATCGATAGATCTGAATTGTATTGATGCTGGACAATACCATCAGATTCTCTTTTTGAGTGAGAAAACACAGATTCCTGTGTAATTCCCATAGGGTTGGTCTCGATATCAACAGTAGTGTCACCACCGCCAGCAAAATAAACTTTGCATCCCAATGACTGTATGGCTCGCTTTATGGCTGCACTTTCCTTGCTCGCCCTCTTAGCCAATGCCATAGCAGAGCTACTGAGTCGCTTCTCATTCTGTAGTTCTGCAGATAATGATTCCATGGCATTTGTGGTTTCTTTAGCTTTCTTCTCTGCTCCTTCTTTTGCCTGGTCAGGTAAGTGACAGAGTCAATGAAAAAGCAGACTAAGGTGCAAACCAAATAGAAAAAAGAAAGAAGAAGAAAAAGAATAGAAAAGAAAAAAAAAGAAATTGAAAGAATATATTATACCCTGATCAGTCAGACGAGGGCAAACCAATAGGACTACATTACTCCAAAGGATCGTGTTTTTATGAGAACATTGTATTGGTTCAGTAGCAAGAAAGTAGTTCATTACCTTCTGTAGTTCAGAGAATTTTAAAGACATATTCCGGCATTGAGCTTCAAGCTCCCCAGCTTGGGCTTCTGAAGGACAAGCCCACCGAAGATGGAACTGGGGCCATAGAGTCGGGGCTAAAGCTGCTGCTGGAGGTAACAATGGGCCCTTATGTTTCAGAGGACTATAGAAAAGGTTATAGTGCACATGAGACCTTCCCTCTGAAGAACGCAAATCAGCCAAATAAGCCCACAAGCATCCACAAGATTCAGAGACACCAACTAGCTGCCTTTCCTTCTCACTGAAAAATTTAGACTAACACTAAGAAAGAGAAATTTTAATGTTTCCACAATAATTGGAGTTGACAGGACAGGTCCCATTATGTGCTAGAGTGATTAGAGTAAACAGGACACAGTGAGGGTTCTCTGCAAGCAATATCCTAATGTTCAGCATTTATGCATAAAGTTGCCCCTTGGGCTGTCTTCAACAGGAACCAAGTTTTAGTCCAACCTAAGAGGTAGTCAATAAGTACAATGAACGGGCTGACAAGAAAACATGCACGATCAAAAAGATGATAAATTTGGGGGTCATCACTTTTTACACTGAGGAACTGCCACTTTTATGAGAAGGAGAAGAATTGACTGCTTGAACTTCACTTAGGAAAGAAGAAACTGCATGCTCTAATGAACTGTTCTAAAACCAAATGCCACAAATACGACAAATTCCTACACAGATGCACTACCATGCTTCAGACAAAGCTACATGATTGTCTCTTTATTTCTAGGAAGATGAAGGGATTTCTACCAGAAATCATCCAACGGATGACACTGCATTGCCACAAATATGCAACAAACAGATGTCATATATGCATCTGAGAAGATGCAACAATGTCATTAATCATTTTGGTAGAATAAATCAGTATGGTGCCTCTATGGGAATTATATTTGCTGTAACCCATTTCAGGACATTGATACCACTTTCATTTTTTAAATTTATCAAACTTCTCTATATCCAAAGAAGATGATCAAACTACAGATGATCTGTTAAACTTTAAGATTAAAGGAAATGAAGCAGCTCTTCTTTATTCTAGTTTCTGGTTCATGCAAAGATTTGCTGAATCCATGTTTGTCTTGAGATATTCTGAATTTTCAGCTTCCAATCCAGTATTGAGTTTGAAATTAAAATTTCTTGATTCTAAATTACTTATATCACCTTCTAATCCATGTAGTACGGACAGATCAAGTAAAGGCATGCCAGAAGCCACAGGCCTTAATCTATTTAAGATATCCCTATGCAGAAGTTAAAAAGTAATTAGAGAAAAGGAATCACCTATTGCAGAAGAAGTTACCAAAACGACATGAAAGCACACAGTCCAATAAGTCCACCAGGAAAGCCTAAGCCATCAAACAATACACTAGTCAGAAAAAAGTGAGATGAGGAAACAAAACCAGTTTCTTCAACTCATTTGATCTCAACAGCTAACTTCTAATGCATGCAAGGATGAGTATCATAAGAGAAGAAAATCACACATACCGAGGAGAACTCAAAAGCAAAGGGATACATCCGCAATAATTGTGAAACACAATCAATCCACTGCAGAACACATTAACTATTTTTAGAACTTAGCAAAGACCATCTTACACAACAGATTATCAAGTTCACTTGGATTGAAATATAATATTGGACATTCAAACAAATAGGGTGTTGTCACTATTATCACTATTATTTAGGCTTTTTTAAGTGGACTTCCTTAACAATACCCCTACCATCCTCACCTTCAAACCAATCCTTCTAGTAGATTCTACAATTGCTTGAAGATCCTATGCATTATACTCTTGCCTTCACATCTCTAGCTTACAACCCCAGTATAAGGTAAAAAAAAATTTGAACACATTTGGCACATAAATGCAGCGTTAAACCTAAGTATCCAAAATTTCTCTCTTCACATAGAGGAAGGGAAAAGGAGGGGATCTTGAGCAATTATTTATCTTTTTCACAAGATCAATACTATCTATTCATGTATTTAGATCTTCAAAACAATCTCAATATGCGTCAGGCTCAATGCAAATCATATGGTAATCCCTAATCCCCTATGATTTTGCGTTGCCAAAATAATCATGATAACCAGTTGGTACCTAATTCCTAAAATTCAGTGTATTAGGGCATGCATAAAATAACAGTAACCTGCAAAAATATAGGAGAATATTGGTTCTGTGCATGAGAAGAACTAGGAGCTTGAGGTGCGAATGATCCTGATGACTGTCGCATGGGTGATGATGGAAAACTCCCAACTGAAGATTGCCTAGATAAATCAAGAGGCTTATCACTGCATCCAGATACAGTTGGCATTCCCATTCGCTCTTCAAATGGATGACCAAATGCTAGCCAGTCTTTTTCAATGAGCGCCTGCATTGAATTAAGATATTCCAGAAAGTAAAATTTCACATCCAGGGAAAAAGAAAGCTATTTTATCTGTAGGGGTATAAAAATCCTTTTCATATTATAGTAACAGTAACATAAGAGTAACATGAGAGAAATATGTGTACATTCGTAAGTGCAACAGCTTAAGCATATACAAAGCAATACACAACCAACAAAGGAGTCTTACAGTGGAAGAAAATACCTGAAACCCAGTGAATGTCCGATAGTAAGGGTCAAGCAACAAATTAGCAAGTGAAATCAGCTGACTAGTTCTATCCCATCCATCGCTAGACAAAAGAATGAAAGACAAGAACTCAGCTCATGCAGAAGCTCTAAAAGCAAGCACGAAATTGAAAACAGAAACGAAAGGTAGCTTTTTTCTGATAGCAAATTTTGCTAATTAATGAAAATATGTATAATGACAAATTATTCAACTGAAATGCTTGCTAGATGATTCAGCTATGCAATTTTTTCTGCTCTGTTGAAAAGCAGAACAAATGTGGGCCAGGAGTCTGGTAGTAGGCAGATGACTCGCCAAGTTCACAAATAAAACCATGATCTGCTGGGCAATGAGACCCAGGTTTTTCTGCTAATCAGTATGTGAAGCTCAATCCATGTGATTACACAAAGAAGAAAGGTAGATGCAAGATCTATTGGTAGAGCGCCTGATTCAGATTTGAAGTTGATGTATGGAATTAACAAGTAAGAAAGCTTGATTTAGATTTGAAGTCCATGTATGGAATTAATAAGCGCTTTTCTTTTAGATTATGCATAATGAATAGAAACTAAAATAGATTGACAGCATATGAAATAGAATTTACAAACCAAAAGGACAAAAAGAGGATATGTAGCATGCAGAACATTAAAAATCTTCAGATTTCATCACTGTGGCAACAGAAAAGAAAAGATTCTGCCAGTTGTTACAAAGATAAATATAACGGATAAAGTCAAGATATCTGACCTGCAATGTACAAGTACTGATGCTGATTCCAAAGCAACACGAGCAGCAATCCAAGCTGAACCAGCCAAGACACTTTGGACATGTATTAACCAACCACTGTCACCGAGGGTTGCCACAGAAGCAGACATACTGCTGAGATTGCCTCCACCCCAGGTCCAGCCACCATGTCTCTGTAAATGAAAAATGGCATGAACAAATAGAGATATTAACACCTACTACAAACACTGCATTTCTGCTGAAGTTCAGTAAGAAAGCATAGGAAACATAACAAATGCAAAACTTGTGAACCCATATTGTGAAAATATCTTTACTCAGCCTTCAAAGTGTTTTAGAGCTATTAGCTAATTAGCCAGAGATCAATGCCGTGAATTAACTGAAAAAATCCCAACTAAAGATGAGGAGCATATTTAAGTACCTTTTTTACTATAGATAAAATCATTGATGCACCAATGTCAAGATAAAGGTTTACATTGGCTCATGCGCATCATTAGACAAGCACACAAGGCATGAGGATGTCAGCGCATTGAATAAGAGTTGTATTGTGAACAGGATGGTGTCTCCGATATATGTTGCCATATAGATAGCTGAATACAATCGATGCTTTTCCAATTGAGGATGCATTCACAATAGCACAGGAAATGAACATGAAAACTCTAGTCACAGGAAATGAACATGAAAACTCTAGTCTTTAACCCAGAGCCTCAAACAACAGCCCATTCACGAGGGTTATTCCAATCATTTGGTAATGGTAAAATAGGGAACTGTACTGCACAGTCATGCATTACATCTGATTATTTGTTTATATATCTGATGTTATTCAAGGACAGGTTACTCAATTATGTTTACATGTAACTCGAAAAATGGATAGATGCATGTTTCACTTGCACAAAATAATACATCATCATTTTCTTAAATTGTATTTAAGAGAGAGAAAAAAAAATAACTGCTTATTACCACTGATGTTAATTTACTAGTTTTCCACAGGTGAAGGTGCCTGATTTTAAATTCTTAATGTTTATAAACTAACCAAGAGTGATAATGTTCCGTCTGATGAAGTGGAGCCATGAGTATCCAAGTAGTCCCTAAGCCGAGAAAGACTCTCACGCATAGCATGTATGTTGTCTATCCCAAAGAAAACTACCTGATACCAGATTAAAAATAAAATTAAAAAAAAAAAGGAATATGACATCAATGAAAATGAGGTATCAAAGCTGATGACTACTAGAGATACATATCTAAACAGCTCAAACCTCGGATTGAAAATAGTGTGATGGTGATTCTGAGCCACCTCCCATAGCCACATTTGCTAAAGCATTTTTTCTAGGTCTTGCGTCAGCAATATATAACTTCCTGAAAAGAAAACACAAGATTTGGCATTTTCTAGAGGCCTTGCTTCAGCAATATATAACTTCCTGAAATGAGGGGAAAGCAAAAGCAGGGAGAGGACAAGTAGGAAAAAAAATTATATATATATTTTACAAACATTCATTTACAAAAGCCACAACGCGATAAAGAATAAGCCACTAAAAGAAATGCAAACATCAAATCTAAAATGGGCTTATTTCTTAGCATAACTTGTATGTCACAATGTCAAGCAATGAACATAGGTGTGTCATTGTGGATTAACAAAATTACAGTTCTCATTTTTATCAAAAGAGAAATTAGAGTTACAGGACAATAAAGACCCCAGAGAAAAGTGCTCATTCATCCAGACATGCAGTGTGGAAATTTTGCAACATTGACAACAAATAATGAATAAAAATAACAAAAAGTATGGCCACTCCATTTCAACAAAAGACCTGTAACCAAGTTTCAATGATTCAAGTCCAGTACATTGATTAGGATTTCCCATCTCAAGAAGGAAATGTATGTCCCATCATACCCGACAGCAAGTAATGAGTGGTCAAAGTTTAAACACTAGGCTGGGTAGTCACCTGCTTTAACCATCTAAGCTATGGGGCCCACCTCTCTCCACCAAATCTATTCTAGTGGGTACCTTAAAAGAAAACATTTCTTTTCTCCAGACATTTTCAGATAAGACACGAACTGGAACCTTGCAACTGTCTGGACAGTGCATTTCAAGATGTACAGCAAAAGAAAAGCAATTTCATGATTCAGGCTGTGACGACCTTTTCTTTTTTCATGTTGAAAAGGTAATGAAATAGGATTTAGTTAATAGCTGAGAATGAGTTTTATTGCTTCAAAACTAGGTAGACTGATACATAATTACATTTCAAACTAAGGTATCATACAAGGTATAAAGAATAATACGAGTAAGTCAAGTTAATGCATAAAATAAGGAAACAGCACACACATGAAATATCCAAAACAAAGAGACAACTCGACCAAAACAAAAGGGAAATGATTTGAATAACCCTACCTCCGCCCCTTTTTATCACCACCAAGTTGAGAGCAAAGTGCTGCGACAAGCTTTTCATCTGTGTTGCTGCAGACAAATACATTGATGTGAATCTGACATTATATCGAGCAACAGATGGCAAACGAAAAATTTAGTTCACATTCCAAAACCTCTACAGATAAGATATCAATGGATCCCAGTAACAGAAAAAAATAACAGGTGTTACATAAAAGAATCAAAATGGACTGGAACGTTTTTGGAATTATTGGGCTCATGATTCAATAATCATGCCTGTAAAGGATTCTATGACAGTAATTGCAGCCATCATGGCAGTTGCACTTCAAAAAAAAAATTTGTTTTAGCTTGGCAAAATATTGTTAAGCATCAAGTTTAGGAAGTTTAATGCTAAAATTTTGACCATCTAAAAGGATAATAAGACATATCTTTCATGAAGCTTAATATATCTCTATTCATGTTAAATATTAGAAATTCCATCAGTACTGAAATTATTTGGAATTTCACTGAATAAAAACACATTGCTAAAATTGTCATCAATTGTGCATGTGATGGCCGTCACTGTTTCTTAATACCAGTGAAGGCATGCATGCAACACAGCAACCACAATAAAAAATGTCACTTCAATTTCAGACCATAATCCTGGCATGTGTCTACAATGAGCATAATTTTTGTGGAGCAACGTGTTTGAGTTCATTGAAGGGAAATTAAGCAGGCAGATCAACCTACCTCCTCATATTCATCATTAGACCAACTAAGGGTTGAGATGAACGTGCAAGGACTGCTCCAGTTCCTATAATGCCACATATGTAGAGGCATCAGAATGGAAATCAAGATAGACAAAATAACTAAAATTTCACCTTTTTCATACCAGGATGACACCAAGAAACTACAGGCAAGCGACCCTTGGAACGAAAGCTGGATGCATGGACCACTTCTTCATCACTAGCAACCAGACAGTTATTAGTTTTAGAGTTCAGGCTAGAGTAAGCCCAAACAAAAATTATTTTCGAGTCAAACTAGAAGGATTCCAACATGTTCTCATCCCCCCAGCCCTCCCTTTTCCACTTTAAAGTGCAGTAAGAATCTAAATGTTTTTACCTGATGGATTTTGGAACAATTAAGGCAAAAGGGTAACTCGGGGACATTATGTAGTCGGAATTTACATTACTGATTCTCCACAACTCATTAGACAGTGTATATGACCCTTTGTCGATCATATCTATTGATGCACTACAAAAGCCTTTTCCAAGAAGACGGAAGCACTCATTCAACAAGCGCACTTTTGGGTTAGCATTAGTAAATTTGGACGGTCCACAGTTAAAAGCATAAAGATCCCAGCGTCTTGATGGTTTTGTGCACCTTAATAACCCATCATATATAGCCCGTCTCTGCATAATAAAAAAAAAAACTTATAACAAATATCTACTCATGGCAGGTGTGATGACCCTGTTCACCATTTTGAACTCATTCAATCAACAAAAGCTATATCTTTCCCCGGTTAATTTATAATTTAAACCCTCAAAATCATGAACTTCATATTTTTTTACAACATATATCTTACAAGTGAAAGAAATTTCAATTTGTAAGTGATCATAGTTAGCAAATAAAGAGCTGAAGAAAGAAGAGTTAACCTGCTTTGTTTTGGGCCGGAAACCAAAAACAATAATTCTCATATCTCTCCCTGCAAAATATAAGAACCAATAATTCCATGAGAATTCTAAAGAGAGTATCATCAAAATAACAGTCAGCAACAATACACAAGACAAAGAAAGCAAAAGCAACCAATAGCAGATAGCAATACTCCGTGACATTGTTCCAGTAATTATGCATAACTTCAAAAAAATCTACCTGTTCAGAAACAAAGAGATTGCAAACCCCGTGCCTTAATGCAATCCATATGCTCAAAGTTAATCTATCAAACTAGACAACATCTATAAACTTCCTTTCTGGCAACTACCATCACCTTAACAGCTGAGTTACCCTTGCTCCAGAATCTGCCATCGTCTCCCGAGTATTATTATCATAAATTTAATTTATTACTTGAATTTGAATCATCAAAGCCAAAGAAGAGTAATTTTATAACTCAACACGAATGTAAAATCTGTTCCAAAGTTCTATCTTTCAAACACAAACTACAAATCGATTGTAAATCCCACAAAAAGAGTAAGCTGGTGAAGAAGTTAAGAGATGGTAAAACAAACACATCAAAGGTGTTACGCATACCAATGACTTGGAGAAGACGCTGCGATGGAGTCTTCTCAGATTGACGAGGGGCTGATTGACTTTTTACAACCTGCATACATTCCATAGGGCAACAAATAAAAACATGCAAAAACTCCATTACCAATAAACATGTATTATGGGTGGGCAAGCCAAAACAATCTCATATCCATTAACCTAACCAAATGTTAATCAAAACAAAAGAATAATAATAGAGAAGATTTTCTGGCACGGAGAAAGTTTAGCGCATGCTAAAACAGAATGGTGTGATGGATCCATGTTGCTGACTCCAAGTAGTTTGGGGTTAAGGCTTAAATTGAATTATAAAAGATAAGAGTTGAGACAGGTTGTCATTTCAGATAATTTGTGTGAAATCTGTCAATCTATATGATTCCTGCACAAAATGAACCAAGGTAGCAGACAACCTATTATCCTAGCATTGTTTTGCCCCCATTTTCTGTTTGCATGCCATTGCATGGTCTGCATATAACAGATAAAGAATATCTTTCAGAGGCATACTGTCAAGGATCAGATCACCTTTGCATACAAAGTGAAGCACGTGACATGTATATATGCAAATTGATCTGACCAAGAGCATTGTTCTGGCGTTCCCATATGACTGTAGCATGACATATTGACATGTGATCGACATCAGCTGAATATATACAAACAAGAACTCGGAAATACGATTTAGAAATTAGTCAGCCTCCTATTCACCTGTTCTTGATCTCTCCTCCACAAGTCCACATGCCTAGCTGTTCTCTTTCTCTCCCCCCCACCCCACCCAATCATTGTGTTACTTTACCAATCACAGCAAAATGGAAAAACTTTTATTGGAACAGGTTTTCTATGCCTAAACTTAACAAAACTTGACAAAACATTATTGCCTCAGTGCAAACATTTAAATCAGGAATAATAGACATTTATAAAGAGATGAATAGCTAAAGAAAATATGCCGCAAAATCAGAAACAGGAATTCTGCATTCCATTTGGGACAGGACAGTATTCAATTGCAAGGGTGAAGATGTTGAAATACATACATGAATTGATGGAGCAGTTCCACTCGGTTAACAGAGGAGAATGACAGCAGAGAATTTGAATAATTTCACCAAATAACATAGTTTGTATGACACACAAACAGTAACAAAATCTGTATCAACCCAGAATTTTAGATAAAAGAAATTTTGTGTAGCAACAATTAAGATCCCACATACACCAACAAGAATGAACTATCGTCCAAGAAATTGCATGCATCAACAAGAAGAATTTTCCATACATAAATGTATCTTACAGGCTACAGAAATAAACAACTTTCTCACCAACAGTTACCATAAATAAGTGGAAGGAGTAGGAAAAAAGAATCCATAAGTTCAAGAAAATTAATTTACCATTTTGCTGAACTTCTCAATTGTTGCTAGCGGAATTGTTCCGAGTGCAATGATATTTTCTGTTCCCTCACTCTTGTACAACAGAAGAACACATAAAGTGAGTATAATATTTGTGCATACAGAACATCATTTTCAGTGAAGCAATAACAATTCCTTAGCTCTTCAAACATGCTTACATAAACTGGGGCATGATACCAAACTATGAATACAACACAAATTGAATACAGTACCATTCCGTCATCTTACCATAGAATAAAGAAAAGGAGAGAACACTTTACTCACCAAGAAAATAAGACGAAAATTAGTGACTATCAAGGTACCTGCCTCATCAGTGTTGATAAGAACAACACCATATCCCTGAAATCAAGATTCAATCCATTTAACAATAAGCAGAAAACGAAAGAGCTAAACAGTTAGAACCTGAGCAGAAGATTCACGTAAATAAACCTAGCCACTTACATTGTTCTAGTTTTATTTTTTTTATCCAATAGTAGTAATTTAACTATCAGAAGAAAAAAAATGCAATCAAATTAGGGTTAGCTATAACGAATCAAATTCCTCGATTCCTCTTCTTTACGCGTAATGTACATTCTAATTCCTAAAAAAAATGACTCTAAACAAGAATTAGAAATCAAGACTTTAAAGAAATAAAAAAAAGAAATCAAGGTTATAAAGAAATCACAAGAAAAGAAAATCAAGTTTTTAATGAAATCGCAAAGAATAAAGAAGGAAACTTACCTCGACTACAACACGCTCTGCCTCAAGCAAGCACTTGTAATTAGCGTGATGCGAAACCGAGCGTGACGCTGGATGCTGCACCTAAAAAAGATAGAACATAGTGAGTAATTTAAATCAAGAAAACAAATTTTAAGTTATCTGTATTGAAATTTGAGAGCGAGAAAATTTTGGACCTCCAGTTTGAACCAGTCGAGAGCGTCATCCCAGCTACCGGTGCTTTCCATCCTCTCGATCTCGGCGGAGGAGTCACTTAGCGACGTTGATCGCCGTGACGCGGACATGCGGTGAGCCGTTAAGAAAGCGAGAATGCGTGTTGGAGAGAGAGAGTTGTTGAAAGAGACGTGGAAGTTTGGGCGTACTTACTGTTCAAAGTGAAATGTATTATCTCTGTTTGTTTTAGGTTTTTGGCTTTCTTGGAAAAAAAGAATTGATATATATGTAAGAAACAGATACTATACACTTTTTCTTTGGTTTATTTGAGAAATAATTAAAAAACATTTAGCGTTTTAGCTGTGAGGTGATCAAAATGATTGAGTTTTTTTTAGTAACTTTTTGTTATTTTCTCAAGATATATTTTTTTATTTTTTAAAGAACTAAAATTCACTTAAAAACTATTATTTATTTTCATATAAGTGTTTTTTATTTACTACCCAAGCTCAACTATGAAGTCGTCACCTTTTCTCTTCTTCTTTTTTGACAAATAATTAATTTTTTTAGTGTTTTAATTATTAGGGGATTATCTGATAATTGTTAAAAATGATTGAGTATTTTTTAATAAACAGACTCTCAATTAAATGACTACATAAACAAGATCCACAATTGAGTGCATGAATTATAAATATAAAATAAAGACAAGTGTATGCAAAAATTCTAAAAAATAAAAGAAGAAGAAGAAGAAGAAGGTGTGAAAAAGTTGCAAATATATGCTATGTAAAATGTTTTAAAAATATCTTATATTCAAATCCAAAATAATAATACATGATGCTTATTCAGATAAAATAACCACATATCGCTTACTTTTTCGTAATTAAAATCAAGTACTGCCCATCTTTTAGTATCATGAATTTAATAAAAAGCAGTTCAATTTTTTGGTAATCGTTTTTAAGTTTTAAGTAATACCTTATATTTTCTTTCTAATGTCTATTTGTTTTTACGTTTTAAAAATATTTAAAAAAAAATTTAAAAAATTTATTTTTTTATTTGCTTCAAATAAATATTTTTTTATGTTTTCAAATCATTTTGATGTGCTGATATCAAAAATAATTTTTAAAAAATAAAAAATTATTATTTTAATACATTTATGAATGAAAAACAACAACAACCACACTCCCAAACAGGCCACGGTTATATTTTTCTTTTCTTTTCTTAATGTTTACATGGATATTCCAAAAATTAAGAGTGTATTTAAAAGTGTGGTTAAACCTTGTTTTTTTAAAAAAAAAATTATTTTTTTTATTTTAAATTATATTTTTATTGTTTTTGAATCATTTTGATGCAACATATAAAAATAAATTAAAAAAAATAAAAATATATATTATTTTAATACATTTAAAAAAAAAAATTTCACTACATTTCCAAACAAACCTCCTTCCTTGCATAGCCACAGACAAAAATAATAATAAAAAAAACATTAATCTCTTTAATACTATTTGCACGAACTTTCCTTTATTTTTCCACCACTATATAAATAAAATTCATATTTATTATGGTATGATAATATTGACTTGAAACTTGTACCCAGTTTCGAAACGTTTTAAACATTTACATAGTCAAATCTAAGTTTCCAGATTAATTTATATAATCTATAACTTATGATTGGTTGACCAAACCTCTATAAAATTCGATCATGTCAACAGCATTTTTTTTCTTTGCTTTTCTTCGAAATGACGTTATTCTTGCCATGTACTAACTCAACAAACCCACAATCCAGCCGCGTTAGATAACCATATAAAATCTCCCACGATTGACTAGTGGTCGGCATTTGAATCCCAAAAAA
>Ga0307518_10002548_pt1 | contig 13289 bp, 10 predicted proteins | sample 25_EM_MG_FD_203889 | JGI IMG/M metagenome (GOLD analysis project Ga0307518, IMG submission 203889) | Populus trichocarpa ectomycorrhiza microbial communities from riparian zone in the Pacific Northwest, United States - 25_EM | ecosystem: Host-associated > Plants > Roots > Unclassified | place...
AATACCGAATTTGTATTTTTACAATATAAAAATACAAACCGATATTGATCAAAATACAGTAATAAACTTACAGAAAATCACATATTTTTTGAAATAATTTTTGAAGAAATTAATTAATTTTTATATATATATATATCTATATATAAATAATACAAAACACAATATAATATACATAATATATAATATATAAATTGGGCTGGGCTAGGCCGGTCCAACGAACTGGGCCGGACTCAGCCCCAAAATGTGTTGGGCCGATCTCGGCCCAACAAGAATCTGGTATTTCTCTTCTGGGCCAGACCCGGCCCAGAAGGCAGGGCTGGGCCAGGATCAGCCTGGCCCATCAACAAGACTAGCTGGGCCAGAACAAGTCTGGCCCAGCACAAGAAACCAACGGGGGGAATTATTTCCCCCCCATCCTCCTGCATGCAGAATGAATGTTCTGCATGCAGAAGGAAACGCAGGTCACAAAAATATAATGAGGGGGAAGGAAAGTTTACCTGGCGCGGAGGAGGCGGTGGCTCTGGTGGTGCTGCTGCTGCTGGAGGCGGTGCTGTGGCGGAGGCCGGTGGCGGTGTATTAGCTCACGGAAGGTGGCTCCAAGCAGCGGCGCTGCTGTCTCAACCGAACTGCGGTGTTACTGTTTTTTTTCAAGTTTTTCTCTCCGTTTCTAGCTCTCCCTTCTTATATTTCGGTTCCTCTCCTTTTTGGATTTGTTCTCCTTTCTCTTTAGCTTTTCTTTTCTCTCTTCGGTTCTTTTTTCTCTTCCCTTTCTCTCTCTCTTTCGGGTCTTCTCTCCCTTTTTTTTTTTCTCTCCTTCTCTCCCCCTTCCCCCCTCCTTTCTTGAAGCGTTCTTGGGTTCTATTTATAGAGCCAAGGGCGTGGCTTTTTACTGTTTTGGATTTTCTCAATTAAGTCCCCAATTGGCCCTTAAACTTCAATATTTATGCAATTAAGCCCCTGATTTGACCTAATAAATTCCTAAAAAATATATTTTGGTCCCAAAACTTAAATTTCTTCCAATTAAAGCCTAAATTGACTTAAAAATCAATTTATCTTGCAATCAAATCCTCTATAAATTCAATTAAACCTTCAATAAAATCCAATTGAGTCCATAAACATCCAATTTTGGCCTTTTCTCTTCAAATTAAATTTTCTCTTCCAACAGGGCTCTCCTCATTCAAGTATATACTGTAAAAAGTTTCACTCCTTGTCTTTTCGAACCTCCTTAGTCAATTTTTCTGATTCTTTTCTGAGCGCTCCCACCTCTTATTATTTTTCTAATTTCTTCCGGCTATATATTTATATTTTTGTGGGGGGGACCCAAAAATGGGTTACAACACACATAGAAAAGAACGTGTTTGAGAACATTTTCAACACCGTCATGGATGTGAAGGGGAAGACAAAGGACAACATCAAGGCTAGATTGGATATAGTTTTGTTCTGTAACTGTAAAAATATGGAGTTGGTTTTTGATGGGTCACGAGTCGCAAAACCAAGAGCAAGCTTTGTGTTAGAGAAAAATGCACAACTACTAGTCTACAAATGGCTTAAGATTCTGCATTTTCTCGATGGACATGCCTCGAACATATCAAGGTTGGTTAATATGAAGGAATGCAGATTGTATGGAATGAAGAGTAATGATTGCCACGTGTTTGTGCAAACACTCATTCCATTAGCTTATCGAGATTTGTTGCCAAAAGGGATATGGGGTGCACTCAAGGAGATCAGTCATTTCTTTAAAGATATATGCTCCAGCAAGTTGAATGTTGATCACATTAAGAGGATTGAAACAAATATGGTCGAGACACGATCCAAACTTGAGATGATATTCCCTCCATCATTTTTTGACTCAATGGAGCATCTCCCCATACATTTACCGTTCGAGGCAAAAGTTGGAGGATTGGTCCAGTATAGATGGATGTATCCATTCGAACGGTTAGATATTACAGTTGCAATGTAATTCATATATATATAAGTATTTTCATTGTTTTTCTTAATTGAAAATATTTCATTAATTCAATGTAGGGTACTTGTTCAATCTTAAGAAAAAGATTAAGAACAAGGCGCATGTTGAGGCTTTGATATGTGAGGCCTATATTGTTGAGGAGATCTCAACATTTATCTTGTACTATTTTGAATCTCATTTGAAGTGCCTTCCAGTGGGAACTTGTCAATATTCTCCAATCCTGGATGACCCACACCTAAAAATATCATAAGAGGAAGATATTTGTCTGAAATAGAGTTCAGACAAGCACACAATTATGATCTATTTAACTGTGATGAGTTAAGACCTTTTATTCAGTAAGTATATGTACTACTTAAACTTTGTTAAAATTGTCCTCTTTATATATTGTAATATCATAAACTCAACTAATTTTTAAAACCTTGTAGGCAACATCAACAATATATATTGTCCAATAACTCATAGCTAATCGAATCCCAAATCTTTCGATTACAAGATGAACAATTTACGATGTGGTTCAAAACACATGTAAGTACTATCACAAACTCATTATCTCTTGCAAAGTTACTGTATGTCATTACAGAATTCTTGTTTACTGTTCATTGTTGTACATGATATACAAGGTTTATGAAATGGGAAAGAGTGTTGCTATTTCATTGTCTTCACTAAGCCTAGGCCTTGGAAGAAAAGTTAAGTGCTACAACGAGTATTTTATCAATGGATATGTGTTTATACTGAAGAATACAGGCATGGAAGAAAGACATACAACAACAGTGTTTGTGTTAAGGGATCGACTTGTAGTGAGTTTGAAGTTGACTACTATGGTAAATTAGAAAAGGTTGTCGAATTGCAATATCATAGCGAGCAGAATAGAGTGTTTTTATTCAAATGTTATTGGTATGACACCACTGACAAAGGAATCAGAGTAGATCCTCACTATGGTATGGTCGAAATCAACTCAAAAGCTAGACTCCGCAACGTAAACGATGTCTTTGTTTTCGCAAAGCAATGTCAATAAGTTTATTACACATACACTCTTTCCTTTAGAAAGGACTGATCAAGAGTTGATTGGTTATACATTTTAAAAAGGAAACCCAGGGGTCGTGTCGAGGTTGTTCATATCGAGTTGCTCCTTCGATTGACTTAGAAGAAAATTCAAATTTTCATGTTTTCGATGATAGTCTTGTTGATGTTGATGCAGAGGAGTTGAATGTTGTTCTAAGCACTACCGGACAAGCAAATGTTAATGAAGATAATGATGAGGATATCCACATTGAAGATTGTGATGGAGATGATGACGATTCAATTGACAACGAGGAAGAAAATTCTAACTAACTATCAGAACACGAAAGTGTAAAGTATTTTTTTATTTTGTAACACTAAATATTTATTTTATAATTGTTAATTGTTGTTATTGTTCTGTGCGGTTATTTTGTAATTTAAGTGTTTGCAGGAGGATAAATAGGCAATACAAACACAATCTGTCATGAACAGTATACCATCACCGATGGATTTCCAAACGGACGTCATCCGTTGGTATTTTACAGAGAGTTGAAAAATATTTACTACATATGCCACTATCACCGACGTTGATACCGACGGACATATTCCATCAGTATTTTACAAAGAGTTGCAAAATATTTACTATACATGCCACAATCACCGACGTCTCTACAGAAGGATACAGTCCGTCGGCATTTGTCGGTGCAGTTCACAATTACTGACGGACTCACCAATGGACTGTGCAAATTCCAAAGGGCGGGTGTTAATGCATCTCTGACTGTGTGAATATGCTGATGGTCTATGAAAATTCTGGAGGGTCATTTAAAAATTTTAGTGCGAAATTCAAAATTTACCGACGGACGTTTGAAAATTCACCGACGGAATAATTAAAAATAATATTATTTAAATAGGTCGTCGGTGAGTCCATCGGTAAAACTGCACTATAAATCTCAGCGACCGCCCCTTCAATTCATTTCTCTCCTCTTTCGTTTCATCTCATCTTTTTTCTCTCTTCTATTGTGAAAATTTTCATTTTTTTTCTTGTAATCTTCAACTTCTTGTAATCTTCAACAAATTAAAAGGTATGTATTTTCATTTAATATGCTTAATGATTTTATTTTTCTCATTTTTTCTTTGTTTTATTAATAATATATTTTTGTTGTGTTTTTTGTATTGTATGTAGATAAAGTCCTACAATAAACACACTATTAAGGTAATCATTTTTCATTCCTAAAGTCTATAGTTTTTTTTTAACAAATTTGTTCAATATATTTTATTGTTTGTATTGCCATAATAATTGAATACTTTGTTGAATTTTAATTGTTATTGTTGAAGTTACCTTGTAAATGGTAATTGAATATATAGAATTAAATTTAATTATTTTATCTCAATTTTACTATATTATTGCATGATATATATTTAATTATTTCCATTAATTTTAATTCTTATTGATGAATTTCTAAAGATGTTAGTTGAATATATAAAATTAAATGCTATTCTTTTCTTTATTTTATTGTTAAATTTGTATAGATGTTAGGTTGTATATAAGATTTTTCAATGGAGTGAATTGGTTTGTGGATGTTCTCAATATTTGCAGGTTTGAAAACTTTGGGTAGTCTCCAGTATAGGGGATGTGCTGCCAATTTTTTTTTTAATAATCTATTTAAATTATGTAATTATTCGTATAAATTTGTGTACATGCGTAGAATGAAATCAACAGCACGTCGTGGGCATATGGTTGTAGCTGGTTCTTCTAGCAGCGAGGATGACTTGTCCTTAGGTGCCGATTAAAAAGAGGCACCTGCACCGACTCACGATGTTGCCTCTTCGAGCAAGGTTTCATAGCGCAGAGGCGGTGTGCCTTCACAGCGGAATCAATTCACCTGCAAGTACCATGCACATTGGAAGAACGACCTTTCAATGTAAGTTTGTTTCAGTTTTAGTTTTTTAAAAAAATTATAACATAATTTAGGAATAACTAATTAATATTTCATTAATTTAATTTTTTTTCAGGTTCACAAACATTGAGGCCGCCCGAGTAATAACATCACCATTTAAATCGTCGATGGAGATTCTATTATTTCAATGGAATCAGGTTTCCAGACATCCTGAATGGAGACTTTATATCGATGCACGATTTCGAAGATTTCAGGTTGGTGTTAAGTTCTAATTTCCAGCTTATTTTTAATATATTATTATTATAATTGTAAATAAATTATTAATCTAATTTGTCACTATGGAAGTAGGTTGCGTGATTTTTTATATGAATCACAAAAAAAGTCAAATAAAGGTCTCCAAGACTAGAATGACGTGGCGGTTTGGAGGGATTTCAAACCGCTATACATCATGGGGGATATATGGCCGCAATATATTCAGCACTTGATGTCTAAGCGGTTCACACGACGCTCACAGTCCGATGCCGACAACTGGAATCGGTAAATTCATGGTTCGGTGACCACACACACCGGCGGCTCCGTTCCGTTTGCTGCTCATGCTAAACAGATGGTAAGATTAATTTAAATGAAATATATTATTAATTAATTTGTTGTTACTTATAAATATATTTAACTTGCAACATTTTTTTTCTTATAGGCTACGTTTCTTGGACGTGAGCCGAGCCCAATGGAGCGGTTTTTAGAGACGCATGTGCAGAGTGAAGACCGCCAAAAAGGGGTGCAATAGTTCGTGGACAGCCGCGCTCAACACTTCATGGTATGTTCGTTATTTCATTTTATTTCATAAGTTATTATTTTCTTGAATTGAATATGATGATTTGTTTTTTAATTTTCAGGAGACCTATAATGGCCAGTTGAGGGAGAGATATGGGGACGATCCTTCGACCCATTCAGATTTCGATTTGGATTTGTGGATGGAGGTAGGATCGTCTGGTGAACCCGATAAAAATCGGGTGTATGGGCTCTCCAACACTACAATCGAGAACTTGTGGGCAGCCTGTAGTGTCTTAACCATTGGGAGCTCCCAATCAGTATCGAGCACCCAGTTTGAGGAGTTCATGGCCTTGAATCAATAATACAAGCGACTCTCGGCGGATTATGAACAACTCTGCCAAATGATCATGGATATTAGATCACAGATGGGTGATACATGTGCGCTCCTTTTTTGGCCGTTTGGTCTCGGGAACAACCAGCCTCCTCCTCCTCCTCCTCCTCCTCCAGCTCCACCATTGTTCTAGTTTAATTTTTTTTTTGATACACATTAAATTTGTAATGAATATTTGGATGAAAGTTATTTAACTTTATTTTTATATTTTTAATGTTTCATACAATTTTATTTGCATAATTGTTTTTTTAATATTAATTTATATTATTTATTCTAAATAATTTTTTAATTTTTTTTAAATAACAACCGACAGATTTCCAGACGGAAGTAGTCCGTCGGTATTTTACAGATAGTTGAAAAATATTTACTGCATATGTTACTTTCACCGACGGATTTCCAGACAGACATTGTCCATCGGTATTTTAGCGAGAGTTGCAAAATATTTACTGCTTATGCCACTTTCACCGACGGATTTCCAAACAGACATAGTCCGTCGGTACATTCCTAGCAGGAATTTTTTTTTGCCACGCATTTTCCGTCTATAAATCCATCGGTTTTTGAATTATTTTTTTACCGACATAATTAGCAACAGAATGTGGAATTACCGATGAATGCTATGCCAACTGATGGTTTCTGTCGGAGAATTAATCGGTAAAAATTTTACCGACGAAGTGGTAATCTTACACTAACAGAATATTTCCGTCGGTAAAACTATTAAATGTTGTAGTGACCATTTATTCTGAAACAAATTTTTATGGCATGATTTAACTGTTGTTTTTTCGGCTTTGGAGATGGTGTTGCTAGAGTTTTTGGTTTAGTCGGAGTCTTGGAGCATAATAGATCAAGTTAATAAAACTGTATAAACTACTGTTATGACTGAGATGAACCGAAAGAAACAGTGGCAACAGGGAAGGCATGGAAGGAACTATAAAAGAAGCATCATGTAAAAATATTCACAATTCCACCAACAAAATCTATGAAAATTGAGGTCTCTGATACTCATAAGGATCAAATTTCTACCAAATGAGCCAGTAGGTCCAGATATAAAATATATAAAGATGTCACAATGTTGAATACGACAACACCTTTCCTCGTCTCATTAGATTGGGAACTGAGCGCACCATGTAAAAGTATAAATGGAGCTAGCTCATAAACTTAACTTTTCCTTTCTTTTCTCTTCGGCTAATTTTTTTTTTAAAAAAAAATTAATAATAATACTCAACCAGCAAATATTTCCTAAACTGATTTTTCAATAATTTTTTCAATTTACTCTTAAACAATAGAATCGATAGAAAAACTTATAAAATAGAGAGAAAAACCCTAACCCATCTTCATCATCTCTTTACAACTTCTGATTCTAAGTTTGCAAGTCATAAAAGAAAATGCATATCAAAGAAAGTCCCATAAACCCATACAACTAACCTAAATTAAAAATCCTCATTAAATATACCTCTGAAAACTCCAATAAAAAAATTTCCAATTCTAAAAATACCCATAAAAAAACACTCCACTTTTTGTTGCTGCTATTGTTGGTGCTCGTGTAACAAAACTTAAACTATAATTGATAATGAAAAGATTATGACGTATATGTGTGTAACTTTTAGACAAAATGATAAAATAAAAATACTTGAGATGTAATTTATAATAAAGTAATATAATTGGAGTTAAATTTAAGGTATTTTTAAAACGCATCAAGTCTTAAATTGACTATCAAACTTTTTAAAAAAATGGTATTCTAATATATTTAAATTTGTTTGTAAATGAACGAGTAATATTATTTATCTGAACATTTATTAAAATGAATTCTTTAAAATTTTAATCATGCCTTGTTAAATTTCAATATTTACTAGTTGTATATATAAAAACTAATTCTTTAAAGGTGTTTTACTAGGGCGCTTGACACTATGCTTCTCCTCACAAAGAACATAAATTTCAATAGTGTTTTTTTAGTCATCAAACTTTTTATTTATTTCATGTGATTTTTGTGAGTTGATGATCTCTTATATTTATATATTTTTGCAATTAAAGGACCGAACTCGATCCAAGGCCAAGTTGATGAGATAAAATTTAAATTTATAGTATAAAGACACAATTAAAAGAAAAAAGACCAAACATAAAAAAAAAATAGCATGGCTTTTCTAGAATTCATGCAAAAATGTACTTTTGACCAAAGATTTGATGTCTTCTCTCAAGTATAGGAGTGTCGAAGTAATAAATAACCTGGCAAGACCGGGGTCGAACCACAGGGAGGTTAACTGTATAAACTACAAATTAAGAAATAGATAATAACAGAAAAGGTGTTGAAGAGAGCTTTGAGATGTGATATTGATATAAGGATTAAAAAAGGACAAAATAATTATCAAGGTTAGAGGATCTACTAATGGTATTTCAAACAAGTATAGTATAAACTCTTTTTATTACTCAACTGGAAACCACACACAAAGGAGGTTCCAATCGGATTATAAACTGTTAACATGATTACATTAGTTATCTTATTCGAATAATGCTAATATTTATAAATGTTGTCAGGTATTCATGAATAATGTTATTCGAATAATGTTATCGGATTATAAATGTTGTCAGGTATGCATTTCAAGTTATAATCATGAATACCTGACAACATTTACAAGTATTAGCATTATTCGAATAAGATAACTAATGTAATCATGTTAACAATTTATAGCATTAGTAGATCCTCTAACCTTGACAATTATTTTATCTTTGTTTAATCCTTACATCAATATCTCATCTTCTCTTCAACTCCTTTTCATTTATTGTCTATAATTTTATATAGTTCACCTCCATATGGTTCCACCCCGGTCTTGCCGCGTTATTTATTACTTCGACACTCCTACACTTGGGAGAAGACATCAACTCTTTGGTCGTGTCACCAATGATGTCCCCTTTTGCTAAAGCTTTGGGGACGACCCCCTAAACTTGACTGCCTCCTAAAATTACAGCTATTGACACACCCCCCATTAACCCAAGGCTGCCTCCTCCATGCACTAAATGAATCTTTCTCTCAGCTAGTACCTGACCAAGATGATTTGCTGATTCTAAAAAGTCATTTTCTTTCTCAGGACTGGATCCACTAAAAACACAAATATTTCTTCTATGATGACTTGAGGAACCTGCCATTTCTACACACTTCTATATCTGTTGAATGTGTGGGTTGAGTAGAAATGAAGGGAAGGAAGAGAAGATTTTATAGATGAGAAATTGAAAATGCAATCATACCACCTATATGTAGGTCAACTAGAGTCTCTCTCTCTCTCTCTCTCTCTCTCTCTCTCTCTCTTGAAAACATGTGTATGTACAAGTAGTTGTGATTGTGGCTCACATCTTCCCTTGGTTTTACGTCCAATAACAGCTTAAACGCCCTCTATGGGTCAGGGATAGGCTTCCCATCAAGTTTTCTTAAAAACTGGCAAACAGGGTCTTTTTTAGTCAGATTCCCAAGACTATGACGAGCATGTTCTTTATGAAAATTGGGTTATAAATCATGAATTGCACAATGCACATCTCCACTATGATGAGACTTAAGAGTTAATAGAAGATTATCTAAAGACTCTCTATGTTTTGAAATAAATCCCACCTTTTGAAAATTTTCACAGGTTTTGTAGAATGCATGTGAGTCCTTGAACATGGTGGGCCAGTAAAATCTACTTTGTAAGATTTTTGCAATTGTCTTTCTTGATGAGAAATGACCCCCACATGCCTCGGAATGATAAAATTTCATGACACTACTCACCTCATTGTCAAGAATGCATCTTTGATATATTTGATTAGGACAATATTTGAATAAATAAGGGTCATCCCAATAAAAGTTCTGCACGTCGCTCAAAAACTTTCTTTTGTCTTTGGTATCCAAATGAGTTACAAAAATCCTGAAGCAAGAAAATTGTCAATATTAGCAGACCAAGGTATTGAACTAAGAGAAAGTAAAGATTCATCAGGAAAGTAATCATCAATTAGTGTGATGTCAGATGTCGAATCTATTGTCAATTTTGACAAATGATCCGCAACAACATTTTTTATGCCTTTTTCGTCCTCAATTTCTTCCTGTTTGAAATTTTCAAAGATTTCAAAATCATGATTGACTTCCCTTTGTTTGGTCATGGCATGAGGAAATGGAAGTACTGGTGGGAAATCAGTCTTTTCTTTGCAATGTTCAAGTTTAACCCCTTTCTTACCCTCAGAGATTGACTCGTCATCTTTCTTACAAGGTTCAAGAATTGGTTTTTCAATAAACTTACCACTGTAGAGAGTAATGACTGATTGGACTTGATCCATGTGTTGGCTTCCGGAACTACTTGCATTTGCATTGTATTACCCCTTGGGATTTCGCTGTGGTTGAGATGGAAACTTACCTTTCTCCTGAAAACTGAGAGTAGATGTGAATTTTACAAGAGTATCTTTCAAATCAGCCATAGTTTGAGCATTTTGAGTGTTGATTGTCTCTTGCTTTTCAATGAATGCATGCAAAGTTTCCTCAAGATTTCTTCTAGGAGGGGGAATGTAAGGAGGTGTATATCCATAAGAATTTTAAAAATTATGGTGTGCTTGAAATGGTGGCTCTGAAGTTTGTGCATTATTATTACCACTCTTCCAACTGAAATTTGGATGATCTCTCCAACCAGGGTTGTATGTTTGCGAGTATGGATTATGACTTGGCCTTTGGAAACTGTTTAAAGCATTGGCTTGTTTATGGAGACATTCCTTAAAAGAAGGCAAAGTTGGACAATCATTGGTTGAGTGTTCATTAGTTTCACAAATTGAACACACAATTTCTTGAACAGATTTGAATTGACCACTCTTTTTCAATTCCAGTGCCTCGATTTTTCTAGCTAAAGATGCAAATTTGGCTTGGAGGTCTTGATCTTGCCTAAGGTTGTACATGCATTTACTAGATGTATGAGGTTGAGTTTTACCTAGTGCCTCATAAGTGCCTGTAGTGTCCCAATTTTGAGCATTTTCAGCTAACAAATTTAGGTACTCCATTGCTTCATCAGGGTCTTTATCTTCAAAAGTTCCATTGCACATCAATTCTACCATTTGTCTATCTTTAGGTGTTCACCCTTCATAAAAATGTGAAACCAATCTCCATGTTTCAAAACCATGATGAGGGTAAGTATTAAGCAAATCTCAATACCTATCCCAACATTGGTAAAAATTTTCTCCTGGTTGTTAAGTGAATGTAGTGATTTGTCTTTTGAAAGAGTTCGTTCTGTGAGACGGAAAAAACTTCTTTAAAAATTGTTGTTGCATTTCATTCCAAGCACGAATGGATCCTGACCTAAGATTTTGTAGCCATGTTTTAGCTTTATCTTTTAATGAAAAAGGAAAAAGCTTTAATCTGATGGTGTTCATGCTACAATTTAAGTCATTATAGGTGTTACACACTTCATCAAATTCTCTCAAATGCAAGTATGGATTTTCTAGATCTAAGCCATGAAAAGTAGGTAAAAGTTGAATAATGTCTGGCTTAAAATTAAAATGAGATGCATCAGGGGGGAAAACTATGCATGAGGGTGCACTTGTTCTTGTGGGATTCATGTGGTCTCTAAGTGTTCTAACACGGTTATTCTCATTATGAAGCGACTGGTTATCTTTTTCGGCCATATTTTCTGAAAATGATGAGGATACCCTACAAAGTCTACCACTTAATGTACGTGACCAAACTCTCATGCACGTGTAGGAAGAGAATAAAAGGAAGAAAAGAAAAGAAAAGGAAACAAAACAAAACAAAAAAAAAACAAAAGTTAGATAAAATGAAAAGTGAAAAGAGAAAATAAAAGAAATGTTATAATTTATACAAGAATTTACCTCCCCGGTAACGGCGTCAAAAACTTGACACGACCAAAGAGTTGATGTCTTCTCCTAAGTGTAGGAGTGTCGAAGTAATAAATAACCTGGCAAGACCGGGGTCAAACCACAGGGAGGTTAACTGTATAAACTACAAATTAAGAAATAGATAATAACAGAAAAGGTGTTGAAGAGAGCTTTGAGATGTGATATTGATATAAGGATTAAAAAAGGACAAAATAATTGTCAAGGTTAGAGGATTCACTAATGGTATTTCAAACAAGTATAGTATAAACTCTTTTTTTTACTCAACTGGAAACCACACACAAAGGAGGTTCTAATCGGATTATAAATTGTTAACATGATTACATTAGTTATCTTATTCGAATAATGCTAATACTTGTAAATGTTGTCAAGTATTCATGATTATAACTTATGTTAACAACAAATCAAGTTCCTTTCATAGCACAAGTGTCGGTTATACCACATGGTTGGGCTATGAAAGTGCCAAGTATTTGTTGTACCAAGGGTTATACAACATAAATCTAGATTAACCATTTAACAAGCAAGGTATTAAGAGTGAGTAAGATAATAAATATAAAACATGTTAGTATCAAACATTAAAGTCCATGTTGAGTTTATACTATACTTATTCTTACACCATTAGTGTAACATTTTCACCTTGACATAATAAACTTAGCTAAACATAATGAAAGAGAGAAACGTAAATAAACAAGCTAAGAACATAAATAAGATATAAGTTAACTAAGTAAAGGAAAGGAAATGAAAAGCATAAACAAGAGATTAAAACTTAAGCATTACAAAAATATAAAGAGAGAGAGCAAGAACATGATCTTGATCTAAAAACCAAGATGCCTAAATGCATGGAAAATGCCTCCTTTTATAGGCCAAAATTTGGAACCATTAATTTGATGACTAATTGTTGAGTGGGTGGCTACATCTTGACTTGGTGACAATCCTTATATTCTTGTTTTAACAAAATGTCATTGCTAACATCAGAATTTGAACAGATAGTCTTATGAAAGTTCTAGGAAATTGTCTTAGCTTTCCAACAAAAGAAGAATCGGTGCATTTGGACTTTTAGAACTCGAGATATGGGCTGAACACTGAATAGTGTCTGGGCTGCAGGACAGATTCCGAATTCTTCGTTGTTGCTATAATTTGTACTTAAAAACGACCTTTTTGAATCTTAGACTCTTCATGAAAGTTTTAGGCCTATGTATTAGCTTTCCATCCATATAGACCAAACCTAAATCCAAGTTCTACAGCTCTAGGTATGATCCAATAACCGAATGGTGTTCCAATTTGGATTGAACCAGCATCTCTTTTCTAAGCTTAACCCTCTCTTTGTCTTCTCAATTTCAGTAGTTAAACTCATCAATCAATCCTTTGATTTATGTGATAGGCCTGCATTTAAGATGAACATTTACCATAAATT
>Ga0307518_10002550_pt1 | contig 13281 bp, 20 predicted proteins | sample 25_EM_MG_FD_203889 | JGI IMG/M metagenome (GOLD analysis project Ga0307518, IMG submission 203889) | Populus trichocarpa ectomycorrhiza microbial communities from riparian zone in the Pacific Northwest, United States - 25_EM | ecosystem: Host-associated > Plants > Roots > Unclassified | place...
GAAAATTGAAAATGCTTGCTGTGAGAAAAGTTACATTGTCTTTTCTTTATTTGTTTTGCAAGGGACAGGCAGAGGAAAAAGGTTAAATTTTTTATATTCCCAACATAAGAAATGATCTCAAATCATGCCTTGACACAAAAAATGACAAAAATGATGCTGTATGATATTTGTCTTTTTTGTTAAACAAAATTGTAAATAAAAGAGTATCTCTTTCTTCTATTTTTTTACAATGTTTTATCATGAAACATTGCGAAATGCTTGCAGTGTACATTGGCGACGCCCATGGAATATCCGCGACACCACAGTCCATGGCAAACTATTTACCTCGAAGTCATTCTTGGATGCTCACTGCGAGCTGCTGGAGTCTCTGCCCATGCCCAGATGTACCTTTCCCCGTCGCATTGTTGCACTCATGTTCTGGTCTGATGCTATGCAGCTTACATCATTTGGGGATGCTAAGTTGTGGCCACTCTATGTATTCTTTGGAAATCAAACAAAATATAAGAGGGGCCAGCCATCTGCTAAAATTGTGTAGCCACGTTGCATATTTCCAGACGGTAAGTACCATCTCTCAATTTCAGGGTTGTGTTTCCGTTTTGATTCCACGGATCTATTAGTTACCCGACTCGTTCAAGGATTTTGTTTTGGAGAACTTTGGAGGAAAACTACCTGGTGACCCATTCTTCACGCATTGTCATAGGGAACTTTTCCATGCTCAGTGGAAAAAGCTTCTTGACGATGAATTTGTCAATGCGTACGAACACGGACTCGTACTCACATGCGCTGATGGAATAGAACGACGGCTATATCCTCGCATTTTTACTTATTCGGCTGATTATCCTGAAAAGTAAGTCGTTATGTACATTGGATTCAGTGGTAACAACATAGCACTAACTTTCCTACAGAGTGCTGATAGCGAATGTTTGCAACCTGGGTACATGTCCATGCCCACGATGCATCATTCCCAAGGACCATGCGCATCTTTTTGGGACAGAGAAAGACATGCTCCAGCGCCAGCTTCTGACATGTAGGGACACACAAGAGAGGTGGAGGAACATTGTTGACGCCCACCGGCTCATCTACAAGAAACACTATGTGGTTGACATGCCACAAGTTGAAGCACTGCTGAAGGAGGAGTCCTTAGTTCCAACCCAGGTGGGTCTCACACAGTCAGCTTGCTATCTATGAAACTCACATGCATCAAGAATGCCTTCTCCGAGCGGCTCAGTCATACAGGTTTTGATTTTTTTCTTATGCTTGTTGTTGATATTTTGCATGAATTTGAGCTAGGAGTATGGAAGGCAGTATTTGTTCATCTGCTTCGGATGTTAGATAGCCTCAAGGTAGATGCCCTTTCTGAACTTGATCAGCAGTAAGAATGATAATGATACCTCGGAGCTACACACTGACACTTACCCTAGCTACCGTCAAATCCCAACTTTTGGACGTGATACAATCCGACGGTTCAGGCGCAATGTGTCTGAACTGAAAAAAATGGCTGCTCGTGATTTTGAGGACTTATTACAGGTGGATTTTAAGAGTCCTTTATTCGCAAGTCTAAACTCACTCACAGAGTACCTGTTTTTCTAGTGCTCGATCCCTGTCTTCATAGGACTTTTCCCTGAGCCCCATGATGCTACGGTTTGCTGACTATTGTTCCTTCTTGCTCACTGGCATGGCTTAGCAAAGCTACGGATGCATACAGACGAGACATTAGAGGTCCTGGAAATTGTCTCGGGAAATCTTGGTAGCCAGCTCCGCATATTTGCTCATGACACATGTTCTGCCTTTTCCACTAGGGAGCTTCGCCGCGAGGCTGAGTCCCATAGGAGGCGTCAAGTTCAAGAAGGCATGAGCGGTATTACACGAGATCAAGGAACGTCGGCCACTGTTACCGGCGAGCGTCGCCCAAGGCTCCTCAACCTTCAAACATATAAGCTCCATGCGCTTGGAGATTATGCAGCACATATCAGAATGTATAGGACTACTGACTCTTACTCAACACAAGTGGTAAGTCTGTCTTGTACTGTTACTGGTGCCTTAGCCTTCGTTCATGTACTGTCCCTAGGGCGAGCTCGAGCACCGTACCAGCAAACGTTGATTCATGAGAACAAGCCACAAGGCTTTTATTCCTCAATTGGCTGCCACCGAGTGCCGTCAAGCACGGATACGGCGTATCCGAATGCAAAGGGAAAACATATCATTGGCTGACCCAGCCCCCGAGGTACTTCAGGAGCACCATGTCATTGGAAAGTCACAAAATTTCCCCGAAGATATAAATGTATTCTTGCAGAAAAACTCAGAGGACCCAGCTGCGAAGGTAATGTTGTCGTTCTGCAGCGTAAAGCTTACGAGAAAATCTCCTTAGGACTCCCTACCAAACCTTAGGCACCACCTTCTGCCTTGCATTCGTGAAATTCATTTAGGATCTGACCTTTCAGGGACTGAGAGCAACATCAAATCGACGCCGAATCACGTTCTTCTCAAAGGAAATCGATTCTACAGTCATTCCCTACTTCGAATTAATTTCACAACATATGATCTTTGTCGTGAGACAGACACAGTCAATCCCCACACAGACCACCGCGACATCATGCTTTTGTCACAGAATAATGACAACTCCCCTCCTCCTCATCCTTTCTGCTATGCTCGTGTCTTGGGCGTTTACCATGCAAATGTCATCTTCACTGGGCCGGAATCCAGGGATTATCAGGCGAGGCGCCTTGAATTTTTGTGGGTCCGGTGGTTCGAGGTTCTGGAAAACCCTGCAGGCTGGGAACATTGCTCGCTAGACAAAGGAAGGTTTGTACCGATGCACAGAGCTGGTGCATTCGGCTCCATTGATCCTGCAGATGTGCTTCAATGCTGCCACCTCATACCAGCATTTGCAGATGGGAAACAACATCCTGATGGTGTTTCCATTTCTCGGAATACTCGCGATGCTGATGACTGGAAGTATTATTACATCAATCGGTATGTGTCTACGCAAAATTATCTCCTTGAATGAGCCTAAATACCTGTTATTCAGTTTTGTAGATCGTGATATGCTCATGCGCTACTACTGGGGCTTCGGTGTGGGGCATGCCTATGCCTATGACAATATTGAGTTACCGGAAGAAACTATGGATAACAATGGTGCAGCTACGAATGCATCCATACTCCCCAAGATTAATACTTCAGATTGCCATGTAGATTGGGATGGGGATGATATGGACAGCCAAAGTTTGGCTTCCTCCCCAGGCCCAGACCATTTGTGCTTAGATGATGTTGATATTGAGATTGCTGCCATGTATGATTGGGACTCTCAAGATGAAGGGGATGAAGAAGATTACAAATTCTAGTTAATTGATGGATGTATTTCTTGTCTTTATGGCCCAAAACTGGCAAACCAGTGTCCATATTCAATCTCTGGTGCATGACCTCATGTGACATCAACCACTTGACGCACTGACTGTCGGCCGTATCTTTATTTCTAAGAAAGACGTTCACCCAACAACAGTCACGGCTGACAACATCCATGCGCCCCAAGTCATACCTCGAAGACGTTGGTTTAATATATGGTTTGTGAATGAGGCTGTTGACGTGCTCGGAGTCGTGATGGTCAGTCATGGTGAGGAATTCGGAGAAGGCCCTCCATTCGGTGCGTCACCTTTGTATGTAGCGACCATCTTTGTACCTGGTCATCGGTGCTTGGTTATACTAGGAACGTCGCTGGTGACACTGGGTAGGGCCCATTGCAAGATCGCGACTTTCCAAGAGGTGTAGTACTCATTGACTCTTGGAGATACTTTTCTAACTTCGTGCGAGCAACTTCTGCAAGATATCAAGGACTATGAACATCAATGAAGGAAACTGGACAGTTGGAAGTGCATTTCTATTCAATATTGCCAAGTAACAAACACTTCACTCATACTCGCATGTAGGACACAGCGATCAGCAGACTTGACAAGATCAAAGGAAAAGGAGAGGCACGAGGCAGAGGACGAGTTACAAAAAAGTTGGCTGCAATTGTACGTCTCATCACTTTTTATTGGTAAATGGTCTGTCACGTTCATGGATCTATCAGCGAGGAGACATCTGATGATGTGCAGTCACATGCATAATATCCAGGAGAATGAGACACTTCAGCTTCACGAAATGTCCACATTCCTGGACATTGAGTTCAACTTTGCAAAGCAAGACGTTAAAATATTGCAAGATGTTAGGGAAAGCTGGTGTGAAAGGTATGATGGTGTTGCCTTTCGAACCTCAACCTGTACCTGGTCTGATAAATATATGACAGTAGTTCAATGTCATTCAGCTTCGAGCATATGAGATTATCACTGAGTTCATGATCTCCATTCGGCAGTCTGCATGCATCGTGGTTCTGGATTTGCTGAGTACAACGATCGTCGCTTAAACACCTCAGAGAGGTCTGGACGAGTCCAATTGTGGGCATTAATGAAGTGCGTGGCGAGCCAGATTCTTGTCCTGTGGTATCTAATATGGCACAAGACACCACAACTCTAAAGTCGTGATGATGGTGCGACCTTGAGTTCTCTTCTAGCACACAACAACCCACAGTAGCATTCCTTTATTGTTGATGTCATTCCCAGACACTATGAAAAGAGAGGACATATACATGTACTTTCCTGGTGCTCGGGGCACCTTCTGGATTTCGGTTCTTCCCAGATCGGTCTATACAACTCATCTTCATCTCAAGTTGCAGTCATTTCGAGGCTGTTTCCAAGGGATCCTTTTTTCTTCCCAATGCCCTCTCCCTCTGCCTCCCAGTTCGCATCTGTCAACAACAGTGGAGTGGCCCTCACAGATAACCTCCTTGCGGTAGGCTGTTCCCGTTCTCGGTTCTTGTTCATCATGCTGAACCTTTGGCTCAGAATCTGCACCGCCTACTTTAACGAGACAACCGCTACCACTGCCATGCACATCATCAGCGCAGGGTGATTCTCAGAACCAGAACTGGATTGCGACCACATATTTGCTCAGTTATACAGTCACACAAACGCTGCTTGGAAAGTTCATCTTTGGCCATGCCCAGGTTTTTAACAGGACTGTGCCCATCTTCGCTACTGGCACTCTGGTGCACCTTTGCTCAGGCAAGCATGTTTCATCGTCCGTTGTGTCCTGGTCTTCTGACGTTAATATTCTGTCTGTGAATTCCTTCACAGTTGCCTGCGTTCTTCAGGGAATAGGGGCTGCAGGGCGGTGGTCTGTTGCTGTTATTGTCATTCTAGATCTCACAATGCCAGACACCAGTATTTATGGTTAGTATCCTCTCTGGACATGGACTAGAGGTGGATCTTTCGGACGACGTCCATCCTTATCACCGTGACCATGGTGGTCGGAACAACAAGCTTGCGCTATCTTGTACCCCACAGAAAGCAGACCGTGGACCTGCTCGCACAGCTCATGGAAGTGGATTCCATTGGATGCATTCCGGCAGTCGCAATTTCAAGCACCATCTGCAGTGCTAATGAGATGAGAAACAAAATCTTTCCCTGGGGTGTAAGTGGCTTTGCATCAGCTACGCAAAAATGTTCATGAATACTCGAAAAGTCTGCACCCATTATCATGGGTTTCCTCCTTGGTGGACCCCTTGTTCCTGGCGTGGTTTACTACGAACTAGAATGAGCACAGTAGTAATGGATTGGCACTTGCGCCAGCATGTCGCTCTCAACAGCCGACCTCTCAAATCGATATGTTGCCCAGACAGTGGGAAACACAGATACCCTTCCTCTTGTAGTAGATTGCCTTGCTTGTCAAGGGTTCTGGGACCTTCTTAATTCGTAAGAAGATATTCAGTAGCTGAACATCCTGCCTTTTACTGCAGTCTGCGAAAACCTTGTCCGTAACCAAATATTTGGTGAGCTGCATCGTGAGATGTTACCGAATTAGGAAATTAATCACCATACCATAGTTCCTTTGCCCTTGTTCCCCTGTAGCTCCCCAACTCGCATCTAGCTCGACTTCAGACGGTTAGGAATGCCCAAGAAGCAGTCCAAGCCACCACGAAATCCAAATATTAGCTCACCGACCGCACCCACCGACCCTGGCTGACGACAAAGTTGATCGTCGTTGAACTTGCGCTTCCGATCTCTTCATCCTCGCAATTATCTCCACAGATACATGGAGAAGGCATTACAAGAGGTCATCTGACACTAGGACCGAAGAGGTTGATGTTCCAAATCAGACATGGCTGGGGAACCCTACTGTATGCTATCTGAGACGAGGTTGATTTGTAGGAAGTTCAACCCTCGGAATTCAGTGCGGCGAGGTTCGTCCCTCTCTAATGTGAGTTCTTGTACCTACAGTAATTTGGAACTGTCACCGTTTGACATTACACTGTTGCTGTCCTTGTGGTTGGGCAATGGTTCAGATTTGGATGGATGTCGTCAGAGGTTCGACTGGTATGACTCCCTCCAATCCTTCCAGTGGAGTCGCACGTGTTCGATCCAACTTGACTAACAAGTAACTTGGTCTTCATCCCAAGCCCTCTGCATGTATAGCCACCCCTGCATACAACATCCGCAGCCGCCAGCACACACGCTCTCGCACAGCATGACCCCACCCCCCCTGCATGAATGCATGAATATACTTTTTTGCTTCTCATTCCGTTAACTGATTGCTATTACTTGTCCTCTGCACGCTCACCCGTACCTGCGACCACACTCGCATTTATAACAAATGCAAGATCAGTGAGCACAATCAGTGAATCACACCAGAATGACATGACGACGAGATGGTACGTATATTTTTTTAGTACTAATACCAATAATTGAAGCTATCTACTAACACAGAGCACCATGCTGCTACCATGCTTGCCACCTGCATCAACATCCCCGATGATGACCATCACGGTTAAGGTGACCCCTTCCAAGGACCATCTACACTGCCCCCAGGACATTCTCCAAAAAGGCTACCTACTTAATGGCGTACACACAGATGTCAAAAAAAATCCGACCAGGTGCACCACCGCCTCTCGACCTTGCAGTCGTCTGACTCGTCTTGTCCACGTCATCTCACCCCACCACCGTGGCAGCATGTTTCACACTCAACACTTTCCATGCTGCACCCGTCGTCTCCTGTGACGTCCTCCTCCAAAGCGGCGGCCATGTGCGTGCCATCGTCGTGAATAGCGGCTGCGAAAATGCAGTGACAGGGAAGCTGGGCACAGAGGACGCATGGTCCATGGTCCGAGCTGGAGATGCAATTCTTCACTTGCATGGGGTCTCCTCTGACGAAACGAACGAGACCCTTGTCATTTCCACAGGCGTTATTTGTGTGCACCTGCCCATCTCAAAGATCCTTACCGCTATCCAAGCCCAATCTTCCCCTTCCTCACCCTCATATGCCCTTTCGTCCACTCCATCCGCCTACGATGCCGCAGTGCGCGCATTCATGGCGACAGACACATTCCCAAAACTCCGTGCTAGGTCATTCACACTCGAGGGCAATACGGTGCCGTATGGCTGGTATGGACCAAGGCGCAGGAATGATCCATCTGCGCATTGTAGGACCAGATGCTGTGGGAAGGTTACATGCCATGCTGCCTGGTCTCATTCTCACAGACGCACCTGTTTCTTCGCGCGGCTTGCAGGGTGCACTGACGTATGCTGTGGATCGTAACTTCAACTCTATCTCTATCGATGGAGACATCTCGATGAATGACACAATCATTGCCCTTGCTAACGGTACCGGCACAGGAGTGGAGTGGAGCATCACGATCGAGGATATTGACGAGGAGACAGATCCGGATGCATACTCCACAACCAATGCCTCCATACATTCAGAGATCGAGTGCAGCAACTGGTAATATGGCTTCCGGCAATCCAACCCCGACTGGTGTGTTTGAAAGTGCACAGGGTGTAAGTCATTTGTACCCTCGAAGCTGGCGTCGAGGAAGGACCATAGTCATTCCCCCACTTACTTGCTACTCACCACCGCATCTAGGGAAGCACCTCAGCAAATATCGGTGCTTGACGCTCGGTCTTCGCCATCGCCATCCCCTTGTCGTCATCGTAAGTCCCCGCTGAATCATGTATATATTGCTGCTCACAGAAGTACTACCAGTGTCCCTCCACAAATGGAAGTTGAACTCGCCTCCAAAAAGGTTGTTGTGCGCAGACAGAGGGAAGGAGTAGGGACACGGTAGGTGGCATGCTGTGCGAATCCGCCTTCTGCGTGACCTGGACTCCAGCCTGGCAGTGTCTGTACCCTTGGATTTCATGTAATATTTCCCGACCCAGACACATCAACTATTTGGATCCATATGGTGTACAGTCCAATCAACTAACTGTATACATCCTGATCCAGACATAAAGTCGCTTTTGCAGTGATTATTAAAAGCTGCCTCCAGGCTCAAAATAGTTATCGGAGTCTGAGGCCATGCTCAGAGAGAAGCTAACACATTTTTGGGCGGCATATCTTGCACCCATGATCCCCGCCCCTGGCAGTATGTCCAAGCACATGAAGACATACAGGCACGTCAGCAGATAATACTCCCATCTGTGTTCTTGTCTCCCAAAGCTCCAACACCAAACTCGAGAAAAGGACCTCAAAGTTTGTCCCAGATCCAGTGCTACCCACTTCAACTTCGTGATGTTTCCTACTTGCGGACACCTCTGAGTCCTGGCCTGAGCATGTAATTGTTCATGAGGGTTGGAAGGTGGGTTTATTCACCTTGATTTTGTTGTTGCTCTGTCTCTAACATGACTTCATCGACGGTGGGAGTTATACCGGGACAAGCTACAGAGGCAGCTGCGATTAGTATAATCCAGGTTAGAGACGAGGGCCCAAACTTACACTGGCCTCGGGCGTCAGGCTTGAAAACGGGCATAGTGATTGGGCTACACCAGTGGCCTGATGAACGGTAATTTATCCGACTTCAGGGAGGAGCTGGCTTACTAGAATTTGACTTTAATGGCACTGGCTTCACCGATTATGGTGATATTACCGTAAGTGTCCGATTTTTGTTTCTCGTACCTTCCAGACAAAAATGCCGCCCCAGACCCATTGTATATTGGCAATTACTTAACACTACTGTATGCGGTATGGCCAGGCGAGCGATGTTTGCTCATGTGCTTCCACACAGGTTTTAGACCATTCTTATTCGCCATTTTGGGATGTGGCTAGACCGTGTTTCCAAATAACTCCGCCTATTAAATAGGTGTTGGCGAATGTGCTAATGTCAGGTCAGTAGTTTGCTCATGTTCAGCAGCACAGTCCCCACGGTGGGATATGCGAAGGTTACTGATGACATGCAACTAATTGCAGCACGTCTCACACAGCTCTGTCTGGCGTATAAAAGGCCCTTCCCCTCGTTCCCAGGAGTCAAGGATCCTCCAGTGACTCTTCTCCCCCAATTTTTTTGTCCACTTGCACTCTTCGCCAGGATGCCCGCTGACAGAGCTCACGACCCTGGAGATAGTGATAGCATAGCCACTGGTCAGAAGCGTGGACCCCTCAGTGCATTGCAACTGGGACCAAGAAAGAGACCATTTGTATTTTGAAACTTATTTTAAAACCGGCTGATTGCTTTTTCATCAGTACTACTCAAGATCCTCTTGTCCACCATGGGCGCCATTTTGGAAGGGCGATGCATGTGTTCTGCAATGTTCAAACACTCATCACCAATGGTCTGGCATACATGGCCGATGTTGACGAAGACCTTGCTACTGCCACGTGAGTCCACTTTTATCTAGAAGAAAGCTCTCATGCAAGTTGTGGACAGGGAACCGAAGGAATATGCTGTATTCCGTGAACTTCTTCGTATGATTCCAGCACTCGAGGCTCGGCTGATGGCATCATCGGAGGAACAGGTAGTCAACATTGCCGACTTGGTGACATAACCCTTCCCATTTGTCTACGACCCCTGATTGACATACTCTGGTAGATTCAGAAAGGTGTGAATGGTGCCAGGGCAGATGACACCAAAGGTATGAAAGCTGCAGTCATTGACTGGATTACCCCAAAGGGACAATCCCTGAACCCCCACATTCTGCGCAATGTGAAGGCCGGACGTGGTTTCAACCATGAGCGTACTGGTGCACTGCTTTGTCCTGCCGGTCTTGATTGGGCCAATACTGAGTATGTCCTTGCAGAGTTACGCAGTCGACTCTCATTTAACAAACTCACTTATTAGAACGAAGACAAAACTCATGAATGGCCAAATCCAAGTGGCTGGTGACCAGTGGCCAGTGTTCTTGTATGCTAACTACACGTATGATCCAGAGGATCCATGGAACGGGCTCCTGTGCAATGGTCTACTGGTATCGGTGAGTCCTTTGATTGTGGTCCAATCGATGCTGTGGTGATTATATTCTGGTAGGCTTTCAAGCACATCTTCACGTCGCCAAGTTCAGTCGACCAAGAACCCAAAGCAACGCGGTCTGGGAATGCGCACATTCATGCCATGCACGCTGTCACCAAAGCTTCATTGGCTTATGTTGCCACTCAGGTGCGTTTTACTGGTCATATATATTTCACATCTAATTTTGATAAATTCATAAATACAGGTCCGATTTTCCCTCACTTCCGCTCAAGTTTTCTCTCGTATGGATCATGTCACCGATTCTGAGCGTTTCTACAACACTATCTTGGATCTCTTGGATGACCGTGATGAAAGGGATGAAGTTGATCAGTTGTTGACCTGGTGGAATCGGTAAGACAGTTTGAATTTCTCGGAATATTAACTGATTTATATATGCAGAAAAATCTTTCCACCCTACACTGATGTTGAACGTCTTTCGTCCAAGAATAGTGCACTTGCGAGGATCCGACAGAGGCGTGCGGAGATAAGGGAAAGGGCACAAAGTGCTGAGGTGGAATAGAATTTTTCCTAGTGTTCATTGTACATCTTATACATCTGTCATATATCAGAAGTGCCCATGTGCACAATCTCATCTGGTCTAATTGCTTACTGTCTGATCAAGTAAAACATCACATTGATGGAGTGGTCTTGTAATCATATTTATGTGGGTGGAAATGTATCAGCAGATAACACCATGATAGGTCTGAGATAAGGACAGCAATATGGGATATTTTATCTTGACTAGCTCCTAGCTCTATCTTGTAACCATACTCATGTGGGTGGAGAGGTGTCACCAGATAACACCATGATAGGTCTGAGATCAGGACAGCAATGTGGGATACTTTATCATGACTAGCTCCTAGCTCTATCTTGTAACCATACTCATGCAGGTAGGAAGGGGAACAAGATCACACCCTGATAAGTCTGACATGATGACAGAAATATGGGACATCTTGTCATGACTTATCTTTGTGGTTCATTTGATCAAGCAGTCCAAAGTCAAAGGATTGTTGGATGTCAACATGTAGATGGTGTCTGAAGCTGCCAGCATACTAATGAGCTAATCCTGTCATAGGTATCTATGCCACCCTGGATTATCTAACCTTATATTTTGCTGTATCAGAATGATTTCCTAGGTTATACCTGTTAAACATGAAAATGGTAGACAATGCATTATCTAACTCTCACCGATTTCCTGATGAATAGCTTGACTGCCTGTACTTAGTTTTCACCCATCTTAATTCACCCAATGTTCAAGTTAATCAATTTTATATTAATTATATGTACAGTACAAAGACTAAATATTATAAAGGGCTGTCGTCGTCATCAACAACGGTGGTGGGGTGGCCGTCATTGCTGATGGTGGCCACGTCGAGTGGTCGTCGTCGTCGACACTGGTGGTGGCCGCATCGTCCTCGACGGTGGTGGCGGTCGTCGTCGTCGTCGCGTTGGTGGTGGTGGTGACATTGTCGGTGACGCTGGTGGTCGTCGCCGTCGACGCTGGTGGTGGTTACGTGGTGGTCGACGGTGGTGGTAGTCGCGTCGTCGCGCTGGTGGTGGTGGTCATTGCCATCAACGCTGGTGGTAGTCGCATTGTGGTCGATGGTGGTGGTAGTGGCATCGTCGCGCTGGTGGTGGTGGTGGTGGTGGTCACATCGTGGTCGACGGTGGTGGTAGTTGTGTCTTTGTGCTGGTGGTGGTGGTCGTGTCGTCGGTGGCGCTGGTGGTCGCGTTGTCGATGACGGTGGTGGTGGTGGTCGCGTTATCGTCGACGGTGGTGTTGGCTGTTGGGTGGTGGTCGACGTGTGGTGTGGTGGTGGTGGAAGATGGAGAGAATAAGGATGGGGGACTTCAAGAAATTTTTGAAGTCTTTGTGTGTGCGTGTGTTTGTGCATGATTATATCAGCATATTCAACTACCAATATTTCCTAATCATATTTACTACTTCACTACATACCTCCCCACCCCCATCACCACCAGTGTCGTCGACACGACCACCACCATCAGTGATGGCGACGACGACCCCACCATGGACAATGGACGACGGTGACGATACCAACCACCACCACCAGCGTCGTTGACGCAACCACCACCATCAGCGACAACAACGACAACGACGGTGGCGGCGGCCATCACCAATGTGACAACGACGCGGCCACCAGCAACGACGCGACGACCACCATCTCACTGTTAAATTTGGGTCGCGTGACCTCAGGGCTAACTAAACCCCCTGTTGCTTAGGCAGTGCACAATTACAGGAAAATATGACCAAGCCGGGATTTGAACCAGGACCTCCTGGCATATACCCAGGTGCTCTGACCACTGAGCTACCGGGCCGCAGGTACTCTAGGGCGCTTCCAGGATTAGTGCAGAACATACACTTTTCCAACACTCACCACCAGCGCTCCCTCGCCACCATCCCCAGCATCGTCCGATGACGACAACGCGACAACGCGATGACCCACATCCCCAGCGTCGTCGACGTGGCCACCGATGACTACCCCCGTCACCATCCCCAGCGTCGATGGCGATGAATTGCCAATGATGCGATCACCCCCATCCCCATCCCCACCGTTGTCCGACGCCCACCAGCGTTGTCGACCAGACAACGACAACGACGGCTACCAGCAACAGCACCGACCACGACCATGGCCACGGCCTGCGTCGACGACGCATCCACCAGCGACGACGCGGCCACCATCCCACCGCCAGCGTTGTCGTCGTGACCCAACAACAACAACAACAACAACCCCACCACCTCATCGACAACGTGATCACCATCCCACCATGAGCGTCGTTGTCGTGACCCGATGACGACGACACCCAGCCCCCAACAATGGCCACCCGCGCTGAAAAGACAACAAAGTGTTTGGGTGGCTGCTCCCTCAGATGAGGTGCATTCGACCCAGGAGCTTCTGGAGGTCAGGCAAGGCTCCCAAGGACTGGGGAGACTAGAGGGAATAGGGAGAGTA
>Ga0307518_10002551_pt1 | contig 13277 bp, 19 predicted proteins | sample 25_EM_MG_FD_203889 | JGI IMG/M metagenome (GOLD analysis project Ga0307518, IMG submission 203889) | Populus trichocarpa ectomycorrhiza microbial communities from riparian zone in the Pacific Northwest, United States - 25_EM | ecosystem: Host-associated > Plants > Roots > Unclassified | place...
ATAGTCTTCTTGTGCGATAGATGGCTACGATGAGGCTCCGTCGTGCTCATCCTTCGCATCAGGATTGTTTGATATAGACATTATCTTCCATGTTCACTGTACCAAACCTGTTTGGTGCGTGACAGCGCACGTCCCCTTCAGATTCAAACACCCTCCGTAGAGCAGGCTGGTGGCTCAGCAGTTCGTTGTAGGCCTTGAACATACGATCCTGTCTATAAAACATATCAGAACAATAAACATAGCCGTTCAGCTACGTACTCTTTTATGTGATCACCTTCATCATCAAGACAGGCACGACGATCAGATTCGTTAACAAGGTCTTCGACTCGAGCAGTCAGAGAAACAAGTCTCCGGATGCAACGACCGGCCACCGTAAGGTTAGTTCTGCGCCTGAAGCGGAGTAGTCAGTCTATGCACATCCCAGATCTTTGAAAACTCACGGCCTTCTCTCCTGACTGGTACGAAGGGTTTCGATTTGTTCCTCAAGCTCGGTAATCCGGCGCTTCCAGGCTGGGACAGTCATGCTAGCACCTTCAGGTTGGTCTGTAGATGTGGAAAAATGCGGCATGGCACATGTGGTCCACACAGTATCATTTGAATATATATACGTTTTGTTGGCTCTGTTCCGTCCGATTCATCCAATAAGGATGCTGATGCGAATTCCCCGCCGTCAGCTGATCACATCGTTTCCATTAGCCGGGAATCGGAGCCGAACATCAGTTACCTATGAACCTTGGCGGGCACCAGCAGTGTGGTGAAGAGGACCAGGGTCGTTGAGTTCATGATCATACACTGATGGTGATCGAATGGAGGGGCGGAGAATGTATGTTTGACCCTGAAGCTGTACAATCAATGATCGACATCCCAGTACCCCACCGATCGGCGTACTTACATACCATCTTGAATTAAATCTGCATTCCCGGAACAAAATCCCGGTGTTTACGACCTCTTCCCAGACAGATGTCACATGGACAGGGGAGGGTGAATGAGCGCAAACGGTGTCAGTGCGGACATTGCGCCTTTCCACCCGATTTGCTGTGCAGAGCCGTCCATCTGGAAGATTACTCACAAAGGGAGCCATGTAAGTCCACAGCCACTTATAACAACGAATGGTAGGGGACTCACTAAATAAAAAGAATAGAAGTGGTCAAACTCTTGCCGCGAAACGGACGCTACTGATTGAGGTTTCTGATGTGCGTTGGAAGGAGTAGGGAAGATGGGTGCTTACTAGCAGAAGATAAGTATCCAGGGGTGGGAGGCATTGTGCAGAGTGTGAAGGGGGATGGGCGGGCTGGTTGGACAGGCCTAAGGACCGATGTCACGAGATATGAATGGCAGAGAGACGAAGGGGAGGGTATATATCAGAAAGGGAGCGTTGGGCGCGAGACAGGTGAGGCGAGCACGTTCCAGTGCGAGAATGTCCAGAGCCAATCGGGGCTCCTGATGCACATCAGAAAGAGTAGGGGTGAGAAAAATGCAAGTGTTTACTGGCTGGAGATAAGGTATCTGGGGGGTGAGAGGCGCGGTTTGAAGGACGCTTCTGGAGGTCCATGAACGTTGCAGTACCTCTTGGACGAAGTGGGTGCAAGATCATATTTTGAAGGTTGTATTGTTGGGGGTTGTGCGCGAACAATAACTTCGGGCCACGATGACTTTGGGGAGGAAAGGGGTGAGGGATACGACAAGAATGACGGTAGTGAGTACAGTGAGGGATTGAAAAGGATGATGTGTGTGGAGATGGTCAGACGCCATAGAAACGAGAGTGGGAAGGGTGGTCCTGGGGATACCATATTTCGCATAAAGTCTTCATGGGGTTCGATCTTTCAGCGTAAACATAAGCCTGTGTTTGGTTTGATGAATATGAGGTGGAAACTCACCAAATAGACTGAGCGCGTAACTTGATTTCTGCGCCTCGTTAATGGACGTGCCCACCCCACCCTGGGGAGTGAAGGGGGCGAGGGATATGACGGGGGTAGTGTCCAGGTGTGACACCCGCACATCCGTGTCAATGAGGGGGAGGGGGCTAGGAGGGGGGGGGGGGGCACCAATTTGAAATTGATGATGGCCGCATCGACCTGCGTTAAGGTGATGGTATAGTTATATCTACTGTGACGCGATCCTGAACTTGAACTGAGGAATGTCTTTGAGTGCCATTGGTTGTGCATTGAATGAAGTCCACTCACCTTCTAAGACTGTCCGAAGGCCAAGACATGCGATGAACACACATGATGACAGCGGCCTTCAGTACCCGTTTCTTTCGGACAGCCGCCAGTCAACGTGTTCTTTGAAATGACGTTCACGGCCAAATTGCCGCTTTGCCTCCTTGCCTTGGGTATCAGCAAGACGAGTGCTGACATTAATATGCAGTACGTACCACCCTCGTCGCGTCTGCGCTCGGGCCAACGTCGACCTTGGGTTCAGCATGCGCTGGCAACAATGAGTGCAACCTTGGGTGCACGATCCAGAAGACGAGAGTGGCCCATGGGAACAACTTTGAGTTGAAGCGATGCAGAGATGTGTGTGATTACATCAGCATGCTGAACCCTTTCCCTGCTACTCCTTGTCCATCTTGACGGATTCAATGATTGGGGCAGCTCGACAAATCAAAACGACAACTAGCGCCAATAGTACGTGGTTTCTACAAGCCTATTGTAGAACCGATGTTGACACCAACACCCATCTCCCATCCTTGATCGTTTCGCTTCGAGTTGTTCTTATTCTCATGGCCCCTGCAAATTACACTCGAACAACGCTGCAACGTGCGTCGAGGTGAGTCTTGGCTATGTCACTGCAGACCCTCAGCTCATCTCTTCACAGCAGCAAGTGGTCAAACCTCCACCATTGACTACAATCAGCCACTCTGAAGCAGTCCCGGACGAGTTCGTCAGAAAGGCACTCACCTCAACCCATTCAGAACTACATCCGTTCTTCGAAGCATTCAACAACCACTATGCGAGAAAGTGAGTGAGAGTATACCTGCCTGGCCATCTTCCATGTTGACCTTACATTCAGACATCAGCTGTCTCTCGAGCTCAACGACTTCGTTCGACAACCCTCGCTCAGGCCGTTCCGCACGGACATCTTCCGTTACCTTGTGTGAGACATCGAGTCCAAGCTGGACCAACAACACCATCAACACTGCATACTAACACCTCGCGCGATTCTATCCCAATGTATGTTTATTTTATATTTTCCTGCTTTGTTTACTATCTTTTCTTACAAGTCCTATGCATGCACGCCCGCACCCGCATGCCTGCACGCAGTTGCACAACGTAACCCTACTAGGTATATGTTTTGTTTTTCTTTCCCTCGTTTCGTTAACTAATTATTACAGGTGCTTTGATGATGGACGACAATTACCACCCCATTATCGCTACCTATGCAACTGGTGGCTACTTCCTCAACTCAGGTAATTCCATGTTGACGGGATGCTCGAACGCATCAGCTGGTACGTTTATTAGCAAGTTGCAGCACTTTAATGGACTGAATCACATACCTCTTACTTCCTCCCGCCACTTAACCAGGCCTTCGGCATATTCCCAAAATCCACCGTGGATCGAGTAGTAGTATTCATTTTGGGTAGATCTAAAGCAGACAATGCGGCGGTCTTTCAATCCTGCTTTCCGGAGGCACTTTACAAGGGCGTCATGTTTCTTGTATTCATCCCTCCATAATACCACCACTTTGAGGTTTGTCAACTTCATAATCTCGCGGAGTGCGCTAACATCTGATCGAGACGTCTGCCAGGGAATTGAGAGATGTGTCAATTGGATCAACCTTGGGAGTCCAATAGGGATACCCATCCAACAGGCCCAGACGTTGGTGAGGTGCAAGTGGGTGATGCGGTGGACAACCTGTAAGTTGGGCAGGTACGAACGCTGATCGTGGAAGATGGCTGATAAATCCGCTGACAGGGAGGTCAAAGGGAGAGCTTCGAGTGGCTCAATGACAGGGTTCTTTGCGAGTAGGTGATGGCACACAACGCGTAGAGTAAGGTCTGTAACGCCTTTACAGAGCTCCAGGATTCTTGCGGCATGGTTGTTTTGTATTGCCATTCCCATATGGAGCCTTCTAACTGCTTCGACAGCAAACTGCGGGCGGGGCTCCAATGAAGCGATAAAGCATTGGGCGGCCGCATCACTGCGAAGGATGACCGAGTGATAAACAATCTTTTGCACCCTAACAAAGACCCATCAGCTTTGCAGTAGAGGTCCATGTAGAACTCACCAGACTAGAACCCGGTGAGCAATAAGTAAGTAACGGTGGGGGCGAGCATGCTCCGTGGCTGCGACAAGGAAGATCTCGCGCTCAAGTTCGTAAGGAAGACGACTGAATACTGGCATTGGGATGAACTCACGGGGATTTCTTTCGGTGAGTCCAAATATTCTTCCTATTAATGCACCTCGGTTCAGGTCCTGCAGCCAAGGTCCGCATCACAAAGGTACTCGTACTGCGGTGGGGGTTTTTTTTCCGGTGGATTCGGAACGACAGCGCCGTTGGAAACTCTCAATAGGCCAATTGTCAGGGAGAGCGGAGAACCCATCCTATGGGTCAATTCTAACCACATTAGGTGCCGTCGCAGCTTCCACCTTTGCCAGATACGAACGATTTGACTATTTTTTCAGATCGCCGTCATTCAAATCTCCAAGCTAAAGCCAAGGGTGTGGATTTCGAAGCATTGTTCAATGCTTATCATCTGACTAACATCCAAACTTGTTGCAGCAATATATATATTCCGTCCATTCCTTTCCTCAATCAAACTAAAAATATGTCATAATAACTTAGGGTTGGATCGGAAATGATCGCGATTGGTCCAAGATGGGCAAAACGTAAGATCGCAAGCCCTGAAGTTGCCCCAACCACTATAGTGGTTTTTCTCATTGTGCCCACCTGTCGTTGTACTGACATGCCATGCACTTGAAATTTCGCACAGACCTGGTTCTTGGGACGACGCACAGTGCATCATCATCTCGTCGCTTTGGACTAGGTCACCACCTTGACGGCAAGAAGTAGTGTTGGCTACCACGATAGAGCTGAAGGTAAGCAGAACACAGCTGGATGTGCCCAGCCATGACTCACTCGGACCCTCTGACAGGCTTACTTGTCAGACGTCTCCCACCCAGGCAATGAAACTACGCATATTCTGCCACACGCTGGTGCTGCTATCTATTCTCGCAATTCGAATGAGTGAGCTGTTCAGATGCGGGGAACCCTGCAACCGTACCTTTTCAAATTCAAGAGGGCTGTCCAACCATCGCAATACCTGCCGGATCTACTTCCACAGAAAGACCGCTCTGGCCGTTGGGGCTCAGACTTGACGACTCAAACGTCAGCCATCTACTTGTGCATTGGAGGAAAGGCCTTCGAAGAGGCCTTCCAGTATTTTGACCATGGTACGGCCTTTGACTTTTGGATGTCGTTTGTCACAGGCTCACTCTGTCGCTCACCATAGCCAATGCTGACCATTGAGGAGGAGACTGGTCCTGGTACTTCAATGCATGAGTTCCAGACTCCTGCAGTTCCAGACGATCCCACCATGCAGGTGACGCCAGATGGCACAGAAAATGAGCCTAGTCCTCTTCCACTCCCTACTGTGGTTGACGTGCCACGCCCTTTGACCATGGTACGTCCTTCGACTTTTGGATATTGTATGTCGCAGGCTCACTCTGTCGCCACCGTAGCCAACGCCAACCAATGAGGAGACTAGTCCTGGCACTTCAATGCATGAGTTCCAGACTCCTGCAGCTCCAGATGATCCCACCATGCAGGTGATGCCAGATGGCACAGCAAATGAGCCTAGTCCTCTTCCACTCCCTACTGTGGTTGACGTGCCACGCCCATCTCGACCACACAATTTACCACGCCATTATCAGGATGAACTTCCAGAGCCAATGGCGCCTGCAGTTGCCACGTGCCCTGTAGTAGACCCGCCTTCTCTTCCATGCCGGGTGATCCTCCATGTATTCGATTCATTCCGAACTGTGTTCAATAAGTTTGGGATCGCTCGTGATTACCGCCATCGTCCTTCATATGATCCAGATGCACTTCTTTCCGTCCTTGATCTGTCGGACCTGCCTCGCCGCCATGAAGTTGACCCGAATGGAGCCCATGAAAGCTGTGATGATTGCTACGGGCCTTCTGGAGAGCGTGCACCGCCATGGCCTTGGGCAAATATGTCAATTTGGCGGTTAATGACATGGAAACTGACTGGGAACAGTCAGAAGTCAAATGCTGAAGTAACACGTCTTGTTCATGACGTGATCCAAGCTCCGGATTTCAATGTAGATGACTTCACCCACTTTGATGCGTCAACACTGTTGAAGCGACTGGAAGATGAAGTTGCCCCTGATACGACTAGGGTTTTTGATCGTGATGGCTGGAGAGAAGAAGTACTGGACATTATAATCCCCATGCGCGAGAAACAGCAAGAGGGATACAAACATTCTTTTCGTGTCCCTGGTCTCATGTGTCGATCCTTGACAGCTGTGATCAAAACTGTGTTCTCTGAGCCCATATCAAAATGGTTCCACCTCACACCTTTCAAACGGGTCTGGAAATCCCCATCAGGTCGAGAACAGCGTATATATGATGAGTTATATTCATCTGATGTATGGAATAAGGCGCATGACGAGATCCAAAAGCAGAAGCGCACTGACAACTGCCAGCTGGAGAGAGTGGTAGCAGGCTTGATGTTCTGGTCGGATTCAACGCAACTAAATCAGTTTGGACATTCCAGTGCATGGCCGATCTATCCCTTCTTCGGAAACTTGTCTAAGTACATTCGTGCCTCTCCAGCTTCTGGTGCATGTTACCCTGTCGCGTTTATCCCTCCAGTAAGTTCTTGATTCCATCTCATCAAGTACATGTAACTCACAGGAACATAGCTACCACCATCACTCAAAGCTTTTGTTAAGACAATGACCCAACGAAGCAGCCAGTCTGACGTGCTTGCTCACTGTAAACGAGAGTTATTTCATGCTGTTTGGAGCATTCTTTTAGACAAAGACTTCATTGAGGCTTACAAGAATGGGAATGGCATTGTGGTCAAATGCTTTGATGGTAAATACCGGCGTGTGTACCCGAGGATCTTTACCTACTCGGCGGATTACCCTGAAAAGTGCGTAACTAATGTGATTCACTCATCAACCATCTTATGATATGGACCCCAGGATCCTCCTTGCGACCATCCGGGACAAAGGCCATTGCCCATGTCCACGATGCCTCATTCCAAAATCGTGCTTCTCCAACACTGGCCTGTGGAATGATATCAAAGCACGGATTTCCCAGGCACGTACCTATATGCAGAGCAAAATTATCTCTGCAAGAGATGCAATATATCAGCACGGTGCTCCAATCAAGGGTGCAATTGTTGAGCGTTTGCTTAAGGACTCTTCGCTAGTGCCAACACTGGTAAGTCCTCATGAAATTTGTGGGAAGTGATAAGCTTATACAACTTGATGTTAAAAGAATGCATTCACAAAATGCCTTTCACCACTTGGTTTTGAACTATTTCCAATCATTGTGGTGGACCTCATGCATGAGTTCGAATTAGGTGTATTGAAAAATGCGTTAAAGCATCTGATCCGCATTTTGTATGTCGTCAACCCATCCAACGTTGCAAGATTGAATGAACGGTATGTTGAACATTTACGTGCCATTGATATTAGTGTCTTAGATTTGCATAACGTAGATACTTGGCAATACCACCATTTGGGGTTAATGGCATACGCAGATTTCCTTTGGACACCGTGGAGATGACACAAAAGACTGCGCACCATTTTGAAGATATGCTGCAGGTAAGGAAAGATTCCAGTCTGAAGGTGATTTTCTACTTATGTACCCCAGTGTGCCATTCCTGCATTCGACGGTCTTTTCCCAGATGAACACAACACATCGATTAGGGTTCTTTTATTTCGTCTCGCCGAATGGCATGCCTTGGCAAAATTGCGACTTCATACGGAGGATTCACTCAATCTCCTCAAGCAATCGCTGCAAATGTTGGGCAAGCAACTTCGAGAATTTGTTGAGGTAACCTGTGCAGCTTTCCAGACCAAGGAGTTACCTAGCGAGGCATCAGCACGACAGCGGCAGCAACAAACACAATCAAAGAACCAAGCTTCACAGAGTGGCCCTCGTCTCAAGAGCTTCAACATGCTCACGTACAAATTTCATGCCTTGGGAGACTATGCTCAAACCATTGAACTATTCGGGACAACTGATTCATATACCATGCAAATCGTAAGTGGAATCCGTAGTAGAACATCTCATTGGTGGCTGAAGTTGGCGTTCAGGGAGAGCTTTCTCACTGCCAAATCAAGAAATTCTATGGATTTACTAGTAAACGAAATGTCTTGAAGCAACTTGCCAAGCAAGAGCAACGCCTCACTCACATTCAGTGGCAGGAAGGCCTAGATAATCCACCTACTATGTTCGAGGTGTCGGACATGGATACCATTCCTGAGTTGCACCATGTGCTTTCCGGTAGCCCCAACCACATCATAAACCTGAAAAAGCTTCTCTGTGATCTTCGTGCTCGTGGTGACCCTGCTATCAGGGTGAGGAATCCTGTTTCTTTGCGCACAACTACTAGACAGCTTCATTGATACCATCTTTGCAGGATGACTTCATTTCCAGGTTAAAGGACCACATACTCTCGCGGTTGTATCAGCGTGAATATGATGGGGATGAACGCCAGTTTAGCATGGTCGAGCATAGCCACCTTCATTTCGTCGATAACCTTAACCGCATCATTGAGCCGAAGACCCTTCGTGTAAACTATACATCTTATGACATCCGGCGCCATCAGGACTTCATGCGGCCAGGTCATGGATGCGCTGTCATGGTGCTTTCAAGGGAAGATGGACCAGGTGCTCATCCATTCTGGTATGTGCAGGTACTTCGAGCATTTCTTATTCCAGTTATCCATGTTGCACCGGATGCCCGTAATCGCTCTCCACAAACAATCGAGGTTCTTTGGGTTCATTGGCTTGGTGTAGTGCCTGGATATCGCTGGGGGTTTAAAGCAGCCCGCCTACCAAAAATCGGATTTGTTCCTGAGACTGATGAGAGCCCTTTTGGATTCCTGGACCCATCTCTTGTCATACGTGGATGTCACCTCATCCCTGCATTCTCGGAAGGTCGAACTGACACTCTTCTGAGGCACGGGGAGTCATCTGCAAGGCAGCCAGGAGAAATAGACGACTGGTGTGCATTCTATGTCAATATGTATGTTCTTTTCTTTGTTTCACTGCACCCTTTCTAATACAAGTAGCTTTGTGGACCGAGATATGTTTTCTCGTTATGCAGGAATTGGCATCGGCCATGGAACTCAGTACAACATACAATCAATGGACAGCATTACCAGTGATGGCAACACGTCCGAGAATGGCACATTTCCGGTAGCAAATGGCGAAGATGAAGGTGACGATATATCTCGTGCTGACCAAGGGACTGACCCTGACAATGGCCACGATGATGACGATGATGGGGAAAGTGATTCTGAGTCCATATTATTTGATGGCAACAACAATAGTGAGCTAGATGATTTGGAGGAGGATGAATTAGGTTTTGAGTTCTAAACATTTGTATGCTCGTTAACATGTTCATGACTGGTCACTCGAATACATGCACGTTGTGATATCTGGTTACTAGTAGTGCTCGCAGTCGCTCAGCGATGAGGTTGCGCTTTGCTGACACATAATTGTTTTTGTGCCCATCAGCGCCAGCCATGACACTGACAGACCCCCAACAGATCATCCAAGAGCAAGGCCAACTCGGGCTCCTCGCTTGGAATATACGATGGGCCAGTGGTATACGACCTCACAGATTATATCAATTGCCCACCCGCGGTTATAACACCGTCTGGAACCCAGTCGGGGGGAGGTGTCGACACTGCGTTTACGAGCGAGGCAATTGTGGACTTGTTCAAGTACAATTCCAGTCAGGACCTCACGAAGAAGATCAACGGCGGCCTCGGTCTCGACTCAGATATGCTCTAGCGCCAAAAGACGTGTCTGTGCAACCTCTTTATGGTCGGTGCAGTTGACAACCGAAACTCGCTGCAGTACCTGTTCTCGCAGTATATCCTACTCGTCCTTTCCATTCTTATGGTCTGTATTATCGCATTCAAGTTCATAGCATCGATCAATTCCGGTGCTTTACGTGCTCCTGAAGACCATGACAAGTTCGTCATATGCCAAGTCCCGTGTTATACCGAAGGCGAGGCATCTCTGCGGCGCACGATTGACTCACTGGCTGTGCTCAAGTATGACGACAAGCGGAAGCTCATTCTGATCGTGTGTGACGGGAACATTATTGGATCGGGCAACGATCGACCGATGTCACGTATCGAGCTGGACATCCTAGGTGCCGATACCAATTTAGACCCGGAGCCACTGAGCTTTGTCTTGATCGGTGAGGGTGCAAGGCAACATAATATGGGTAAGGTGTACTCGGGCCTGTATGAGTGTGCTGGACATGTCGTGCCGTATCTTGTTGTCGCCAAGGTTGGCAAGCCGACGGAATGGTCTCGACCTGGGAATCACGGGAAGCGGGACTCGCAGATGGTCGTTATGCACTTCTTGAACAAGGTATATTCATTTTTTTACGGTGCTGTTGGTCCACTCAAGTAATGCTGCTAAGGTACATTACGCTGCCCCGATGAACCCCCTTGAGCTTGAGATGTTTCACCAGATCAAGAACGTAATTGGTGTCAATCCGACGTTTTACGAGTATCTGTTTACTGTCAATGCTGATACCACTGCGGAGCCGTATTCCTTAAATCGCCTCATTTCTGCGTGAGTCATGTTTGTTAAATTCGGGACAACGCTGAGTATGTTGTAGCATGATTCATGACAAAAAGGTGCTTGGTGTCTGTGGCGAAACTTCACTGGCCAACGCCAAGCAGTCCATTATCACGATGATGCAGGTATGTGTCTATGCAGGGCCACGTTGGAGGGAAGTCGCTGATCAACTTACTAGGTCTATGAATACTTCATCTCCTATCACATGGCAAAGGCATTCGAGGGTCTGTTTGGCTCCATGACATGTTTGCCTGAATGCTTCACCTTGTTCTGTCTGCGCACGCCTGACACACATAAGCCTCTTCTTATATCCAACCAGATCGTCCTCGACTATTCCCAGAACCGCGTTGACACCCTCCATATGAAGAATTTGCTACATCCTGGTGAAGATCGATACTTGACAACACTCCTTTTGAAGCATTTCTCGATGTACAAGACGCAATTTATCCGGGGCGCACATGCGGAGACAGTTGCTCCAGATTACTGGAAGGTTCTCCTCTCGCAACCTCGTCGGTGGATCAATTCGACGATTCACAACCTTGGCGAGCTCATGTCTTGGACCAACTATGTGGTTTCTGCTGTTTCTCTATGCGCTTTATTGTTATGATGGATCTTGTGTCGACGCTCATTTAGCCAGTCACCGTTGCATATGTATGGTAATTTGTTCGTCTCCGAGAACCAGTCTACTAACACATTTACAGATCGTGTATCTGATCGTTTCCGTCACGTACGAGCACAAAACGGTCCCGTTGATTTCCCTCATCATGATCGGCGCGGTGTATGGCCTCCAAGCCCTGGTGTTTGTGTTGCGCCACAAATGGGATATGGTTGGCTGGATGGTTTTCTACATCTTAGCTATCCCTATCTTCACGTTTATGCTTCCGATCTACTCATTCTGGCATATGGATGACTTTTCATGGGGCGCAACGCGTGTTGTGTTGGGCGAGTCTGGTAAGAAGACAACTATTCATGTGAGTGCCTTCCTTTGTAAGACATTCCATGATTGATTTGTCCTGTTCAGGATGAGGGCAAGTTTAATCTCCAATCCATTCCATTCAAGACCTGGAATGACTATGTACGTGTGTACCTTGGGTTTAGTTCGCTTGGCTGACTCGCATGCTAGGAAAATGAGCTCTGGGACCGAGAATCGAACCATAGTATTAGCTCGTACATGTCTCCTGCCCAGTTCTGCGATGATGATTACGCAGAATCACGCACTGCGTCACTGTATGGTCACGAAACGGATTACGAGCCTCGCAGCCAATCACCTGTCCCATCGCACTTTGGTGCTCTTCCTCCTGCATACCAATCCGGTCACAATACGCCCTTGTCGGTTGGCCACATGCGACCTATGAGTGACATTGGCCTACTACCCCAACCAGGCCCTTCAAGACCACCCTCGACATGCCGATACCCCTGACTCAGAAGATGGGCTTGACCTCTGGTACACCCAGTGATGTTGATCTCGAGTGTACCGTCCAGGATATTCTACGGACAGCCGATCTTAATAGTGTCACGAAGCGCGAGATCTGCTGCCAGCTCGAGGGGCACTTCGGCATGGATTTGACGGCCCGCAAAGTAACGATCAACGCCGCCATCGACCACCCGCTGCTTGGCCAATCGTGATGTGCGCGCACTTTCATTTGTTTAGACTCTACTCGATGGACTAGACATTATGGATGTACATTGGTTTGTGGACCAAACTGATTATGCTCTGTACTTACGACGCTCGCAGCGGAATTTTCATTAACACCCTACAGTTGATTGCGTGCAATTTGAGGTCCTGGTAGTGGCTGCCTTACGGTGCAGACTCCTGTGTTGAGAAACGGGCTTTTATATATCAATATATATATATATATAATGCGGGCTTGCTCTGTTCATAGTCAAACTCCTAGGTAGTTGTGTTTCGCATCCATCTGTTTGCGCGAAATGCAAAAATTGCATCACTTAGTGTATCATGTACCAAATCACCCAAGGTAACCGTGTTTGCTGCCATATGATTGATCTTGAGAGGATGCTGCAATCTTCATGCAGGCTTCTCAGTTTGCAGCAGGTCTGCATTGTTGTCCAACACTTATATCATATGGGGGAAAATCTACAATGTCATATAGTTGTCTTCCATTTAGCAACCCGATGCTTGTCTTTTCTGATGCAGTTAGCTTTTGATAGTCCATCTAGATAAGCTTATCGTGGTATTCTCTGTGCGGTGGGCATGACCAATCGTTCCCTTTGTGATCACATACGATATACCCTTCTATGACCAGGTATAGCTATCTCATTCCACATCTGTTCGATATTGTTTGCAAACAGCTACACCGTCATGCAACGCTTTCATGTTCCCTGTGATATGTACACACCAAAATCCATTCACATGTTTGAGGTACGTCTCGCAACACTACACGTGGAGGGGGTGCTGCAATTTCAATGAAATTATCAAGCATCGAAACTGTATTGCAAGTGAAGACTCGGATGGGC
>Ga0307518_10002552_pt1 | contig 13276 bp, 12 predicted proteins | sample 25_EM_MG_FD_203889 | JGI IMG/M metagenome (GOLD analysis project Ga0307518, IMG submission 203889) | Populus trichocarpa ectomycorrhiza microbial communities from riparian zone in the Pacific Northwest, United States - 25_EM | ecosystem: Host-associated > Plants > Roots > Unclassified | place...
GGAAACCGTCCATGTGTTGCTCAAATCATGTCGTGGGCGGCCTATCGGACGACGACGCGAGTGGAGGACCGAGCTTATTCGCTGATGGGTCTGCTGGACGTGAATATGCCGATGCTGTATGGAGAGGGGAAGAAGGCTTTTCACCGTCTTCAGCTGGAGATCATCCGCGCATCCAACGACCAAAGCATTTTTGCGTGGGGTGGCAACGAAAGAGATGTGCGGACTGGCAGTATCCTTGCGGATGACCCGAGCCGCTTCTGGTCTTGTGGTAGAATGGGGCTGATGGATCACGACGAATTCATCCGACATATCAAAAAGGAGGTCCCAGAAGCCGAGTCCCTCGAGGATCGACTCGGCATATTCCCGATCACAAATCGCGGCATACACATTTGGCTGCTCCTCCGTCCCCGTGCTAGCTCTCACTTCGACGCCTGGCTGCCATGCCGCCGTGGTCGATGGGATCCACCGGTGACCATCGATTTGGCTTTGTGGGAATCCAGTTACTATAGGTATCCATTTTTTGTACCTCGAAGCCTGGCAAATGAAGCTCCTAATAAGTGGGAATTGCGCCAAGTCTATCTCAGATACTATCAAGACCCGCCGCATCGCAACATCACATTCGAAATTGACGATAGCGCACTCACTGAGAACGGCTTCACTTGCTGCGACGTGTACCCAAAGAAATTCACAGGAGACACGCTCACGCTGACCAACACCAATCCCCTTTGCGTCAAAGCCTATTCTGATAGTTCAACCAAACGTCGTGTTGTAGTGGGCCTTGCACAATCTCTTGGCAAGGACTGGATACATGTCATTTCTGATAAACCTAAGACAACTGGCCTGCAGCTTTCATGGGAGGACTATGCCTGGCATAAATATATTGGAATGCTGTTCAGAGCGCCAGAGCATGCACAAGCCATGATTAAGGCGCGTTCTGGCTCTGAACGCTATGGTCAGGTCTGCATTATGCAGACCCGTCTCCCTCAGACCACCAGCATCCTTCAGACTTCGTCCGTCATCTGGAAGAGCTCAAGGATGTGTGGAGTTAAGCTTGACGTATTCCACAATCCCGGTTTCGGTGACCTTTCGGGTGAATGGACAGCCTTCGATGTTGACGTGGGTAGTTTTTTTTTGCACGTCTCATAGGCACTGATACCACTGTTTATTTAGGGAACAGACGATCCCATCTGTGATTGGCGGGGTCTCATGATGTTCAATCGGCAGAGGAAGTACAATAGCTACGAAATAGTCGGGGGGCCCAATATTTTTTCGGTCGCACCCGATGGTATCAAAGTGAGCATGCATGCCTTTAATAGTGTTTGAGCCTCACGAGAGCAGCTGGGAGACTATGGTTACTTTACGGACTCGGAGGAATTCTGCTGCGAAGGAAACCTCTTTGCTGACCTCGAGCCGCTTTCCTTAATGGCGGGCATCACCCCAAGGGAGCACCAAATAACTTCAACGGGAGACGTGTTAGCCTTCGATCCGTCGAACTCCCACTTTCTCACTTTACACAAACCACGGATGCTGTCACTTCCAAGTAACAACGTCTTCAAATCATTATTGACTTCATGCTCTACTCGACTCACCAACAGATACCTCGTCACAAGGATCATACAATGTCCTCCTCGTCCTTGCCAGCCTGGCTCAAACATCACAACACCTTTGTGCACCGTTGCAAAACCGTTTGTTTGGCACCGAAATGAAAGCGCTGGTTCTTTGTCAGAAGAGCGGTCAGGCGACGAGTTGCGAGGTGAGACGAATGTTGACACACGTGGAGGTCAAGGTTAAAGATGAGATGAAGTGGTGAACCAGTCAAGTTTCTATCCCTAGCATTTGCAACAAACCGGGCAAAGTTGTATCACACGTCGTCCGCATCCCTGGACAAGAGCATCCCTCATTTGGTTCGCTCAAGGCCAATGAAAGTACTTTTCAGCGCTAATCACTTGTGATTCTTCCTCAGTGCGCGATGTCTTCACTCTTGGCAGGCCTGGCAGTGAGACCGTAGCAATATTAACAGCGCATGTGCCCCCACAAACCTTGAGGTAAATCTCCCACTGCCCAATTGGAACAGGTATTATCGGCGGAATCTCGTTTGATTCACGGTAAGATACAATTACACAAGGTTAGCACTGGGGAACCAGGACTCCCCATGCATCTATCAAGCCCAAGAAATACGCAGCTATCTACAAAGTACCTGCAAATGATAGCAAACATGCATCACGCATAGCATCAGTCGACGGAGCAGGAATATGTATGCGAACAAGAGAACGAAAGCTAGCGGCGGAGACAACTGTCAACAACCGTTCGCTCGGCGAGCAAAAGACTGTCAACAGTTATTCTCAAACCTATTTTTGAATCCCCAAGCTGAATCCTGCAGAGGAACTTTGTAAGACAGAGCCAGAGATTGTTTTGTGCCATTTCTTCATTCTTCCATCGGGACACCATCAATATTGAATTCGTCGTCCCCTTCCTCTTCTTGCTCCACGTCCTCTACGCCATTCTGGTTCGATGCATAATCTTCTTCCAGTTTCTGTTTAGCCAAGGTCACAAATCCCTCTTTGGTCTCGTCTGAAAGCCTGGGTGCAGCAAGTGCATCGACGATCGAGTTGATCGAATCGTCAGAATCTGGAGGTACCACCATGAGTGTCTTCCCGCAGTCACACAGACGGGCAAGGTTCATCTCGAAATTGGGATCACATAACAAGTTGCGGGCACGTTCTGCAGCAAGTCCCTTGGACAGTGAGAGGTTGGTGGCGGTAATCGGACCGACCACCGCAATGTCATGAACAATCACTGACACGCTGTCATTCCACCGGAGACTGACTTTTCCTGAACAGTAAGGAAAAACGAATGATCAGAATGAACAATCCACAGAGTTAGGAACATGGCACTTGCTGGAAACTAATGCGTTTGCACCTTGCCGTCGCAGCCCATACCATGAGCTCTGACACGGGATCACGAGGAAGATTGGTCGTGAGCACATCCAATATATCGCTCATTACTACCTCCACAACTGCAGCTGTCCGTTCAAAGTCGTTAGCGCTGTCTACAAGCACCACCGATCAGACTTTCCAGTACATCACTCAGTGCCTTGGGCGGGTCATACTTCCAACCCTTGATGATCACATCCTCCGGTAAGAGCGACTCGAGTAGGGGGACATGCCGAGTTATCGCCGTGCTGAGTTCGACATTATTAATCAAAAGGTGTTTGTTCAATTCCAGACGCCTCACGGCGATGGAGGCGAGTGTAGGACCACAGACAGCGCGAGATCGCGCAGCGGACAGATGGCCAGACGTCGCCTCTGGGAACCTGTGGAACAAATGACGCATCACTACGATGTCAATCACGGCTATGAAAAACCAAGTCAGAGCCGACTTCTGACAAAGTGTCACAGCACTCACCATCGCCGAGGAATTCTAAGCGTTGATACGACGCACTAGCCGACGTCGCAAACGATGGATGCGTTACCGCCTCTGAGTAACTGCCCTCGGTGGAATTCGTACTCCATAGCAGCCTGCAGATCCGCAAAGAGAGGCGGGATGGGTGACGACTCGGGGGGACGTGAATACCTCACGCTCCACGGGATCGGGCCACCAACCGACATTGCAAGCGCATCGCCCGTCCGCAACGCCATTTCGACACCACCCGTCAAAAATGCAGCTCCGAGAGTAGCTTCTATACAATCCTGCAAACTGCGCCGTAATATTCAGAGAAATTTGAGAGTAAAACTAGGATAGTATTATTACCCCTCCAACTTTAATTTTTTACTTGAAAACGCGCGCTGCACGGAATGGAACGAGTGGAGCATATGAAAAAGCACGTCTGCCCACTCGGGGATCGTGTACCGCCATATATGCACGTTCTGGCCCTCGGAGGTGAGCATACCGAGTCTTCTCATCAGAACTGCATTAGCAACGATGGCCCTCTGCTCGCATCAGGTGTACCTGCTACAAACCGACGTTTGGCATCCACAACAACAAAGAGAGACACCTTCCCAGGGTAAGACGACACATCGATTGACTCAAGAAACAATCTCACTCGTGCCTGTTTGTCGAGGGCGCGTACGGCAAGATACTAGAGAGTCTCTGTCCACGTCGACGCGCACATGGAGGTTTGTGTGGTGACCAAGAGATTAAGCTTGATTAAGGGATTTCGAGCCGCAGTCCGTCGCATTGTCGAGGCCACGTCCTGGCAGCCCACAAAACAGTTGTAAGCGAATCCAAAAAGGCTTGGGCCAAATTGCCATCGTTCCAACGCCCCTATACTCACCTTGGAAAGACACATACGCTCGCATTAATGGCGATTGCAGCCTCCATCCAGTCGGTGGGATGAAGTTCAGGGAGGCACTGATACCAAGTTCTGCAAGGGCAAAAAGCGTCTTTATGACATTCCCACAGCGGAGCCTGGACTGAGGCAATATGGATCATGTTCCGAAACTGATTGTAATGATCAGTAGCGCTTAGTCTCCCCAGGTAGACCAAAAAGAATTCACACTTTCTTTGTGACTGGTTTCGGTAATCGCTAGTCTCCCTAAGCCAGACTCTCTTCGTAGATGAAGATAGTCTAGGTAATCGCATGATTGAGAAGCCGTTGTACTTAACTTGACCCCATTTGTCATTGGGCGTTCAATTGCAGTTAAATTGCTTGCTGTGTTAACAACCCGTGCTATCCTGTGCCTTTACCCCATCGTCTTCACTGCGTCGAGGCGCCACTGTGAGTGTTGTTCCTGTGCTACCATTCTGTTGTCCTCACGCACATAAGACGTCGATCAAAGAAACTGAACTAACGTGATTGTATCACCACAACTACAAGCCTACCGTTTCGATCCAGCAATCGTGTCCGATCTTGAGCGATCACTTATCCTATTTGAAGAGGTATGGACACTACCCGAAGTTAATGATCTCGTCGAGACTGATGCGCACTTGTCCAGCATGCGCCTCATCAAAGTAGAAGCCTTTCTCGAGAGGGAGCATTTGATGAAAGAGGGAAAGCCAGTGGACCATCGCAACAATGTCCTTGAGTTCGCCGATGACGAAGAAACAGAATATGCGATTCTATCCCATCGGTGGATGAAGCGAGAAGTGGAAGTGGACTATGGTGAAATGGTCAAGCTCGCAAAGATGGCCGTGGCGCAAAGAGATGAGATTCGCCAGCGTGAGGGCTATCAAAAGATCCTCCAGAGCTGCAAGCAGGCTCAGACAGACGGATATGAGTGGTTGTGGGTCGACACCTGCTGTATCGACAAGCGATGCAGCGCAGAGCTATCCGAGGCCATCAATTCCATGTATCAGTGGTATGAAAACGCTAAGGTATGCTATGCGTACCTCCACGATGTCCGCGCTTCATCCTTTCCCACCGCGAGAGACAAGGAAGGATATCCCAAGTTCGATGGCTGGCCGGAGTGGTTCTCGCGTGGGTGGACACTACAAGAGCTGATAGCCCCAAGCAACGTCCAGTTCTTCAACAAGGATTGGCAAAGCATTGGTTACAAGAGGACACTTGCACCTACCTTACAAAAGATTACTGGGATTCCGGAGCATATATTGATACATGGACTTCGGGGAAACCGTCCGTGTGTTGCTCAAATCATGTCGTGGGCGGCCTATCGGACGACAACGCGGGTGGAGGACCGAGCTTATTCGCTGATGGGTCTGCTGGACGTGAATATGCCGATGCTGTACGGAGAGGGGAAGAAGGCTTTTCATCGTCTGCAGCTGGAAATCATCCGCGCATCGAACGACCAAAGCATTTTTGCGTGGGGTTGCAGCAGAATAAAAGTGCGGACTGGCAGTATCCTTGCGGATGACCCGAGCGACTTCTGGATATGTGGTCGAATGGAGTTGATGGGTCACGACGAATTCATCCAATATATTAGAAAGAACGTCCCAGAAGAAGAAGAGCTGGACTCGATCGAGGATCGACTCGGCACATTCCCGATCACGAATCGCGGCATACACATTTGGCTGCTCCTCCGTCCCCGTGCTAGCTCTCACTTCGAAGCCTGGCTGCCATGCCGCTTTCATCCATCGGATCCACCAGTGGCCATCGATTTGGTTTTGTGGGAATCCGATTACTATGCGTCCCCATTTATTTCACCTCGAAACCTAGCAAATAAAGCTCCTAAGTGGGAATTGCGCCAAGTCTATCTCAGATACCAAGACCTGCCGCATCGCAACATCACATTCGAAATCGACGATAGCGCACTCACCGAGAACGGTTTCACTTGCTGCGACGCGTTCCCAAAGGAATTCACAGGAGACACGCTCACGCTGACCAACACCGATCCCCTTTGCTTCAAAGTCTATTCTGATAGTTCAACTAAACATCGTTTTGTAGTGGGCCTTGGACAATCTTTTGGAAAGGACTGGATACATGTCAGTTCTGATGAATCTGACACAACCCTGCAACTTCGATGGGAGGAATATGCCAAGTATAAATACTTTGAAATGCTGGACAGAGCGCCAGAGCATGCACAAGCCATGAATAAGGCGCGTTCTGGCTCTGAACGCCACGGCCAGGGCTGCATTATGCAGACCCGTCTCCCTCAGACCACCAGCATCCTTCAGACTTCGTCCATCATGTGGAAGAGCTCAAAGATATGTAGAGTTAGGCTTGACATATTCCACGATCCCAGTTTCGGTGACGTTTCTGGTGAATGGACAGCCTTCGATGTTGACGTCGGTATTTTTTTTTGCACGTCTCATTGGTACTGATATCACTGTTTATTTAGGTAACAGACGATCCCGGCTGTGACTGGCGGGGTCTCATGATGCTCGATCGGCAGAGGACGTGGCGTAGGTACGAAATAGGCGGAGTGCCCGGTAATTTCTCGGCCGCACCCAATGGTATCAAAGTGAGCATACGTGCCTTTCATAGTGTTTGAGCCTCACGAGAGCAGCTGGGGGACTATGGTCACTTGACGCACTTGAAGGAATTCTGTTGCGAAGGAAACCTTTGTGCTGACCTGGAGTCGCTTTCTTTAATGGCGGACATCACCCCAAGGCAGTACCAAATATCTTCAACGGATGGCGTGGTGGCCTTCGATCCGCCGAACTTCAAGGTTCTCTCTTTACACAAACCACGGATGCTGTCACTTCCAAGTAACAATGTCTTCAAATCATTATTGACTTCATACTCTACTCGACTCACCAACAGATACCTCGTCACAAGGATCATACAATGTCCTCCTCATCCTCAACAGCTTGGCTCAAGCATCACAACACCTTTGTACAGCATTGCAAAACCGTTTGTTTGGCACAGAAATGAAAGTGCTGGTTCTGTGTCAGAAGAGCGGTCAGGCGACGAGTTGCGAGGTGAGACGAATGTTGACCACGTGGGGGTCAAGGGTATAGATGAGATGAAGTAGTGAACCAGTCAAGTTTCTATCCCTAGCATTTGCAACAAACCGGGCAAAGTTGTAGTATCACACGTCGTCCGCATCCCTGTACAAGAGCATCTCTCATTTGATCCGCTCAAGGCCGATAAAAGTACTTGTCAGCGCTAATCACTTGTGATTCTCCCTCAGTGCGCGATGTCTTCAGCATAGCAATAGTAACAGCGCATTTGCCCCCACAAACCTTGGGGTAAATCTCCCACTGCCCAAATGGAACCGGTATTGTCGCCTGAATCTCGTTTGATTCACGGTAAGATACAATTACACAAGGTTGGCACCAGGGCTCCCCGTGCATCTATCAAGCCCAAGAAATACGCAGCTACCTATGTACAAAGTACCTGCAAATGATAACGAACATGTATCACGCATAGCATCAATCAACCGAGCAGGAATATGCATGCGAACAAGACCAAAGCTAGCGGCGGAGACAGCTGTCAACGACCGTTCGCTCGACGAGCAAAAGACTGCCAACAGTTATTCTCAAACATATTTTTGAATCCCCAAGCTGAATCCGGCAGAGGAACTCTGTAAGACAGAGCCAGAGATTGATTTGTCCCGTTTCTTCATTCTTCCATCGGAACACCATGAATATCGAATTCATCGTCCCCTTCCTCTTCTCCTTGCTCCACGTCCTCTACGCCATTCTGGTTCGATGCATAATCTTCTTCCAGTTTCTGTTTGGCCAAGGTCGCAAATCCCTCTTCGGTCTCGTCTGAAAGCCTGGGTGCAGCAAGTGCATCGACGATCGAGTCGATCGAATCGTCAGAATCTGGAGGTACCACCATGGATCACATAACAAGTTGCGGGCACGTTCTGCAGCAAGTCCCTTGGACAGTGAGAGGTTGGTGGCGGTAATCGGTCCGACCACTGCAATGTCATGAACAATCACTGACACGCTGTCATTCCGCCTGAGATCAACATTACTCTGACTTTTCCTGTACAATAAGGAAAAACGAACGGCCAGAATGAACAATCCGCAAAGTTAGGAAAATGGCACTTGCTGGAAACTAATGCGTTTGCACCTTGCCGTCGCAGCCCATACCATGAGCTCCGACACGGGATCACGAGGAAGATTGGTCGTGAGCACATCCAATATATCGCTCATTACTACCTCCAACTGCAGTCCGTTCAAAGTCGTAAGCGCTGTCTACGAGCACAGCACCGATCAGACTTTCCAGTACATCACTCAGTGCCTTTGGCGGGTCATACTTCCAACCCTTGACAATCACATCCTCCGGTAAGAGCGACTCGAGTAGGGGTACATGCCGAGTTATCGCCGTGCTGAGCTCGACATTATTTATCAAAAGGTGTTTGTGCAATTCCAGACGCCTCACGGCGATGGAGGCGAGTGTAGGACCATAAACAGCGCGAGATCACGCAGCGGACAGATGACCAGACGTCGCCTCTGGGAACCTGTGGAACAAATGACGCATCACCACGATGTCAATCACGGCTACGAAAAATCAAGTCAGAGCCGACTTCTGACAAAGTGTCACAGCACTCACCATCGCCGAGGAATTTCTAAGCGTTGATACGACGCACTAGCCGACGTGGCAAACGATAGATGCGTTACCACCTCTATGAGCAACTGGCCTGGGTGGAATTCGTACCCCATATCAGCCTGCAGATCCGCAAAGAGAGGTGGGATGGGTAACGCCTCGGGCGGACGTGAATACCTCACGCTCCACAGGATCAGGCCACCAACCGACATTCCCAGCGCATCGCCCATCCGCAGCGCCATTTCGACCCCACCTGTCAAAAGTGCAGCTCCGCGAGTGGCCTCCATACAATCCTGCAGACTGAGCCGTGGAAACGCGTGCTGCACGGAATGGAACGAGTGTAACATATGCAAAAGCACGTCTGCCTGCTCGGGGATCGTGTAGCACCACTGCCATATATGCACGTTCTGGCCCTCGGAGGAGAGCATACCGAGTCTTGTCATCACCGAACTCGAGGAACTTGGTGCGACGATCCACTCACTTTCTCGTTCTACTAACCAAACCCTCCCTCCTAAGAAAGGCTTTTACGTCGATCAGGTGCATGCTGCACAAGTGCGCATCAGTTTCGGCGAGATCATCCACAGTGAATGGTATCCATACCTCCTCTAACCGAATTAATGTGACTCAAGATCGGTCACAGGTTGCTGGATCGAAACAGTAGGAGTGTAGCTTGTGGTGATACAGTGAGGTTAGTTCTCTCTGGTTTGTCGACGTCTCATGTGCGTGAGGACGGCAGAATGGTGGCGCTGGCAGACCAAAAAGAAATAACTTTTTCTTCACTTATTGCCACTGGCTTCAGTAATCGCATGGGGGATTGAAAGGCCGTTGTACTTAACTTGACCCTATATATATCATTGGGCGTTCAATAAATTGCACGCTGTGTTGTGGCTTATAATTAGAAACAACGTGTTATCCTGTGCCTTTACCGCAACCACCCATCGTCTTCACTGCGTCGAGCCGCGACTGTGAGTGTTGTTCCTGTGCCACCATTCTGCTGTCCTCACGCACATAAGACGTTGATCAAAGAAACTGAACTACCGTGACTGCATCACCACAACTACAAGCCTACCTTTTCGATCCAGTAATTGTGTTCGATCTTGGGCCATCAGTAATCCGATTTTCAGAGGTATGGACACGATTCGAAGTTAATGATCTTGTCGAGACTGATGCGCACTTGTGCAGCATGCGCCTGATCAATGTAGAAGCCTTTCTCGAGAGGGAGCGTTTGATTAAAGAGGGAAAGCCAGTGGACCATCGCAAGAGTGTCCTTGAGTTCGCCGATGACGAAGAAACAGAATATGCGATTCTATCCCATCGGTGGATGAAGCGAGAAGTGGAAGTGGACTATGGTGAAATGGTCAAGCTCGCAAAGATGGCCGTGGCGCAGAGAAACGAGATTCGCCAGCGTGAGGGCTATCAAAAGATCCTTCAGAGCTGCAAGCAGGCTCAGACAGACGGATATGAGTGGTCGTGGGTCGATACCTGCTGTATCGACAAGCGAAGTAGCGCAGAGCTATCGGAGACCATCAATTCCATGTATCAGTGGTATGAAAACGCCAGGGTATGCTATGCGTACCTCCACGATGTCCGCGCTTCATCCTTTCCTACGGCGAGAGACAAGGAAAGATATCCCAAGTTCAATGGCTGGCCGGAGTGGTTCTCGCGTGGGTGGACACTACAAGAGCTGATAGCTCCAAGCAACGTCCAGTTCTTCAATGAGGATTGGCAAAGCATTGGTTACAAGAGGACACTTGCACCTATCTTACGAAATATTACTGGAATTCCGGAGCATATATTGATACATGGACTTCGGGGAAACCGTCCGTGTGTTGCTCAAATCATGTCGTGGGCGGCCTATCGAACGACGACGCGAGTGGAGGACAGGGCTTATTCACTGATGGGTCTGCTGGATGTGAACATGCCGATGCTGTATGGAGAGGGGAAGAAAGCCTATCACCGTCTTCAGCTGGAGATCATCCGCGCATCCAACGACCAAAGCATCTTTGCGTGGTATAAAGATACAATGCAGCCTACCAGCATCCTTGCGGATGACCCGAGCCGCTTCCGGTTTTGTGGTCGAATGGAGCTGATGGATCACGGCGAATTCATCCAGTTTCTCAAGGAGGAGGTCCCAGGAGAAGAGCTGGACTCGATCCAGGATCGACTCGGCACATTCCCGATCACAAATCGCGGCATCCAAATTTGGCTGCTCCTCCGTCCCTGTCGCGACTCTCATACCCTCTTCGAAGCCTGGCTGCCATGCCGCCGTAATCCATGGAATCCACCGGTGACCATCGCTTTGACTTTGTGGGAATCCAATTACTACAGATGTCCATTTTTTGTACCTCGAAGCCTGGCAATTGAAGCTCCTAAGTGGCAATTGCGCCAAGTCTATCTCAGATATCAAGACCTGCCGCATGATCGCAACATCACATTCGAAATCGACGATAGCGTTCTCACTGAGAACGGTTTCACTTGCTGCAACGCGTACCCAAAAAAATTCACAGGAAACACGCTCACGCTGACCAACACCGATCTCCTTTCCATCAAAGTCTATTCTGATGGTTCAAATAAACATCGGTTTGTAGTGGGCCTTGGACAGTCATTTGGCAAGGACTGGATACATGTCATTTCTAACACAACCATGCAGCTTTCATGTGAGGATTATATTGAAATGTTGGTCAGAGCGCCAGAGCACGCACAAGTCATGAATAAGGCGCGTTCTGGCTCTGAACACTATGGTCAGGTCTGCATTATGCAGACCCGTCTCCCTCAGACCACCAGCATCCTGCAGACTTCGTCCGTCATGTGGAAAAGCTCAAGGATATGTAGAGTTAAGCTTGATGTATTCCACGATCCCGTTTTCGGTGCCGTTTCGGGTGAATGGTCAGCCTTCGATGTTGACGTGGGTAGTTTTTTTGCACGTCTCATTGGCACTGATATCACTGTTTATTTAGGGAACAGATGATCCCGGCTGTGACTGGCGGGGTCTCATGATGTTCGATCGGCCGAGGAAGTACTACGAAATAGCTGGGGTACCCAGTAGTTTCTTGGCCACACCCGATGGTATCAAAGTGAGCATACATACCTTTCTTAGTGTTTGAGCCTCACAAGAGCAGCTGGGGGACTATGGTCACTTTACGGACTACGGGTTCTTCTGCTGCGAAGGAAACCTCTTTGCTGACTTCGAGTCGCTTTCTTTAATGGCGGACATCACCCCAAGGCAGTACCAAATATCTTCAATGGATTACGTGGAAGCCTTGGATCCGTCGAACTTCAACGGTCTTACTTTATACAAACCACTGATGCTGTCACTTCCAAGTAACGACATCTTCAAATCATTGTTGACTTCATGCTCTACTCGACTCACCAACAGATACCTCGTCACAAGCATCATACAATGTCCCCCTCGTCCTCGCCGGCCTGGTTCAAACATCACAACACCTTTGTACAGCATTGCAAAACCGTTTGTTTGGCACAGAAATGAAAACGCTGGCTCTATGTCAGAAGAGCGGTCAGGAGACGAGTTGCGAGGTGAGACAAATGTTGACGCCGCACGTGGGGGTTAAGGATATAGATGAGATGAAGTGGTGAACCAGTCCTAGTCAAGTTTCTATCCCTAGCATTTGCAACAAACCGGGCAAAGCTGTACCACACGTCGTCCGCATCCCTGTACAAGAGCATCCCTCATTTGGTCCGCTCAAGGCCAATGAAAGTACTTGTCAGCGCTAATCACTTGTAATTCTTCCTCGGTGCGCGATGTCTTCAGTCTGGACTCTGGACAGGCCAGGTGGCGAGACTAGCAATAAGGACCGAAACACTGCCGAGCTTGCGCCGGCAGCCACCTTGTTTACCAAGTATTTTATTTCTCCCATCTCAAACCTCCACCTTTCTTTTACATAAGACTGACCCAGGTACTAGGTAACATGACACTACAGGTTCTCTATTCATGCCACTATCAATGGATGGTGATGGAGACTAACAGGCAACAATAATCTCCCAGCCATTAGGTCAATGATAGCACTACACACCAGTACTTTAGTTCTAAGCGCAGACCGACATGCAAGTACATCGTGTCAAATGTCACGCTCGATATATCACACACTACAATGCAAATAAACTCCCAGACTCGATGTCATATAGGCGGATGTGTTGATCCAACCATACTTTATTCTTGACACCCCACTTCTCATCGAACAGTTGCTTCGGGCATTGAACGTTGAACATTAAAGCAGGACACGAAAAGCCACATCAACGTGGGTGTTCAAAAAACATACCAAAACACGTGGCATTTCCAGTCTTGTAAACAAGGTGATCATTGACAACGCATCTGCCCCCACAAACCTTAAGGTAAATCCCCCACTGCCCAATTGGAACAGA
>Ga0307518_10002553_pt1 | contig 13275 bp, 7 predicted proteins | sample 25_EM_MG_FD_203889 | JGI IMG/M metagenome (GOLD analysis project Ga0307518, IMG submission 203889) | Populus trichocarpa ectomycorrhiza microbial communities from riparian zone in the Pacific Northwest, United States - 25_EM | ecosystem: Host-associated > Plants > Roots > Unclassified | place...
TCTATTCCATCCGGAAAAAAAAAAAAAAAAGAAGATGGGTCTGTTGGGCAGCTTGTATATTTACATTGGCTGAGTCAAGCTGGACCCATTTCCACCCAGCTCAGATGGGTGAGTCGGGTCCAACCCAATTTAATAATAATAATAAAAAAAAAACAAAAACATTCCAATGTTCATTTCAAAATAATGTTCATTTCAAAATATTTATGGTTTTCTCGCATGTTTTTCATAATATTGGGCTGTATATTTACATTGTAAGATACAGATCGAGTATTAAAATACCCGATTTTCTCCACAATGTTTCTTAAAAAAATTTAAAAATTCAAAAAAATATCAAAACTTTTAAATTAATTTTCCCTTTCAAAAAACAAAAAATATTTGGTTTTCATGCATACAACTAGATCCTAAAATTCATGCATACAGCTAGATCCTAAAAGTCTTCTAAGTTGTTTTCAGAAACAACAAAAAATTGCATCTTTCTCATGTTTTAAAATGTAAAAAAAAAAAATAGATATCATAACTAATTTATGATTATCCGTTAGGATTTGGCCAAAATGTTAAAAACCCTTCACCAATCATTTTGTTTATTTTTTTTTTAGGGTTTAGATGAGGACTTTAATATTTGGTGGGTGTAAAACTACATAGTAGAGTACACTCTCAAGTATTAAAGATACAAAGTGCAAAATAAATTCGATGCTAAAATTTGAACTTTAGCAGTTAGGATTTCACCCAATCAGATAGAGATTCCCTCACGAAGAGATATATATCCTACATTAGAAAAACACCAACGAATAGAAACTAGACCTAGAAAAACAAACAAACAACAATATAACTTACTTTAGGTAGGGTGGTGCACTGGAGGTGATGCGTCTTCCCCTTGCACAATCAGTCTCTTATCTAGAATCTCGCAGACCATAGGTTTCTTAGTAATCATAATACTAGGTGGCGACTCCTGAACTTTATAATTATAACTTTATGATTACACCAAAAACTCTTTCCTTTCCCAACAACCTACTGACCCGATTAAAAGATTGATGTCTTATCCCAAGTGCAGGAGTGTCGAAGTAATAAATACCCAGCAAGATCGGGGTTGAACCATAGGGAGGTCAACTATATAAAATACAAATAATAAATGGAAAAGAGTTGAAGAGAACTTTTGAGATGAGATATTGATGTAAGGATTAAACAAAGATAAAACAGTTGTCAAGGTTAGAGGGTCTAATAATGGTATTTTAAATAAATATAATATAAACTCTTTTTATTACTCAACTGGAAAACAGACACAAAGGAGGTTCCAATCGGATTATAAATTATTAACATGATCATATTAATTATCTTATTTGAGTAATGTCAATACTTGTAAATGTTGTCAGGTATTCATAGTGATAACTTATATCAACAACAAATCAAGTTCCTTTCATAGCATGGGTGTCGATTATACCATACAAATAGGTTATGAAAGGATCAAATATTTGTTGTACCAAGGGTTGAACAACACAAATCTAGATTAACCATTTAACAAGCAAAGTATTAGGAGTGAGTAAGTTAACAATTATAAACATGTTAATATCAAACATTAAAGTCCATGTTGAGTTTATACTATACTTATTCTTACACCATTAGTGTAACCTTTTCACCTTGACAAAATAAACTTAGCTAAACATAATGAAGAAGAGAGACATAATAAACAAAATAAAAACATAATAATGATATACATGAACTAAGTAAATAGGAAATGAAAAGCATATACAAGAGATTAATGAAAATAAAACTTGAACATTACAAAATACAAAGAAAGAAAGCAAGAGCAAGATCTTGATCTGAAAACCAAGATGCCTAAATGTATGGAAAATCCCTTCTTTTATAGGCTAACATTTAGAACTATTGATTTGATGACTAATTATTGAGTAGGTGGCCACCTATTGACTTGGTGGTTAGCTATTGACTTTTTGGCTGGACAAACCATCATTGTTAACATCAGAATTTGAACATATAATCTTCATGAAAGTTTTGGGCATTTGTCTCCTCTTTCCATAAAAAAATAAGCTCATTTGAACTTTTAGAACTCAAGATATGGGCTGAACACTGAAAAGTATCTGGGCTGCAGGACATAGTTAAATTTCTCTTTTGTTGCTAAGATTTGAGCTTGAAAACGACAGTTTTGAATCTTGGACTCTTCATGAATGTTTTAGGCCTATGTCTTAGATTTCCATCAAGATAAACCAGAGCTAAATTCAAGGTCTACAACTCTAGTTATGACCCAATAATTGAATAGTGTTCAAGTTTGAATTGAACCAGCATCTCTTCTCTAAGTTTAGCCCTCTCTTTGTCTTCTCAATTTCAATAGTTAAACACATCAATAAATCCTTTGAAATGTGAGATATGCCTGCATTCAAAATGAGCATTTACCATAAATTAAAGATATCTTATGTTATCGGACTTGTTTTTATAACATGCTCAAGTTAGGGAATTTAATGATACTTTAAGTGCAATATGATAATATAAAACCTTGATGAAAATGCACTTTTAAGTATTAATCACACCCCCCCAACCAGCTTACTACTGGTCCCTAGTAATTAAAGCTTTAAAATAGAAAAACAATTTGCAAGATCCAAAAGCAAGGTATTCATCATTTAACTTCCATTGATCTATTTAAATAAACAAACTCTCATTAGATTTATATATCTGCTACATACTTCTTAATCAAGATATTAATAAATCTTCCTTTTATGCTCAATCTATCAACACAGTTATAGGGCTTTGCTTGGAAGAAAACAAAATTTGTTCTAATGTTTTTCTAAAGCTTAACTTCTTTGGGTTTGGATTATTATATATATATTATTTATTTATTTATTTATTTGATAACTTGAAACACAACGCATCCTTAACCCATGTAACGAGCTTTGGGCTAACGACTCCCAGACTAGTTGGTCTTAGGGTATTAGGTGTTGAGACACCTCTACGAGCCGAGTAACTCGGGTTGCAGATACTAAAATGTAGATAATGCAATGTTTGATTCCCTTAAGCTTTCTCCTCAACCCATGTAAGAAGCACTAGGTCAATAGCTCCCAAGTTAGTTGACGTTAGGGTATTAGGTGTTAAAACACCAATTTTCCTTAGTTGTTACCTTTAACAAAAGAACATAATTAATGTAATGGTTCAATGTGCAACACATAAGCATGTATTAAAGTGTGTGTGTGTAAAAATGATGGTTTATAAATACTTGTTAAAAAGTATATGAGCAGAATCAAGTGATAATAATGTGAGAGTTTGTAAACCTGAATATTTCATAAGTGTGTGATAAAACCTTGTTCTTGAATGTTTGCTAGGATGCATCTTAAGAGTCAATAAAATTCCTCCTTACTCTGTCATCCTTACAATAACAGTTTTGTTAAATGATTTTAATAACAATAAAAAGGTTAGTTTTTTTTTAACTTACGACTGGTACCCTATCCCCCAACCAAAATGAGACTTGTCATCAATGTTCTAAGGTAAAAAGGTAGAGTATAGAAGACATCACTTGAAGTAGCAACTACTGACAAACCTGAAACACACTTAAACAAATATAATAAATAACATAACAGAAAAAAATATATTATGCTATTAATAAAACAAAATGACAAGTTTTTACAAACTAAGACTCAAATCCAATCTAAGCTTTTTACAGCTTTCCACGTTTGACTAGTCTATTCGACTCATGGAGGAATCAATTACAGGGATGAAAGATTGTAGTTGATCAATCAATTGTTCAACAGTAGCAGCAAAGATCATGATTTGTCATGCCAAAGATGTTAGAAATTTCTGTTCTACAGCATGATCAAGAAAAGACAATGAATTATCATAAAAAACCATTAACATTTAACAAACCTATAGGTTTCTGGTGAATGTTTAGTTGGGACCAAGAGGACATATGAAATATCTCCTCTAATGTGCCCAGACCAACTGGTAAGGCAATGAAGGCATCAACATGTTCAAACATTGCAGTCATTCGTTCAGACTAAGAAGACCAGTAATTCCTCTCCAACTGTTTTTCCGATGATATCCACCTTGGCTAAAGCTTTTGGAATGACACCCAAAACTTGACTGCCTCCTAAAAATGCAATTGTTGACACACTCCCTCATACACTAAATGAATCTTGCTTTCAGCTAGTACCCGACCAAGATGATTTGCTGATTTTAAAAACTCATTTTTTTTTCAGGACTGGATCCACCAAAAACATAAATATTTTTTATTTGATGACCAGAGGAACCTGTCATTGCTACACTCTCCTATACTTTATGAATGTATGGATTTAATAGAAATTAAGGGAATGATGAGAAGATTTTATAGATAGAAAATGGAAAATGCAATCATATCACCTATATATAGGCCAATTGAAATCTCTCTCTCTCTTCAGAACATGTGTATGTACAAGTAGTTGTGATTGTGGCTCACATCTTCCCTTGGTTTTATGTCCAAGAACGGCTTAAACACCCTCTATGGGTCGGGGATAGGCTTACCATCCAATTTTCTTAAAAACTAACGAAAATAGTCTTTTTTAGTCAGATTCCTAAGACTATGTCGATCATATTCTTTATGAAAATGGAGCCATAAATCATGAATTACACGATGCACATCTCCATTAGGATGCATCTCAAGATTTAATAGAAGAATGAAATTGTGCATTACATGTTCATCTGGCACATCTGTGACAGATTTTTAGTCATTTTGCACGACATTTCTTCGCAAAAGTGCTTTTAGCTCTCTCAGGCATGTATGAAATAAAAAAAATTGGAAGACTCACCTAATAATCAGACCTTTGCTTCAATTATCCAACGAATATCTTTAGGAATTTCATGATTTATTAACAACCTCAATCTTTCACACCTAGCACGGTAAATTTTTGTAATCGTATTTTGAGGCAAAGCGGGAAAGTCCTTTTCAATTTTTCAAAAGTTGTGTCCATTTTTCAAAAAGAAGTGTAGCAGAGATGTAAATAAAAGAGAAGGAACAAGTAATTGAACAAAATATATAAACAGATATCAGTTATCATGGGAAACTGAAAGAACCGACTTAAGAGTTACAGAGTACCGTTATCTGCCATTTGACCGGGGTGAGAGAGACTAGCAAAACAAGAGTCACACCAAAAAGAAACACAAAAACAATGTGAGAAAAACAAAATAATCAATCTTTATAAACAGGATAACTTAAACCAATAGATTCATTTTCACTAGGAAAATTATCAAAGTAAGCTTTCAAACGATGCCCATTTACCTTAAAAACATTGTCATTCTTTGGATTCTCAATATCAAAGGCCCCATAAAGATACACATGTTTCACAATAAATGGACCTCTCCATCTTGATCTTAGCTTTCCAGGAAATAAGTGGAGTCGAGAATTATAAAGCAAAACTTTTTTACCAACATCAAATGTTTGTCTCAAGATTCTTTTGTCATGAAACTCTTTGATTCTAGCTTTATGAATTTTTGAGTTCTCATATGCACAATTTCTTATTTATTTATAATTTACGCAGCTGGCTAGAATCATCAAGGTTTGAATTGAAAGCTTTAATAGCCCTCCTTATAAGATTTATGTTCAAGTTCCACAGGTAAGTGACAAGGTTTTTCATAAACCAACCTATAAGGTGACATACCTAATGATGTTTTAAAAGCAGTTCAATAAGCCTAAATTGCATTATTAAGTCTTAAAGACCAGTCCTTCCGATTAGGGTTCACTGTTTTTTTCCAAGATTTGTTTGATCTCCCTATTAGCAAGTTCTACTTGTCCACTTGTCTGAAGGTGATAAAGGGTGGCAACTTTGTGTGTGATTCCATATTTCTTCAATAAAGATTCAAATGGTTTGTTCTAGAAAAGTGTCCCACCATCACTTATCATAGCTCGAGAGATTCCAAATCGACTCAAAATATTTTCTTTCAAAAACTTGATCACTGTTTTATGATCATTGTTTCGACTTGGAATTGCTTCTATCCATTTTGAAACATAATCTGCTACAACTAATATGTACAAAAAACCAAATGACGGAGGAAATGGACCCATGAAATCTATACCCCAACAATCAAAGATTTCAATGAAAAGAATAGGATTTAAAGACATCATGTGACGTTTTGAAATAGACCCTAACTTTTGATAATTTTCATAAGTTTTGCAAAATGCATGTGTGTCCTTGAACATGGTAGGTCAATAGAATCCACATTGTAAGATTTTTGCAATCATCTTCTTTGATGAGAAATGACCCCCACATGCCTAAGAATGATAAAATTTAATGACACTACTTACCTCAGTGTCGGGAATGCATCTGCAAAATATTTGATCAGGACAATATTTGAATAAAGGTCATCATCCTAATAAAAGTTCTTCACTTCATTTAAAAACTTTCTGATGCGAACCTCGTGATCACGTGGTTATGCAACCCACAATCAAGATTGAGATCTGATCCCGGAAAGCTGAAATAGGTTTGATAGGAGTGTGACACAATGAAAACCTGCCCCAAGGCACCAACACTATTGGATTGAGTAGAATGACGCCACGAAGCCAGTTGTTCTTTGATAAGTCGTTTTCAGTTCTTTAGAGAACCATGGAAAAGAGATTATCTCACCAACACACGCACACAAAGTGCGGCAAACATTTTATTAATCTGAATTGTCTAGCTTACATGTCTGGTTATGCCTTTATTTATATTAACTCTAGACTTACATAAACCCTAATGGACCCCTCTTAGGTGGACTTATATGAGGCGCACTTACAATTGACCCAAATATGTAATAATAACCCAAAAACTAAGAAGAAAATAATAAAAATCCAAAAATTACTATCCTAAATATGCTAGAATCAGATTTGTCACTCTTAAAAAGTCCCAAATACACTAGGAAATATGATGTGAAGGTAGAATTAATTTTGAAGTCTTCCTTCCTTGTTGTAGCTAGGATGAATAAGGAATCCTTGTAAGAAAAGGATTGTGAAACATTTATGAATCCTTGCCACACTTGGAAACTATATTGCAGCCCATTAAATATCCTTGTAGAGCTAGGAGATTCCTAAAACAAGCTGCCATATCCTATTAGGAAAAGAATCCTAGCCAAATAGGAAGTCCACAAGTCAAAAGGAAGTAAATAACAAAATTCATACAACCTCTGTTGACCTGTATTGCTATGCCTTCCCAAGCTTCGATTGACCTAAAATTTTACCCAGAGTAGTAAAACATGTCAGGAGACCCCACGTAAAATTTCAGCTCGATCCAATGGTCGGATTGAGAATTATGATTGTTGCCGTAAAACTGGTTAGTTGCATATTTTACATCAAAATCCGAATTTGACCTTGCCTGGATCGTATCACCCTAGCTCTTGTAATTGGCCCAATTAGCACCTCCAATGAGTTGTTGGCATGATTGCGCTTGGTGTTGGGTTGATCCTTATCACTACCTCCATCAATTATCATGCTACATACCCTGTTTTGTATGTGGCATCGAGTGTGAAATATGTTTTCCTGGTGCTGATCGACATCATCTTCTTCGATTTGCATGTTCAGCGCACGCCTTATAACCAAGGCCTCTCCTTCAACAGGATATGCAATCTTCTCATCTAATCCTAAACACTTAAAACCAATCCTTCACTTTCAGATTTGTCACCTGTAAGCACATCTCTTTGCTTTGAATATTGAGATGCGATGCGCCCCTTCCCTAAACACTTAAAACATTTAATATCTCTGTCACGAGTAGGTTAAGATTCAGATTTGCCTTTCCTATCCGTATAAGCGTCCTTTTTAGCCTTAGGTGATTTGGCCTTTGCATGCATATAAGGCTTTGGTTGGACAACCCCTTCTCTCTTCAGATTAGGCCTTCATGTTAAGGAAGATGAAACCTAAATGGTTTGAAAACATATGCTGCCCCTCCTCTTTATTTGCCTTTCCACCTTCGTTGCTATATGGACCATGTCCTCCAATTCCACGTAATGTTGTAATTCTACAACATTAGCAATGTCTCAACCACATTGACCTAAATCATTGTGATTCAAACCCTGTAATTTTAGATACAAATCTTTATAATAATGGTTAGGCATAAATCACCTCCTCATCAACACCTTCATCTCCTCCCACGACTCTACTGGCCTATCTCCACTCCTTATCCTACTAATTACATTTTGATCCCACAAATTAGTTTGTAATCCATGAATTCAATGACTACCACTTTCACCATCTTCACCTCTGAATAGTTATGGCAATTAAAAATCCAATCCACCTTTTTCTCTCACTTCAAATACGCCTCGAAATCATTTTTACCTTGAAAAGTAGGTATTTTTTATTTGATAGCATCCAAATCACCATCTACATCATCATATCCCCTAAAGTTAAAGGAAATTTTCCCTTTGGCCGAATTGGCCCCTAGTTCTATTCCCAAAATCCCTTTGGTTTCTAGGCTACCGAAAACCTTTCCTATGACTTATGGTCTCATCCTCAAAACCATCATCACCAATATCATCAACCTCCTACTCAAAATCCTCATAATCAGCCCACCTTGGCCTTGCCATTGTTTGATTTTGGATCAGCCCCAACCTTCCTCACGTCTTGGGTACTTATATCAGCCTCGTTACCACGTTTCTCCACCTTCTCAAGTCTATCACACACATTCCCCATCACAAAATTCACCCTTGGGACATGGTGGTGTGTTGTTTTGATATGACATGACGGTACCTGCAAAAATTGGTTAGTGGTATAAAAATATCCTCGCGTTGCTCGTGTTTTACTCAAAATTAAGCTTTTCTTGATGCGAACCCCGGATCACGTGATCACGCAACCCATAATCAAGATTGAGATCTGATATTGGAAAGCCGAAATAGGTCTGATAAGAGAGTGACACAATGAAAACCTACCCAAAGGCATCAACACTATTGGAATGGTGTAGAATGACACTATGATGCTAGTTAATCTTTGATAAGTCATATTCAATTCGTTTAAGAACTGAAGAATGCAAGAATCACTCTCACACATTAAAAGTTAACTCTTTCAGACTTGAGGGGAGATGAAAGTCTTAATGAGGAGACGATATGTGCCAAACCACTATTACATAAACTTATATCTAAAGCTACAAGGTTTCAATCAAGGTTATAGTCAATAGATGAATATCATAAAAAGATGGAGATAGCAATGGTTCCGACCAATGTTGTTGAGGATAGAGAAGCCACCATGGCTAGATTTCTTAATGGGTTGAATCAGGACATTGCCAATGTTGTTGAGCTACAATACTATGTGGAGTTAGAGCATATGGTTCACATGGCTATGAATGTGGAGAGATAACTTAAGAAGGGACATGTTCGGCCAACGTTTAATTCTCACTCTTCTCATCCTCACATTTCCTTTTTTTAAGTTTTACAATAGTGAACCGATTTCTAAACCCATCATGAATCGGTTTAGAAATTCACTATGTTTCTCCACCTTCTAAAGTTTTTCACACATGTTCCCCATCACAAAATTCACCCTCTCCATCATCTTTGTCAAGGTTTGAATTTGGAACTTTACATCACCCTCGGAAGGGGGTGGTGTGTTCTTCTTATTTGACTTGATTATACCTACAAAAAGTGGTTAGTCGTATTAAAAAAGAAATTCCTCACATCACTCGCATTTCATTCAAAATTAGGTTTTTCACTCTAATAAACTCACTGTCTTTTACCCCACAACTTGCTTTCTTTCGGTTCTCTCCAAACTGAAAATCCAACTAATCAAAGTTAGAAGCTTTTGCAACGTATTCAATTTATGAACATAGAGTTAAGAATAAATAAATATACTAAAAACAAGCAAAAAAAACTACAATTACGCTTCTAAAGCAAATAAGGGGTGTAAACAAGTTGTTTTCCAACCCGGTGATTGGGTTTTGGTGCACATGCATAAGGAACGATTTACTAACCAAAGGTAATCAAAATTATAGCCTTGTGGTGATGGTCCATTTCAGGTTTTAGAGAGGATCAATGACAGCACAAACAAATGTGATCTTCCAGGTGAGTAGGGTGTTAGTGTTACCTTTAATATTGCTGATCTTAGTTTGTTTGACACAGGTTTTGATTTGAGGTCGAATCCTTTCGAGGAGAGAGGGGATGATGTGGACCAGCATAGAAACACCAGCAAGGACCCATTACATGTTCGAAATGGTCCAATGACTCGATCCAAGATAAAGGCATCGAATGCATTGGTTTTGAAGGTTTCAACCAAGTCATATTTGAAGGGTTCATTAGAGTATCAAGAGGAGGTCCTAGTACATCTTATCCTTGTACAAGAGGGGCCCAATCCAACTTGATTTGGGCTGTGAGATGGGGACAATAAAGAAAAAACAAAAGAATCGAACAACAACTTGGAAACAACATAGGTGGCTTCCTTTTCCTACTGATTACAATCGGATCTCACCAAATTAATGCATACTCTATAAACTCAATGACCACCAATTTCACCTTCTTTTGTTCAGAATAGCTATAGCAATCAAAAATCCAATCTACCTTTTTCTCTCACTCCAAATAAGGCTCGAGATCGTTTTTAGCTTGGAAGCTATGAATTCTCAATTTAATGGAGTCCAAGTCCCCATCCACATCTTCATAATTCCCCAACCATGGAAATTCACATTCCTCCTAGCCGTATTCCAACCAGACCTGATTCCATGGTCAACATAAGCAAAATCATAGTCATCTTCACCCGCATCTGCGTTTTCTTTAGCAAAATCAACAAAATCAGATTTGACATTCCGTGCAGCCCAACGGACCGTACTTCCTAGATGATCAGCCCGACTATTCTGTTACTTTATCAAATTCACCTCATCTCTCAGATCCTTGTATGCCCTAGACAAGAGCTCGGGTTGTTGGCTTATGGCTCGCAATCAGAAAGTGACGTCAGTGTTTTGTGTCAGTGATTCGTTCTGTTCAGACATTATTTGAATATGCAAAATTTGGTTAGTAGCACAAAATATATCATCACACCTCTTGTGTTTCACACAAAAATCAAGGCTTTTCAGTCTGATATTGATATGATCTGGTCAACAAAAAAACAAATAGATTCAGATTCTGACGTAAAATGCGCAACTGTCCAGTTTCATGGCAACAATCATAATTCTCAATCCGACTGTTGGAGCAAGCTAAAATTTTATATGGCGTCTCTTGACATGTTGTGCTACCTTGGGTTTAAATTTAAGGTCAATCAGAGTTTGGGAAGGCATTACAATACTTGTCAACAGAGGCTATATGAATTTTATTATTTTTTCCTTTTGACTTGTGGATTTCCTATTTGGCTAGGATTCTTTTCCTATAAAGATGTGACAGCTGGTTTTGGGAATTTCATAGTCTTGCAAGGATATTTAATGGGCAACAACATAGTTTTCATATGTGATATGGACTCCATATTAATGTGGAAAAAATTATTCTATCCTTATTATAATAGGAATCTATCATTAAATAAGTTTTCAAACCAGCTAAGAACACTTTGCAAACAAGGAAACTAAAGAGGAGGCAACGTCAGATTTGATTCTCCTAGCTTAAAGAGCAGCAAATTTGATCCTATCATATTTAGGATTTTAAATTTAGATTTATTATTGTTATTATTATTTTCTTCTTAGTTTAGGGTTTATTTATATCATTTGGGTTTAAATATAAGTGGGCATAATATAAGTCTAAATAAAGGATCCATTAGGTTTCGTTTCAGTATAGAGCCAGTATAAAATAAAGGCATAAGCAGACATGTAAGTTAGACAATTCAGATTAATAAAACTTCTTATTTGCCGTACTTTGTGTGTGTGTTGGTGAGATACTCTCTCTTCCTTGATTCTCTAAAGAATTGAAAAATGACTTATCGAAGAACAACTGACTACATGGCATCATCTTTATACTTTTCGTTCGCGAATCAATATTCGTTGGGTGGGGATTTCCGTTTCTAATAGTGCTGGTGTGCCTAGGCACAAGTTATCTTTGTGTTACAATCCTATCAAACCCGATTTACTTGGCTTTCCGGGAATTGTCTTTGCGTGTGGGTTGCTTAACTGCGTGTTCAAGAGGTTCGCATCAAATATGCTCACTACGCCATTTACCTCACAACTTGCTTTCTTTTGGTTCTTTAGGAACTAAAATCAACAAATCAAAGTCAGTAGCCTTCGTAGTGCAATCCAATTATAATTCTTAGACTCAAGAATCAATAAATATACTAAAAACAAAGCAAAACAAAACCATGATTACTGGACTCCTAAATAACCCAATTATAATATAATTAAAAAGATTTTGACTCCTAAACAAACAGTAAGGATCACATTTTGGAACTTGCGCAAATCTAACATGTTACGTAATTTTTACGTAACAAAATTGAAACCCAAACCAAACGATCTTGAAATTACCTCAATTTCAATATTTATTATTCTGATACCAAACAAACAACAAAACGCAGTTTATAGATTGTTCTTTTATGTCTACGTACCCAAACCCCTTGTATGATCAATTTACGACAGAATTGAACCTCGAATTAAAATCTCAAGCAAACGATATCTAGGTCCTTCTTGATCTATATGTTCTGAACAAGCCTAATTAATGCCTTTTTAAGTTTCTTTGCCTATCTCTTGTAATTGGCCCACTTAGCACCTCCAATGGGTCTGTGGTGTGATTATTATTGGTGTTGGGTTGTTCCTATGGTCTCAACCTTATACACGTCTGATAAGAAAGCTATAAATACTGATACTTAAGCTTCTAAAACCTAATGGACCCAAGTTGTAGACTTGTATAAGACCCACTTAAAAATAGACTCAAACCTTTAAAATTAAAATAAAGGTTCACAGTTGTTGTCGTAAGTAACAAAGAAAAATTAAAAGATAATAAGTTTGATTTTCCTAGTTTATAAAGTGGTATAGCTGAATAAGCCTTCCTTGAATGTTGAGGAAGAGTTGCCATGTAAACCCCGGGAAATAAATTGCAAACTAAATAAATAAAAAATAAAATGAAGAAATTCATGTACATTTAAATAAAACAGGAATTCAGAAATTTCTAGATATAAATTTTCAAACGAAATATTTCAAGATATTATAAATTTAATCGAGAAATATTGAGGGTTAGATTAAATTAAAGAAAATGAACTAAATTAAAAAGTTGAGGGGTTGAATTATAAAAAAATAAAAAGAGGTATAGCTTAATTATAAAAAGAAAAGATGTGGGGATAAAAATAATACACTTAAAGAAAATGAGGCCTAAGTGCAAATAAGAGAAATTATGGGGTATAAATACCCCTTTTCCTTGCTCATCAAAACCAGCAGCAGCTATTAAGTGAGAGGG
>Ga0307518_10002554_pt1 | contig 13274 bp, 12 predicted proteins | sample 25_EM_MG_FD_203889 | JGI IMG/M metagenome (GOLD analysis project Ga0307518, IMG submission 203889) | Populus trichocarpa ectomycorrhiza microbial communities from riparian zone in the Pacific Northwest, United States - 25_EM | ecosystem: Host-associated > Plants > Roots > Unclassified | place...
TTTCCTAATAGTATCTACTGCTTTCCTACACCAAGAGTGAGTGGGAACCTTTGACCATTTAAGGTAGGTGTGCTACTACACTTTTACTACACCTTTTACTACGCTTTTTGGTACACTTTTAGTACACATATTGATACACTTTGAATACACTTATTGGTACACTTTGAATACATTTTTTGGTACACTTTACTACACTTTTTGGTACACTTCTACTACATTTTCACTACACTTTTGGTACACTTTAACTACACATTTACTACACCTTTTGGTACACTTTTTGGTACATATTTACTACACTTTTTGTTACACTTTCACTACACTTTTTACTACATGCTATGATTAGGTTAAGTACGGTAGTCATGATTAGGTTAAGTACAGTAGTCATGATTAGGCTAAGTACAGTAGTCATGATTAGGTTAAGGACCATAGTCATGATTAGGTTAAGTACCATAGCCATGATTAGGTTAAGGAATAAAGTTATGACTAGCTGAGACTGGTGCCAGCCTGTGCCAGACTAGGGTTTCTATGGCTACTATGGCTACTATGGCTAAACTATGGTTTTCTATAGAATCTTATGGCTACTATGACAATTACCATTACTATGGCTAAACTATGACTTCTCTAAGAAATCTATGTCCACTTTGGCCACTATGGAATTTTCCTGGGTTTGCTGATGTACAGTGAGTTCTGCATCCTCAAGTTGTTTTGACACACCCTAATGTTTCTTCTAACATTTCCAGCTGTATTTGTGTCGTCTCCAACAGTCTGGCTGTCCGTGCGTGCGCTCGACACATCTGCATGGTTCTTGCAGCCATTTGGCTTGTCTGAGCGCTGCCATGCAGCCTCCATATGTATGTCTGGCAGTTTTACTTTCTTTCGAGGCATTCTAACATTTTCTGGCATGTTTGCAGTGCTATCCACGTTCAATGCAATGCTTGCCACGTTCGAGTGCCAACTCAACATGTCCGCATGGCTGCTAATGCCGTCTGTCTTGTCTGGAATGTGTTTTGCATCTCCAGCATCCAGGTATGTGCCCAGATTGTCACCGTGGCTGATAACATTTGTTTCAGCTCTGTTTGACACATTCAGAGCGTCCATTTGGAGGCTTGGGGTGTCCGTCCCAGCTTTCAATGCATCCGGCTGTCCCTTGGCCATATTTGTGGCACCATCACGTGTTCCCTTGGCATCGGAAGGCTCATTCCCTCCCCAACGCTCAGTGCATCTATGTGGATGGTCAACGTGTCCATCTCCCGTGCCTACACACCATTTCTCAGCATTAGCAGGTGAGTTGTGGGTCTATATTCCCCTTTGGGGTCTCCTGATGCTCTTTAAAGGTGTTCTCGACTCATTTTCAATGCTATGCACGTCTGCATGCACGGTCAATATGCCTGTCTAGTTTCCAGAGCCATTCGTCACACCTGTGCGCCATCTTTCGACGCTAGCAGGTAAGTTCAATTATTCTGATTCATTTTGCAGCGTTTGATGGTGTTCTTGTATGTTTTTAGCCACTTTCACGTTGTTTCCAATGCTACACATGTCCATACGCATGCTCAACGTGTGTGCATGACCTCTGGTGTCGTCCGTCTCATGTACACCGCATCTCGTGCTTCCAACACCTAGGTATGCACTCTCGGTTTCTGTGGTCCCCCCATCTCAGCGCTGGAGGCTTCATGGCTGAAGTGGCCATGGCTGAAGTGGCTTCCCCTTCTCATTGCTGGAGGCTTGGCAAGTTTTCTTCGCCTTTTCTCTTTCGGCTGTGGTCCCCTCAACATCTCCTTCAGCCGCTTTCCTTGTTGCAGCAGGTACTCTCTCTCTCATTTGGGAACTAAGGTAAGCCTGTGGGGAATACATCATCACCAGGTGGGCAACTATGTTGTCTCCATCCTTGGCACATGCTTGATAGTGCTCATGGACTGCCTTTAGATTCTCCCACGTCTGTCAAACAGTTGCCGCTTGGCATTACTATCTCGTTTGTTTCGCCATGCTACCTGGGGGCAGTGCCTCTCCAGGGCCTTGTTTAGGGGCTCAGTTTAGGTGGGGGGGGCCTGCTGGCGCTCGTCTGCCAGGATTGCGTCCTCTGCCAGGGTTCTGGTGTATCCTCTTGGTACATGTCCATAGGAGTAGGATGATTTCCTTGTGATGTAGTTAGCCTTGTTTCAATAACTGTTTACTCGCCTAGTAGTTAAGAGCTAACAGGGCTCATAACCTGTTGTGATTGAGTGCGAGAAGTGGGTCCATGGGAGCGGGCACAGAAGCGGAAGCTTAGTTAGGCTTGAGGGACTTAGGATCAGACAGAGTGGGGGCGAGCAGAATCTTATTAGCCCCCCTATTCTACTCGAGATATATACTATTTACTTAGGGGCTAGGAGGTGGCTGCCAGCTTGTGGCTATGCCAGCCTCAACAGGTCTGTGTTGGACTTCTGAGTCGTCAGATTCCATCAAAACATGCTGGATCACCCTGAGTGTAGAAAAATCTTCGCATTGAGGGGTGCAGTTTGTCAGAATCAGTGATTCGGGTGGGGATGAGTATTTGGCATTTGCCGCCCTTCACTAGCACTCTTGCTTTCTGGGTTAACCAGTTAATACTTGCTCTTTTCACCCCAATTGCATGGATCCAATGTATGGCCTTTCAATGAGTCAAGTCTTCGTGCCACCATTACACGTTCACTGGCTCCCTTTGTTCGGAGTCAGTCAAAAGCAAGATCTGCCAACCCACCATAACAACGTGCTCACCGATCAGTGGTGCTACAAGACAGATAGAGAGAAATGGAAAAGGGGAGTACATACTATAAACAGACGGCGAACGCGTGGATGCGATCGGGCAATAGGGTACAGGGTGATCGGATGTCACAGTCATGACAATATACTATTTCATGCATGCCAGTCCATATTGAAATGCATAGAACAGAGGTACAAATGCTACTAATACCCTAGTTTAACCCTAACCAAGTTACACAAAAGGACATAGAATTGCTGAGTATGGGCTTTAGGCAGAGCAACAATATGGTATTACCATCAGGCAAGAGGCATATATTGTTCTCTGATTTTGAGTGTGACAAAAATTTTGTGAAGCAGAATGATATTTTGAATGTGGATAGACATCCACTGTACAGAAGTACTGAGTCACAAAAACCTACAGGATCTTGGCTCACTGAACTTAGCCTAGGGGTATAGGGGTATTGGCCTAAGGACATGGAATGAAAGCATCACGAGAACAGGAATAAAGGTACTCCTACTAACAATGGTTATTTTCCTATATGCCCCATATAGTTACACTCTATCCACTTGGAACCATGAACCATCCTGCTCAAGTCAAGCTTAGTATGTTTTCCAATAACAAATAATCTAAAGGGTGAATATAATGATGGCCTTGGTATATATGATGGAACCCACAGAAGCAGGTGACCTGCTGAGCTAATAATCCATCCACCACTATCTAATTTCAGTAAAGCCCTGACATTAAAATCACTTTCTGGGATATACACACTGGAATCCACCAAGGCATGAGATGGAATTGAAGAATAGCAAAGTGAGTAAGAGGCCTGTCTTGACATGTTGTCAGAGTGCAGATTAACTACAGTATCTGTAGGATAATGCCACATGTGTATGGTATTGTCACTTGAACCAGAAACAATTCTATGATCACTGTCCAATGAGAATGCCACTGAGCATACTAAGTTGGTGTGCCCTGTGAGAGGGCTACCTAGCTGCAATCCAGTCTTAGCATCACACAGACATATGGTCTTGTCAAGGGAACCTGATGCAATCCTCTTGCCATCTGGTGAGAATGCCACTGAGCATACTTCATCAGTGTGCCCTGTGAGAGGGCTGCCCAGCTGCAGCCCAGTCTCAGCATCCCACAAATATATAGTCTTGTCTCTGGAACCTGATGCAATCCTCTTTCCATCTGGTGAGAATGCCACTGACCATATTGAATCAGTGTGCCCTGTGAGAGGACTACCCAGTTGCAGTCCAGTCTCAGCATCCCACAAACATATGGTCTTGTCAAGGGAACCTGATGCAATCCTCTTGCCATCTGGTGAGAATGCCACTGACCATACTGAGTTAGTGTGCCCTATGAGAGGGCTACCCAGCTGCAGTCTAGTGTCAGCATCCCACAAACATATGGTCTTGTCTCTGGAACCTGATACAATTCTCTTTCCATCTGGTGAGAATGTCACTGAGCATACTGAGTCAGTGTGCCCTGTGAGAGGGCTACCCAGCTGCAGTCCAGTCTTAGCATCCCACAAACATACAGCCTTGTCAAGGGAACCTGATGCAATCCTCTTGCCATCTGGTGAGAATGTCACTGACCATACTGAGTCAGTGTGCCCTGTGAAAGGGCTACCCAGCTGCAGTCCAGTCTCAGAATCCCACAAACATATGGTCTTGTCTCTGGAACCTGATGCAATCCTCTTGCTGTCTGGTGAGAATGCCACTGAGTATACTGAGTCAGTGTGCATTGTGAGAGGGCTACCTAGCTGCAGTCCAGTCTCAGCATCCCACAAACATATGGTCTTGTCCAGGGAACCTGATGCAATCTTCTTGCCATCTGGTGAAAATGCCATTGACCATATTGAGTCAGTGTGCCCTGTGAAAGGGCTACCCAGCTTCAGTCCAGTCTCAGCATCCCACAAACATATGGTCTTGTCATAGGAACCTGATGCAATCCTTTCACCATCTGGTGAGAATGCCACTGAGCATACTGAGTTAGTGTGCCCTGTGAGAGGGCTACCCAGCTGCAGTCCAGTCTCAACATCCCACAAACATATGGTCTTGTCTTTGGAACCTGATGCAATCCTCTTGCCATCTGGTGAGAATGCCATTGACCATATTGAGTCAGTGTGCCCTGTGAAAGGGCTACCCAGCTTCAGTCCAGTCTCAGCATCCCACAAACATATGGTCTTGTCAAGGGAACCTGATGCAATCCTCTTGTCATCTGGTGAGAATGCCACTGAGCATATTGAGCTAGTGTGCCCTGTGAGAGGGCTACCCAGCTGCAGTCCAGTCTCAACATCCCACAAACATATGGTCTTGTCTCTGGAACCTGATACAATCCTCTTGCCATCTGGTGAGAATGCCACTGAGTATACTGAGTCAGTGTGCCCTGTGAGAGGGCCACACAGCTGCAGTCCAGTCTCAGCATCCCACAAACATATGGTCTTGTCAAGGGAACCCGATGCAATCCTCTTGTCATCTGGTGAGAATGCCACTGACCATACTGAGTCAGTGTGCCCTGTGAAAGGGCTACCCAGCTGCAGTCCAGTCTCAGCATCCCACAAACATATAGTCTTGTCAAAGGAACCTGATGCAATCCTCTTGCCATCTGGTGAAAATGCCACTGACCATACTGAGTCAGTGTGCCCTGTGAAAGGGCTACCCAGCTGCAGTCCAGTCTCAGCATCCCACAAGCATATGGTCTTGTCTTTGGAACCTGATGCAATCCTCTTGCCATCTGGTGAGAATGTAATAGAGACCACATCATGATCATTTCCCCTAATTGATAGCTGAAGGCTTGGCCAGTATGGCTCTCCTCCATCAATAATTTGGGCCAAATTTGAGTACTTCAGTGAGAATTCTGTATAAACAATGGATTGTACTGGAGAAAATGGCAGAGCTGAGATATACAAGTGTGGGGTGCTTTTCATGATGGCACCACCGAATGCTCGGACAAACTTGATGGCATCCCTTGCTATTGCTGATGCCCCTGCAAATGTACCATCCTTCTAAACATTCTCATTAGCAGTGTTGATTAGGATCAGATTCATAATAAACATACCTCCAACCATGAAGCTATGGTTGCCAGATATGAAGGCACAACATTGAGCACCTTCAATAGGCTGAGTGCTTCAATCCAGAAGAGCAGTTTGTCCTTCAACACTAACTCTATTTCTTGTGCCAAGTTACTCCTAAATTGTACCTCCTGAACATGAAAGGCCCAAAGTCGGCAGGCATAAGACAAGTGAGCAGGGATGTATTCATGAACACGCCAATTGAGGTCAGTGACCTCAGAGTTCGGTAGGTACGAGGTTTCCAATTGACAGATATTGAAACACAGCCCAGTTTGCATGACTCGAACACAAGCCCAAGCAAGTTGACAATGGACATCTTCCATTTCGATAGCAAACTCCATACTCCGTGTAGAATTGGTCAAGAAATCATAGAATGATGCATGTAGGGCACGGACTGGGACTGATATATCAGCAATGCCACTCAGCAGGGCACCCATCGGGTTGAGGATTGCCTTGACATCAGAAACATCTATGTTGGGGAAGTTGCGCCGCATCGCATTCAACGACACCACTGGGAGAGGCTCCTGGGTCCATACTATTTGCCGCATCACAGAGCAGAATCGTGCAAGTGCCTTTGGCTTGTTCTCGACGATGTCTCGCAGAATAGTAAGGTACATCTCGTCCAAAAGGCCCTTGCTCTCCCCAGGCGAAACGGAGATCAGGTCCTCATATCGTTCCATGGCTGTGAACCCAGCCTTGTGAGATTTGATGAACTCGCAAGCTAACCGAGCCCACTCAAACAACCCATCCGCCAGCCGTACGAGGCATGAAATCTCTGCGGTAGAGAAACGATCCATCAGTCTTCCTAGCTGTTCAGAAACATACAGACGAATATCGTGTTCAGCACTCGCGATAGAGATGTCGTTCATGGATTTGGATGTGATGTGTGGAACATGCTGCAGGGCCTCCATGATGTCAGGTAAAGGGCGAGATGTAATGATAACACGAAAGCTGGACGGGAGCTGGGCAACCTGTGTGGAAGCGAGAACACTGAGAATATGTTTCCGGGAGGCCTCAACACCGGTCTCATCGAGTGCATCAATCACAATGACCACTCGTCCGACCATAGACGCTGCAGCTTTTGAAATGGGATCCAAAATGAACTTCTGCCACTGTCGCTTCACATCGCGCGTGGTGGATAGCGCTTTGTTATCTGCAATGACCTCAGCTAGAATCTGCTTGAAAGTAGGATCACGATCAGCAAGATCATGTGCGATAGTGGTGAATATCTTTTCGTGGCGACGTTCTGTCTGTTGATCGCAGGCAAAGCAAAAACACGACCCAAGGGCTCCAAGAGGTTCGAACCAGTTGGCGATGGTATGGGCAATGGCTGATTTCCCTTTGCCTGCTTGGCCATGGAGCCACAACACTCGAGGGGTATCAGGCTCCGACTTATTGATCCAGTCTACAATGTCCGCCAGGATATCGACCCTCGTGCCTTCCAAACAGACCTTGCTGGTGTCTAATCCAGCACCACCTGCGTAGGCGAGCTGGCCAAGGGTGGCCATTTGATCTACATGGCAATCACTTAGGACAAGTCACAGTCGTGTGGAACCCATCCTTACCTATGGTTTCGATACTGTTCAGGGCATGACGAATGGCACCTTGCACATGACGGACACCTTCTAGGGCATACCGAACATCCTCTCGCATGTCCTTGACGCCATGGTGCATGCGCTCCACATCCTTGCGGATGTCATCCACGACATCACAAGTGTGCCCAACGTCTGCTGAGATATGGTCAGCCCTGGCGGCGAGCCCGTGAACAGCCACCCATGTATCCCGGCATATAAGGTCCCGACACTGCTGCGTCAAGACATCCAGCGCATTGCCATAGGCAGTAATCGTAGTATTAGTTTCAGACATAACATTCTTCAGGGTTCTTTGCCCTTCATAAAGGCATTAGCCGAACATTGAACCTCAAGTGCAAGTACGACATACAAAAGCTTTTAGTTTTAGAATAGGACCGGATGAACACCACACAGTTGGACATCAGTTTGGAGATTTCCGATATAGGTTCCTTTATCTGGGCGACATTTGCGACGGTATGATCTTCGATGAGGAAAGCATAGACATGGCTGATTTTAGACAAAAGAGCAACGACTGACTCGTCCATGGTGCTCTGTGCAATAATACTCTGTCCACATATTACATATATTCCAATCTCATATAACTTTGGGACGTACCTGAGCGGCCCATGATAGTGCGCATAAAGCTAGTTTCGCATATGGGTGAATCTAAGCGCAATTTAGTGACGAGTGCGCCAAAGGAAAGAGGACGCACATTAGAAATTGTCTCGACAACGGAGATGAAGACTTTAATGGGTCGAAGACATGCATTCACAGTATCGAACTGATCCACAACGGATTGGCATGTATTCACACTAACGAACGCCTTGTCCATGCTGTCCGGCATATTCTTCATATGCGACACGCCTTCTCGCCTCACATCACCAGTAGGTGGAGCCTGAGGCCGGATGAGACTGCAGTGAACCACCCGACCTTTTCTACCACTTACCTGGAAAGGACCAGGTATAGAATCCTGCGCTTCAGAAGCTTGCTGTGCAGGAGACGAAGCCGGGTTGGCGACGATATTTGTGACGATATCGTTGAGGTCAACCTGTCATTGATGAAGACCAAATAAGATTAGTGCTTAACGCTCGATGACATGCACGTTGGCCCACGTTTTGAACTTCCGAAGGAGGCGTGTCTGCCGATACCTCAGCTGTTGAGATGGGAACACACGGCACAAGATTAGCACTAGCGCTGGTTGTAGTACCAAGTTCGGTTGTGACGTTGGCATCGACGGCCTGGGTTTTGTGTCACCACAGAGATCAGAGTACAATGCAAGATAACAATAACATACATCTTGACTCTGCGTGAGCGGAATGTGTACTGCGGATGTGCCAGGGACAGGGACTGTTGCCTGCGGACGGGATTGCGCAATCTACACGGTTGATAGTCTCATATGGATTCAATGTGTCGCTGCACTTACCAAATTGATTGTATCTGGGTTTCTCTCGGCGGGACTGTGCGTTGAGGGGCTGCGAGAAAGGCCGAATAACTGTGTAGGGCATTTCAGTATGGGCACCTAATACAACTGTAGTGCATACGTACCTCGCGTTCATGAGGCAAGGCATCCAAAAGCCTGTTCTCTGGCTGGCTTGTATGAGGGTTGTCCCCAGACGATCCCTGCTGTCCGTTAGTTTGAAGAAAGATGGTTAAGGAGCGAATCCCAAAGCACCTCGGCAGCAAGATTCCAATTTTTGTGACGATGAAATTTGGTAAAGTGGTTCTTTTTGCTACGTTCTAGCATGATTTCAGTGGTATTTCCTTAGGACGAATGAGAGAGACGATGATGAGACTGAGGGTAGACGCTTCTACATGGAGCGGCTGTGCACTGTCACGACTCTCTATCTTGCTTAGTCAGCACCACGAGGAATCAACGACAGACGACTGAAGATGACCCACAAATACCCGCACTTGCACCCGCTCAATCTCACCCAGCAGTGCCGCCGCCACCTCCCGGCGCATAGATCCAGACTCCATCTACAATCCAGGCTGCTCCGCGCGAACGACCGAATTACAGACTGCGACATACACTCAGGGGACATACCCAGTCTGTATCTGCAGTCAAGTTTAGTCCTGACGGGACCCTTCTCGCTTCTTGTGGTGTGTCTGCCCTTTTTGTATGCTTGGGTTTCTTGTATAGCTCACGTCTTGTGTGACACACGCAGCTGCGGACAATGTTGTCAAAATATGGTCGCCCTTCACAGGAGAACTAATCCACTATCTCAGTGGGTGCACCAAGGGTCTCTCAGACATCTCATGGTCGAGCGATGGGACATACCTTGCTTCCGCATCGGATTGGCCACCGCAACGAGAAATGTTGCATTGCTGCCTGTTTCAGTGTCACAGGAAAATGGATGGTCTCGGTAGAGAGGATAATAAGGTGTACATTTGGGATTTGCAGAGTAAAGAAGTTGTGCAGATGAATAAATCCCCCTTACATTTTTGTACTGCAGCGCGACGGTGTGAGCGATGGCGGATTTCCCCCTGCCGGCCTGGCCGTGAAGCCAGAAGATCCGCGGCACATGAACGTTGGGATCGTTAATCCAATCAACGAATTTCCACCCTCGTTCTATCCATGCATTTCTTTCTTGTATCAACCCCCGCGCCATCTGCATACGCCATACCATCTAGGCTCAGATCCTCGAGGATATCGAGGACACGATGTACGTTGACGTGCGTGTCGCGTACGGCACGATCGCGGAATTCTTGCATCAATTCATCCAGCGCCTTGTTGCATTCGTCGACGACGGACTGTGTTTCGGAAAGAAGGTTCTTTGTGGCTCGTTTCCCTGGGATGATACCTAGTTAGAAGATGGTTATGGAAGTATTCGGCGTGGCGTACAAAAGTTCTTTGTTTCGGCATAGTTTTCGATAAACTGGACATAGCTACTGACCACCTGGGCGATGCGCCCCAGTGTATCTTTTATCGTATCCAGGTTGGCCTTGGTATCCTCTTCAAGTAGGAACTCGTAGACACGTTGAATCTTTGAAAGTAGGCTGGAGACCGAGTTGTCTAGGTTCGCTTTGCCTAAATGATCACCTGACAGCGATGTGAGATGCATGAACCAACCAGAAGGCGCACCTGGGCGGCACCGGTGAGAAGCCCCAGTGCCATCTGAGCGGAAGGTGGACCTGTGTATAAATCCAGCCTGCTTGTCCAATGCTTGTCACTCCAAGGAAAATACAATAGTACATTTGCAATATTAGGTACGTATGACTACGGTGTTGAAAGCCTTGAGTGGTTCAAGGTGCGTCTATTTGAGAGACGGTACTAGTGTTGATCCCACCGACGAGGTCAACAACGTCTTGCGCAGCACGAGAAGTAGTAGGTACTAGTGCATCGAGCTCTTTTTGGGCAGCATCGATCTTGTCACGCACAGTCATATGAGCGATTGCATGGTCCACTGTGCTTGTCGGCGCGGGCAGCTATTTTGTAGACGAGCGGGTCAGCAACACCACGGCCTTAGATCCGCTTGAATAAATGCACTCACACTCATAGAGGTACTCGCGATCGTTTGGTTGGAACGACTACACGGGAACAACTTCTTCAATCTCTCCAGTTTTCCCGTGGCGATGTCATTGTCAGTGGATCTCGCAGATGTAACTTGAATGGGTTTGGTTTTCCAAGGTTTCAGCTTAGAGCGACGAGTATTGGACTGATTTTTGGTCATGTGTGGCTCATCCCGTAGCATGGGGGTGTATGCCGTGGTCGCGTGTTTGCTCGTTCTGGCTTCGCGCTCTAGCCTTCACATTCGTTGCGTCGCCCTACACGAATCGCTGTCCTTTTGTCTCGTGTCTTCGCGTCTCGTTCCTCGTCGACAGCGTCAGTTGTGCTCGTGTTCATCACGTCTTTTTCTCGCGTTGTGTCGCTCTTGGTTTGCAGCATTCGCACCTGTAGCGTCGTGGGGGCTTCCGTCGTTTGTGGAGTCTCCTTGTGTAACATCTAGAGCCATGTGAAGATTGAACTTGGTTCTACAAGTAATGAGCCTGCATGCAACAGTGTTCGATGATTGCAAAGGACGTCAAGCAGCTCGTTTAGATCAACGACCGGTCTAACCTGAGTACTTGAGCCTCCTCATAGCCCCAACTGTCATGCCCACCTGTCTTGATAGATGTGCAAGGATCAAAAATGATCGCAAATATGTCACTCGAGGGGATCTCCCCTGATTATAATTTCCCTAGGTGTACACCATGGCTGATAGGCGACAAGGAACGTAGGTATCATCAATTGCACCGAGGCACGGAAGCATGTGGACGATCCTGGGAGTAGTGCATGTGGGTGGGTTGTCGCCTCGGAGACAACCCTTTCATGATGGGTGTAGAATCAGAAAACAGCTTAGGCACGACATGTGATATTAGCAATTTCTTCTGACGAATTATGTGTAAGCATTCTGTCACACTTGAACATTGAACACACCGAGTCGCTCGAGTGAATTTGCCCTCGTATTAATTATTCAGAGCTAACAACATAAGATGAAATGTAAAGACTTATTCCGATCTATAGGCAACGCCGTATCTTGTTCAAAAAGGGCCCAATCATTACTCGAAAACTTTGCTGTATTGTGAGGTGGATACCGCCCTTTGCGTCTGGACCAGCATGGTTGCCACTTGTGCCAGCTATCCGGTGGCGGGCCGATCGTGGTTTCTCTTTGGCGTAGGCGACGAGTCCTTGATCGTCCTCATTCCGTATACCTGATTCCCACCCACCCTCCGAGGCTGCGGCATCGCAACACTTCATCGTCCAGTCGTTGATCCCTTCTACCCATGCCGTATCCTCGGAAGGGCACCAGCCATCGGCGTCGACGGCAGTGTCGAGAGCCTGAGCTGGAAGTGGATGCGACGTCGTGGAGCTGTCGTCCTACATTGGACTTCTTTGAAGGGGTGGATTGAGTTCGTCGGTGTCAGCATTGCCTGCCTCCTCTTCACCCGGCTCCTCTTCACCTTCCTCTCCTGGCTCCTCTTGTCCATCCTCTGCATGGTCTTGGCCTTGGTCATCGCTGTCTGCGTCATCGGAGGGACCAGAGCGAGGACGGGGATGAGAGACGAAGTCATCCGGTACCACTAACTTAGTCCAATGGCTGTACAGTGTCATGACTGTGGCAAGCCTGAAATACGCTTCGTCGGTACCCGTGTGAGATGCAATTTGTTTGAAAACCTGTGGAAACTTGTAAAATTCAGGTGATCCGGCAAATAGCTTTCGCCCAGCGTTAACGACAACATATTGTGGCTGGACGTGGCTCTCGAGGGGGCCGAGTGTGGCAAAAGGGTGGTGATGGGTGGAGTGCTCTGCAAGGTTGTTTGAATCTTTGAAGCGACAGATGGGTGCCTTTAACTCAGGCATAGGCAGAAGATGGTACTTAAAGATGGTGTCACGTCCGAATAACTATAAGAAATGCGTCAATAGGCGAACGTAAACGCCATGTAACCTGGTGCAAAGGACATACCTTGTTCACATTAGTTTGAGAACGACCCGCAAGGGCATTCGTTATCGTGGCTTTTTCGAGCGTTTCCAAGTCCAAAAGCTCCGGTATAAGAATGAACTTCCCTTTATCGAAAAGGAAGTGCCAGTCTGATCTCACTAGTGTTGGATGAGCACGGGGATAGAAGACAAGTCGATTACTTTTTAGTGTTACTCACGATGAATCAAGTTGCGGGTCGAATCAAGGTTGAGGTACGTGGATAGACCCCATGCATACTCCAATTTCGTGAGCTAAAAACGGATCAGGACAGGATGTGAAAGTGGCTCACCTCGGAAGGACCCGTTGTACTGGGTATCAAGTGGCATAGGGACTAGCACGGGTAGGGGTTGCCCGGGTACCCGCCCGGGTTACCACCCACGGGTACAGCGTGGGTCGGGTGCTGTGGGTAATGGGTCGGCGGGTGTTTTCACCCGGGCGGGTACGGGCAGGGG
>Ga0307518_10002555_pt1 | contig 13273 bp, 8 predicted proteins | sample 25_EM_MG_FD_203889 | JGI IMG/M metagenome (GOLD analysis project Ga0307518, IMG submission 203889) | Populus trichocarpa ectomycorrhiza microbial communities from riparian zone in the Pacific Northwest, United States - 25_EM | ecosystem: Host-associated > Plants > Roots > Unclassified | place...
CTTTTACTGCCTTTAGCTATCAACACCAAGCTCAGACAAGGAGGCCTATCTTTTTGTAGATATGTGGAGTTTGATCTCTGAGGGTTGAAACCTTTTTTCAGCTCCTTGTGTTATTTCTGTAACTACATGATTCCACCCAAGTCACACGAGCAAACTTTTCTTTATTTTTGTTGAGATTACACCTATATCACGTGTTTTTTTCCCCATAGTTACCATGTTAGCATGAATTGCATAGTGTCATGAAACCTGGGTTGGACTCTGCATCAAAGATGCAGACATGTTTGGTGCTCAGAAGATGACAAGGTCAATGACTGCGCTGAAAGTTTCTTGTTTGAGCAGTGAGAGAGGGATGGAGGGAGCCAGGGAGGGGTGGTTACCTGGTCTTAGAAGGCTGACTGAAAATTTGATTATAGAAAAAGAGAGTAATGGAGAGTAGTTCTGACCTTGAAGCTGCAGTTTCATGCTGGTACTGCTTTACTTTTACTTTTTTAATGGACGGTGTTTCTGAAAAGATATACAACTGTCTTCCTATGAATTAAAAAGTGAGCATTGCTGGGTTGCAATGTAAGCTAGCCAGCAAGTTCAGTTCTGAATCCCAATCAATCAATTTTCTTGCATTCGAGCTGGTGCTCCATGCCCCTTTTTTTTCCCCGGTATATGTGGAAGTCATGTGATTTCTTATTGGGGACAAAGGAAGCCCTGTATCAATGTTCAAGTTGGATCCATCTGACCCTGATCAAAAATTGATTTTTCCACCAGTCTGGCCTGGCATACAAACCCTTGCGTGATACTTCATGTTTTTGTGAAATGTTAAAGCTAGTCATGTAATATCAGAGTTCAGAGTGTTCCTTTTTTTCTCCGTGAAAGAAAAATCATGGATGTATTTTCTAATAAATTGGGTCTGCAGGTGGTAGCAGCAATGTGTTCAAAGGTGCCTTCAATTGGTAATGCAATCATGAAAGCAAATGGTTCTGGTATGTATCCAACATTTCTTTACTGTTGCTGTAATTAACAAATATCCTTTTCCCCCAGCATCTCTGTTTGTCCATATTCTTTCCTTCGTTCATAACATGCCTCAATTGTCAACGATGTTGGGGAGCATGTATAAAATTACAGTGGAGTTAGGCTGATGATTACTCATTTAGAGCTGGGTTTACATCTGCATACCTAACTGCCAACCAACCTTGACCCAACAAAGAACTACTGTTTTCTGGGTAGCCTGAGAAGTGGCTCAGATGGAACTGGGATTTCAAAAAAAATTCTAGTGTCAAATTGAAAATTTTCAAAACTTTGGGATGCCATCCCCCCCCCCAAAGCAAATCCTGGTCCTTCCCCTGAGAAGTGGGAATGCTGATTGACATCTAGCCACGGACATAAATGAGTTGAAATTCAAGTGATAACATATCTTTTCTTTTCTTAAATGTTTTTGTTTTCGCATGTCGATATTTATTTTATAGGATTGAAGGCACTTGTTCCTTTTTATAGGGGGGCAGGGGTGAATTTCTTAAGAAATGAATGCCGCATCTGGCATGACTAGGGAAGCATGAGTTCATCTGCTTTCTCACTGTATTTACAAGTTGTTGGACCATTTTTAAACCTAGTGTTCTCTCGAACTTGAGCTCCATCTGAACTTCTGTTCTTGGAATGTTGGTGTTTACAGATTCTTTCAACTTGTTGGTAAATAACGGTGCTGCTGCAGGCCAAGTCATTTTTCATGTAAGTAATTCTAAAGTTGTCTCTATGGAAAAATAAAAGCTTGATGTAATAACGATGGATTGCTGATGTGACCAGTGTTGTGCTGTGTTTCTTGCTGAACCAAAAACAACACTTTCGTTGCTATTTATTTGTATAGAGAATAGATACTCTCATCTTATAAGCTGTAAGAATTCAGTTCACAGCAACTGAATTCTTCGATGTTTCCTGATTTCTCTTTATCAACATTGAATTTTCAGACGCACATCCACATAATCCCCCGTAAGGCGCGTGATTGCTTATGGACCACTGAGGTATGCATCTTTTGTTTTTTGCTTGATTGTATTGTGGAACAACACAGTAGCATCCTGAGAGAAACATTGGACCAATGACTTTTCACAGAGTCTGCGAAGGCGTCCCCTGAATTTTGACCAGGAAGCTTCTCAACTTGTCAATCGTGTTCGAGAGCAGTTATCAAGCATCTCTCCCGAAGACGGAAAAGATTCAAGAATCTAGTCTCTCCTGATCAGCAACGGTTAAAGATCTTCTGATACATTGTCTGCAAACATCGCGAGTCTGTACCGTAAGAGTATACGGTACCAATCCATTCGTCTGGTTAGGCACCTTGAATGAGATGCAATGGGTTGCTTTGTTCACTGGAAGTCTGGAACAATCTGATTCCATACCCAAGAACAATGAGGCTAATTTCATGTTTGCGCTTGGAAAGTGACCAGAAAGGGTACAGTTTTTCAAGAATAGATAGAGCACAGGTTGGAATAACTGATGGCTGCTGTCATTTCTCAACACAGTTTTGTGGAACTTAAGCAGTTATTTTGTCACTTTTACTATATAGCAATGGCTTGTCATATGCTGGCATCTCTTCCTGTCTTTGAAATTAGTTGCATGGCATTTTGTGCTTCGGGCAAGGGAATTTTTTAAAAGTATTTTTTATTTGAAAATATGTTAAAATAATATATATATTTTTTAATTTTGTTTTTAACATTAATATATTAAATGATAAAGAAAAATAAAAAAAATATTAATTTAAAGTTTTTTTTTTAATTTTTAATTTTTTTAAAAAGTACAGTTTAATTGTAATCCCACACGTCCTCTTTTAACTGCATTAAATTTGAAATCAAGTCTTCTCATTGAAAACCATCAACCAGGTATTTGGCCCTTTAGAACAAAAGAAAACTTTTGCCCTTTGGTCAGTCTGATTTTTAATGGTTTCTCACGAAAGATCAAACTTTCTATATGCATGAATTCCATATTATCTTCTATATTTTTTCAGAGTCGAAAATAGCATTAATCTAAAAATTTACTTGGCCCGAGTTTCAGACCGCTCTATCGATTGGATGGGTTAATTTAGGTTAAAAATAATTTTTTTTTAAAAATATAGTTTTTGAGTAGGTATTAGATTACTGGATCGTTGGATTTACCCGTAGAAAAAATAATACAATAAAAAAATAAAAATCTTGATTTTGTTTTTTCTTTTAAATCATGATGATTGGAGTTTTAGAACAAGTTTTGCAGGAAGTTGTAAATCTTGGGGCTAGCGATAAACCGTGTAAAATTATTTCCATGTGAGGGGACGGAGCTTTTTTGGGCGGGGTGGCATTTTACAACTACTTGTGCTAGAAGTTGTTGCTTTGGGTTTTCTTTCCTTTTTAATGAAGAAACGACGACCATCAACATCATGTTGACTCGCAAAGGAAAATCAAAAGGTTGTTAATTAACTAATTTATTCGCCTAAACTGATAAACATATTTTTGTCTCTAATGTATTTTCTTATTATTAACTAGGTTTTAAATCTCTTAAATTCATTAAATTCACTTCAAATATAATCGATATCATCACATACGCTTAAATTTGCTTGATAGGATAACCTACCAAAAAAATTGCAAGGGCACGTGCTTATAGTTGTTTTTTAAAATGTTTTTCATATTGAAATGTATCAAAATAATATTTTTTTATTTTTTAAAAATTATTTTTAAGATTCGCATATCAAAACGATCTAAAACATACAAAAAAATTAATTTTTAGTAAAAAAAAAATTAAAATTTTTAAAAACACGGATTAACCTGCATTTCTAAACGGGCTTTTAAAATATTTCTTATCTTATATTTTTAATCCTCACGTGCTGTTATTATTAATGAAATCTTTTTTATTTTTATGTCCTGAAACTAGCTCAGCTAGGAAGCAACTAATTGAGAATGGAACAATCTAGATATTAAAAAAAAACTTGATTGATTTAATTAAAAATTTAGATTGAATATTAACTTAATCAAAATTCATTCCTTATTTATTAATTTTTTTATTAATATATTTTTTAAATAATATTATTTTAATATTTATTTTTAGAATGATACCATTCTTGTTTGGAGTCCAGCTTTAGGAGCGTTTTTTACAAGCAAAAATGATAAATTGGAGGTAAAAATGTTTAAATAAGAAACTTTAGAGCTCAATTGATAACAAAACAATAATACATCAAACCCACCCGTAATCTTCCCCAAAACTAAAACCCCCACCTGCGACCCCTCTCTCCACGATCACTTTCCCTTTGCTCCTCCTCCAACCTCCAGGCGAACCGTTTCGCTCGCGTCGTCGCCTCCTCCATTTCGCAAGATTTTTACAGCTCCCATACAATAAATTCAGAAAAAGGAAAAAAAATAGATACTAGTTTTTATTAATACAGTAATTAAAGAGAAAAATTAGAGAATAAATCAAGAGATAGATAGAGGGAGGGAGGATGGGACCGGGAGTATCCGCATTGAGTGACGAAGAGAAACGAGCAGATAAGTTGAGGCAAGAAGGGAATATATGCTTTAGTAAAGATCGATTTCAAGCCGCTATCGATGCGTACACTGCGGTGCGGTATTTTCTATATATATTTATGTGATTGTCTTTTTTTTTTGTTTGCTGATTTAATTTTCTTTTTTTTGTTGAAAAGGCGATTACGCTGTGCCCTAAAGTTCCTGTTTATTGGACTAATCGTGCTTTATGCCATCGAAAACGCAAGTATGTATATCATTTTTTTTTCCTTTTTAGGTCGAATTTCTGTAATATTATTGGTATAAATTATTAATTTGACTAAGTTTTGTGGTTAAGTGATTGGACTAGAGTAGAAGAGGATTCTCGCAAGGCCATTCAGCTTGATCATTACTCTGTCAAGGTAATGGTTTTTTATTTGATTTTATTAATGTCATAATCGCAATTGACTTATAAGATAGAATAAGAATGGTTTGATGGAAGTGAGTGGGTTATGTGTTCGACGCGTCACGAGTTTGTGGATGTTGTACTTGTTTTTCTTGATGATGGATAGAGAAGTATCTTATGAGTCGGAAAATGGGAAAGTGATTGAAAATGTGATGAATGGTGTTAAAATCTTGAAAGGAAATGTGGGTTGTGATTTTTTTTTTGGAATCTTGATTTTTGTTCTAAGAAAGTAGATAATGGTTCTGAGGTGAATGTTTGTTTGTCTTTTGAATTTAGAAGAAAGCGGTTGCTTTTTTTTTTTTTACTTCTATGTAGTGTGGGTGGTTGTGCAAAATTCACCCTTGCTTGCTGCTTTACAGGCTCACTATATGTTGGGACTCGCATTACTTCAGAAGCAAGAGTACTCTGAAGGAGTCAAGGAGTTGGAGAAAGTAAGAGTTGGTTTTCTTATCTCGAGTTGTTTCTTGAATTGTTTTTCATATCAACACAAGTTACTGGTAGATGTTTTTTCTGCTTTTAGCATTTGGACTCGTAGGTTGAAGAAGTTTTTGAGTTACATGATAGGTTATTTTTCACTTTCTTGCTCGAGTCTTTTGTTGTGAATCCATTGAATAAGACCTGCATTAGTTGCCTGTAAGCTAGTAGTTTAATCTTCTTTCTGTTGGCTGTTTTCTGAAATGAAGCTTTTTGAATGGGCCTTGAGGCTTCTTATTTAGATCTCCTATTCAATCGTTTCCTTTGAACTTTCAGTACATATTTGAGAATGTCTCTATCTGATTGTGTCTTCAGCATGGCCTTCTTTTTTCACATTATTATTATTGAATAATAGTCTATAAAGTGGCATAGCTCTTTGTGCCTTTTCTTAGCTCCTTCTTTCTGGTAGAATCCACTTTGCTTATGGTGATCAAATGTTCATAACATAAACTATTATGAGGTTGTAAATATAACAACTGTAGATAATCAAACTTCAGTGACAAAAGGTTGAAACGTAGGGAATGCATGGTTCTAGTTTTTTGTGGTTTACCATGATGGATTGTCGATCATAACAGCCTATTTCTTCTAGTTATTCCTGTGAAATTTATCGAGTCGGAATTTTGAATAAAAGCTGTAGGGTCACAAACTGTCTATCAAGTAGTTGTGTTGGTCTTGGTAAGGGCCATTCAAAGTCTGGGGCTTGTAACCCCACAGTTGCAGGTTTGAGTGCTGGGAGCAACCGCTTCATGCAGAAAAGCTCTAAAAGTTGTAGATATCTCCAAATTCCCTCCTCCGGAACATCATGTGATTGGACTACCATAGCTAGTGCTGCAATCTTGTTAATAGCCTGTTTCTTCGCGGAGGATCAAGAGAAAAGAAAACCCCTCTAAATAAGCCAAGGGAAAGAAATGTGTTGGAGTCACAGTTTTTCATGTTGCTGTTCCTCTTAAACTTGTCATTTTCTCTGCTTTTGCATGATTGCATTTGGCCATTTGGTTTTACCTGCAAGCACAAGGCTGATAAATGAACATTTACACCTCATATTTTTTAGCTTTGAGCCTCTTGTTATTGCTCTTTATAGATTTTTTACTTGTCATTTTTATTTGTTTTAGCTCCAGCCTATTGATTGCACATAATAATCTGGTCATAACAACATCAACTGAATATGGGTATGTCCAACCAGATGTTATGAGATTGCTACTGATAAAGAGAATAGGAAGGTAGGGGTTTGTAAAGTATGAAGTGCATGTCTTCTCCTCTGCACACATCAGCTGTATATGTTACCATTTCATATATTCAAGATTAGTATTGCAACCGGGATGTTCTTGTACTACAATGCATGTCCATATATCAAGATGGTTTACATGTATATTTCAAACATCAAAGGCAAGATTATTTTGTGTAGGTCAACTGGATTACATTTCTTTGTAGCACATAAGAAAGCCATCTACCTTTTAAGCATGGCTAGAAATGTGTGCGGCAGCAGCAGCAGCAGCAGCTGCTGCAGCTGAACATTGCTATTATATCATGATTCCAATAGTGTCAAATTATTGTTCTGACCTTGGTAATCTGGATTGATATGGCCTATCTGGTGTTTTTATGCTTTGATCGGCTGGGGATTTAATCTTGTCTACACATGTTAGCAGCTGGAGCTAAAATTGTGTATGTGTGGTTGATGGTGTTATTAATCGATGTTAAGGGCCTCATAATCATGGTTATAGTGGGCAAAACGTAGTCTAATGAAGACTTGTTGGATAAGTTCTAGCTTTTAATTTTACAATGAAAATCCACCCTGGTTTATACATGCTTGTCCACATATATATATTGTCTTCGGGTATCTGGTGAGCTTTGCATTAGGAGTATCTTTCACTCTAAGTAGGTTAAACCTAAATGTTCAAAGTAGTGACAACATACCCTGGCAATGGACAATATGATTTTTGTAGCATGTATGTAAAAATTGAACAGCAGTTGTTACTATCCATACTATGATGTTAATGCTAGTAGCAGCACTGTAGTAGCTTGTGGGATTGACATGATAGATGTGGAAAAGGGACAAAAATAAGATGAATCATTCATGGTACAAATTTTATGAGTGACTTTGATCATATTAGTTTCTATAGCCGCTGTTGCAAATTGGATCCTAATACATGTTGAATTTTAGTTGCTGTTGGATACAAAGAAAATGTGCAGGCTATTAATCTTAGCACTAAATCTTAAATTAGCATTATATTTTTATCAGGCATTGGATCTTGGTAGGGGTGCCAACCCGAATGGTTACATGGTGGAGGAGATCTGGGAGGAGCTAGCAAAGGCAAAATACTTGGAGTGGGAGGAAGAATCTACGCAGCGTTCATGGGAACTACAAAGCTTGAAGTATGTAATTCCTGTGAGTTTAGGCTGTACCATTATTGCAGATCTTTGCTCATATGTGCTAAGAGAACTATAAATTGTCCTATTTCCTACCTTCTCATGCTAATTTCCCTGGTTTGACTCAGAGAAGCTTGTGAGAGGGCTCTTAAAGAAAAACATTTCCTTGATGATTCTGAGACAGAAGGATTCCTGGATGACCCAATTGTTTCAATTGTTTCCCATCTGCAACAATTGGAGCTTCTAGGACAAGTATTCCAGAAAGCTGCAGAAGATGACACGCCATCCGAGGTGTCTTTGGATTTGTTTAATTTACATCTTTTTTTTCCCTTCTCTCTTAAAATTACTGACCGCTGATTTATAATGTTGTGGGATTAATTTGAAAATTCCAGGTGCCAGATTATTTATGTTGTAAAATCACCCTTGATATTCTCCGTGATCCTGTCATTACTCCAAGTGGGGTTTCATATGAAAGAGCAGTGCTCCTTGACCATCTTGAGAAGGTGATTTGTGTTTTTGATATTGCTTGTTCAAATTGAGATGCCTTTCATTTGCGTTTTATTTATTTGCATTGATTGGTGACTTAATTATACACAGGTGGGAAATTTTGATCCAGTCACACGAGAACCTCTTGAACCATCTCAGCTGGTTCCGAACTTAGCTATAAAGGAGGCGGTCCATGCATACTTGGACAAACATGGTTGGGCATACAAGACTGAATCGAATTGATTGTTTGGGGAAAACTAGTAGACGTTGATGCCTGCGCTCAATGCCTGGTGGATTAATAGGGTGGGGTTTTACTATCTTAAACTACAGATGATATCTTTTGTGTGCATCGTCAATCATGCTAGCTATGTAATTCTTGCAAGTTCCTCAAAGTGTGAAGCCATGTCTTAAATTACATGAGCTCCATTTAACCTTTTAAATTGTACAGTTTATGTCATGGTGACTGCTTGCACAAAATCAACTGAATCTACCTGACTGAGGAATTTGATGTTTCTTCCCAATAGAAATGGAGAACTGCTATAAAATGGTTGCAGATTGACTTTGCCTCCCTCGTTTCTGTTCTTATGTGGCACAAATGTCAGGGACCATTCAGACTCTTTCCCCACGGATTAACATGTTTCTTATCACTCATACTCGAATCACAAACACGAGTCCGAGTCCAGTTTGGTGACTGTTTTTCTTTCAACTAATATATTCTGAATTTTGTGAAATAACATGGCTACATTTTGTTGTATTTGGAATCAGCAGGGATCATCCAAACAAAACTAGTAATTAAGTAGATCATTGTTGGTGCTATGCTGTGGTTGTATAATTTTTTAAAAAAACATTAAAAAAATATATATATGTTGTTAATGTGGTTTTCAAAAAAATAATAATTATATAAAGATTGATTTGATGTAACCTGAATGATTTGATAAATTTAAAAATAACTTGAAGAATTGATAAAAATGTAATTTGATTTAAAAGAAAATCAAGATATTTTTAAAAATATTAAAACGACAACATATTGAATTGACTTTGATCAATTCGGGTTAATATGTTAAATCTGTTATCCAAGTTATGAGAACTTGATAACCCATTAGAAAACAAATAAAAAAATTTATTAAGTTTAATTTTCAATCAATCCAATGTTGAAGGATAAAATAAAGATAAAATTCAACTAAAAAAATAAGTCGAGTTAACCTCGGTTAACCTGTCAAACATGGGTCATGAGACCGAGATAAATCTATAGAAGCAAATACTTTTTTTTTTTATATAAAACTCAATTATCAATCATCTCAATGTTAAAGGATAAAGTAGAGAAAAAACTAATTAAAAAAAAATAAAAAATAACCCGAGTTAATACAGTTAACCTGTAAAACTTACAATCCAGATTTTAAGATTTAAAAACTCTATATGAAGTAAATTAAAATAAATTTATAAATATATATTAAGTTAGTGGATCTTAGATTTACCCGTGGAAAAAGAGCATAGAGCTACACAATGATAATAATAAAAGAAAAATAAAAATCTTGATTTTGTTTTTTCTTTTAAATCATGATGATTGGAGTTTTAGAACAAGTTTTGCAGGAAGTTGTAACCTTTGGGGATAGCGATAAACCGTGTAAAATTATTTCCATGTGAGTGGATGGAGCTTTTTTGGGTGGTGGCATTTTACAACAACTTGTGCTAGAAGTTGTTGCTTTGGGTTTTCTTTCCTTTTTAATGAAGAAACGACGACCATCAACATCATGTTGACTCGCAAAGGAAAATCAAAAGGTTGTTAATTAATTAATTTATTTGCCTAAACTGACGAGCATATTTTTGTCTCTAATGTATTTTCTTATTATTAACTAAGTTTTAAAATAATCAATATCATCAAATAAGCTCAAATATGCTTAATAGGATAACCTAGCAGCAAAATGTTGCAAGACTTAAAGTATTTCTTACCTTATATCTTTAATCGTCACGTGTTATTATTAATGGAGTCACTTGTTATTATTAATGGAATCTTTTTTTTATGTCCTGACACTAGCTCGATTAGAACCTAACCTAAGTCAACACGGTTAACCTTCGAAACTCACGATTCAGGTTATAAGGTTGGAAAACTCCATATAAAATAAATTGAAACAAATTATGAAGTCCAATACCCAGTAAACCTAAAGTTGGAGGATGAAATTGAATTTTTTTTGAAATAATAATTAAAAGGAATCCTCACAAATGTGAGGACCAAAGTGAAAAAACAAAGCCCTTTTAGTATATGTTAATGGGTGATGAGGTGAGGAAAAAAAAACGAGCGTGGCTGGTAGTAGTTCCAACTGAGAGAAGAGAAGGTAGAAAGAAGGGGGAGAAAAGAGAGAAAAGAAAGGAGAAAGAAGTAGGAAAGAAGTAGAGATGGACTAGAACTAGCCGAACCAAGGCTCGAGGCTAGATGGGGAGGAAAGGGAAAAGAAAAGAGGAAAAAAAGGTTAGCCCAACCAAATCCTTTCCCCCTTTAATCTAACCAAACCTCTCTTCATTGGCTCAATTAAACCCTCTCAAGCTCAACCTAACCTTTTCTTCTTAGCCCTTTCCAACCTTGGCCCAATCGATCCCTCACCATCCTTGGCGAAGCCCAATCGACCCCTATTCATTATCTATAATGAACACCCTCTCTTGCAAATAATAATCTCTTTCAAACTATCATCGGCCAATGTTTTCACCAGAAGTTATCCCTAAACTTGAACATGTCATCATTTTCATCAATGGTTGTCCATAAACTTGACTCTGCACTAACTTTTCTAGCCTGCTACTCTTATCACCAATGACTTAATCTTAAGCACTAATCTACCCACCAATAGCAAGCATGACACCAATTAGTGACTTAACTTTCTAACAAAGCAAATATTCCTCATTATTTGTATTCTTTTTAAGCGTATATTCCTTTTGGTATCTATAAATAATATAAGTCACTAATTAAGAAAGACATGTTTTCTCAATCATATACCATATATTACTCCCTACTCCACACATTATCTCTTCACACACACTTTAATCTTTTTATATTTACTAACTTAAACATTGGAGGGTTTTTTATTCTTATAAAAGACTTGTTTTGCAAGTCAGTCATGACCTAGGAGGGAGTTACAGAAAACCCGAGTTCAATTTGAATTTTTTCACGACTTTATTAACAAGGGATGTTTGTAGATCATGCATTTTAATGAAATAATAATTATGGTCCTTATGCACTTATCTGAAATATAACATAACCGAAAGAACTTTTATGTTTTGGCACATATAGATCTATTTATGGGGTCATTTCAAGCAAAATTTTTTTTTCTAGTTGGTATCCTCTGTTGACGGGCTCATGATTGTTAAATATATTTTTTACGTTGCATGAGAATGATGAAAAAAAAAAACTTTGTCAATGTTGCAATCATATAATAGGATTATAACCTTTTTATGTATTTTGTTTCTCATTTTGAGCTTTGTTTATATTGCTTTGATCCCAACTAAACTGAATTGAAACTAGATAATAATTGTGGTTGAGTTAGTGTGTGTTTCTGATATGACGATGGTGTATTTTAAAACTAGTTTTCAACGACAACAAAAAAAAAAATATATAAGTTTAATGATTTTTTTTAATATTTTGATATTTCATATCAAAATATTTAGAAGTACTTAAAAATCATCAAAATTGATGTTTTTATTGTCAAAATGTATTTTAGAAATCACTTTAAAATATATGGTTAATTATATTCAGCCTTATTTTTTTTGTTATGCTTTTGTTTTTTTTAGAAATTATACTTTATTTATATCCCATTGAATCACAAATTCCAAGTAAAATGAAGTGATGAAAATACCCTTATATATAATATATGAAACTTGCAAAAACAATAAATCACACTCTCCCTCATCTGGAATTATTTCTCTCTCTCCAAACAACCATAAATTGAAATCAATCTAGGTTTTTTCAGTCAATTCCTCCCTTTTCATGATGTTCATTGTTGAAGAAGAAACAGTTTGTGAAATAGAAAGAACGTCAATCATGCTAGACCCATCTGGTTATTTCCTTTTCATCATTATTTTTTTTTGGCATGGAAATAACCCTTGAGCTAATCAAAGCCATAATTTGAGCGTGTCGGTAATGCCATTGATGGCAATTTAGCATCTCATCGAAAGCTCCTCCTTTTGATATTACAACCCCCGCCATGGAAAGCGACTGATAGTACAATAATATAATAGCTAAATCTAACACAAAATCTGGTGTCCAAGAACACCCTTTTTTTCTTTTTAATTTCATAATAAAGAATGCTTTCAATAAAATTTCTATATCAATCATAACAATTTTTTATTTAAACACCTTTAAAAATACCCCTCTCACACCAACTATATATTAAAAATATATATATATATATATATTTTTAATATAAATTTTATAATCTAAACTAAAACCAACTAATTTAAATAAAAGAATTACTTGATTTTTTTACAGTGTTTTTTCATATAAAAAATATCAAATTATATATTTTAAACAGTTTTTTAATGGGTTAATATTAAAAAATATATATATTTTAATATATTTTTAAAAAACGAAAACGAAAATTAGATGTTGCTTTTGGAATACTTTGGTTTGACTAATTCATGTTTGCACCAATGGTAACCATTTCAAAGGGACAATCATTCAAAATACACAGTTCCCAATTCCCTCTTTTGACCTTTCACTCCGCTGGTGAAAATCACTTTATTGATTAATAACACCTTCATGCAGCAAGTGATATTTTGGGTGCCATCTTTTCAGAGCTGAAAAGTCTTTGGGACAACTATTAAGCTCTTCTTTTTCCAAAATTAATATACGATTGAGGGATGAAATTAATCTGAATTATTTTATAAAATCCATCGGATTGGATCGTGTGCTTGGAGGATTCAACCAGACAATATCCTCGAATAAAGGTTTCTTGACATTCCATGAAAACAGAACCTCGAATTCACAAAACAGTTCCTGAATATGACCATATCCATGAATCCAGTAAGAAATAATATAAATAATTTATTTTAT
>Ga0307518_10002556_pt1 | contig 13272 bp, 5 predicted proteins | sample 25_EM_MG_FD_203889 | JGI IMG/M metagenome (GOLD analysis project Ga0307518, IMG submission 203889) | Populus trichocarpa ectomycorrhiza microbial communities from riparian zone in the Pacific Northwest, United States - 25_EM | ecosystem: Host-associated > Plants > Roots > Unclassified | place...
TATAAATATTTTTTTATTAATAAATTTTTTTTTTTTTTTTTTAAATATATTTTTTTTATATATATATATATATATATATATATATATATATATATATATATATATATATATATATAACCTCTTAGTTTTTTCTGTAGTTAAAGAATTAAAAGATAATGAATAAAAGTAAAGGGTTGATGAACCCCTAATATATATGAAAATAGTATCACTATCTGGCTTCCAACATAACATTAATTTAGAATTAACGTCTTACCGCATCAATACCATCTATTGTCCCTTGATAATTACAACTAATTTAACTACTAATTACCATTTCCCACAACCATTTTACACTTGTCCCTTCCACCTTGTCCCATCTCCCATTTGAAACCAAATTAAATAACCAAATTAAAAAAAAAATGTAACTATCATTATAATCACCACCTGCTATAATTCCTATTAGTACTCATTCGAATAAGAGAATGTGAATTGTACACAGAGTACGTGAAATAAAAGGACATAAAAATTTGATTCATACTAACTCATTATTTTTAAAGTGAAAAATTCGAATATCAAATGCCAAAAAACACACATCTTCAAGAAAATAACTTCAATTAATTACTAAAAGTGCTTTTTACAATTTTCTAGTTTTCAAAACTTATTTTTTAAAATATCAAAACATTTATCAACTGGTTAAACACATTCTAGTGGGTATTTGACTAAGTTTTCAGCCCGGTTGGTCCTAGTTTGTCACAGCCTAGTTTGGTTAGTATTTGCATCTATTTTTGGGACTGAATGATTTCAACCTGATAGGGCCCATTTCAATGGGTATTTGCATTGGATTTCAGTCGTGGTTGGTTCCAGCCCATCGAGGCCCAATTGGGTTGGTATTTGCAATGGATTTCAGGCATGGTTGGTCCTTGCCCGTCAGGATCTGTTTTAGTGATTATTTCACTTGGTCTTCTGAAAGTGTTTGTCTTGACTCGGCGAGGTTCAATTTGGTTGGTATTTGCCTTGTTGGTCCTATCATGTTAGGGTTTGTGTATTGGTGAGTATCTGCCATGGTTTTCAAGCTCGATGGTCTCAGCATCTCGGGGCCCGTTTCGATGGTTCTGAGCATTCGACTGATGATCTAACATTACTAGATGGGGACCTAGCCTAGAAAGTATATATTGATGGTCTAGAAGATGCTTTCATGGCTTAGAGGGACATGTCTAGGTCCAAAAAAAAATCTGGAGCAGCATGAACTGGTTAGTTCTAAAAAATACGATAATAGAAGATCCAATTGTTGGATCAAATTAAAACTTTTACAGGTGATTCTACGAGCATTTTTCCATAGGGCAATAATTGTGCTGCTAGAAGGAACGTTAGATATTTCATAATCGTGTTTTGAGAGTTGATACTCCTAATATGGCAGTTTTTATTATTTTTCCTATGTTGTTTGGGATTTTATGTTTTAATTTGGAGTTTATGTTTATTTCCTTGATATTTTTAGATTCTTAGTTGTTTTCTAGTAGAGGTAGGGTTTTCAAGCCTATCTAAAGGTATTGTAAACTTCTTAAGGAGGCAACCACCATATGTTTTAATTTGGAGAATAAAATTGCAAATTAAGGGTAACCCTCTTCGCTCATTAAATCGTCTAAGTCTTTTTCTTTCAATTCCATGTTGTTACTAACCTATTTAGCTTTCACCCACATTAGTTTATTTCAAATCCCAATGATCCCAAGTTTTATATTGCTTGTTGGGTGCTATTGTTTTGAGGATATTTGTTTGTTTGTTATGTGCCGCTAAACAAACATGGTAAGAAGAGGTCATGGAGTAGGGCATGTATAAAGGGATGTTTAGAAGGCTCCCTTTAAAGAGAGAAACATTTAGGAGCTCATTATGGAGGACATGTAGAGACAAATTCCAAAATTGACTTGTAAGCTAGAAGACAAAGAACAAGAACAAACCCAAAAGAGTGATCATGGGTCCTTGACTAGTACTATAAACTAAAAGGGATAATAGAGAAGACAACCTCATGATAGGGAAGAGCTTATATCTGATGATTTTGTGTTTCGCATCAAAATCCTTGAGTTTGCTGAAACCTTATAGATAAACGAGTTCGTAGATTGATTGAACAAAGTTGAAAGGATTTTCAAGTATAAGGAGGTTTCTTAGTAGATGTCATAATCCATTTTTGGGTTGTTCCCCAAATTCACCTTTTTCTTTTTTATTAAAAAATAAATAATAGCAAGAAAGCTGATATTTTGGCAAAAGCAAGAAAAATCAAGCTACAATTTTAGACAAAATTGAGAGCTTACTTGTACCTTATTTTACCCAAAAATGAAAAAACAATACAGATTCAAGGTCAAATTAAATCATTATTAGACGAATCTGCACAAAAATTTAGCCTAAAGACATAATTAGATTTTTAATAGGCCAATTTGATTTAATCATGAGCCAATTTAAAGTTTAATTATGTTTAAGAATTAATTGGGGTCCAATTGAAGGATTTAATTAGGTGCAAGGACTTAATTATACTTTAAATAGGTCAAATTAATTTTATTAGGGGCTTAATTAGTGAAAAATTAAGTTTGGGAGCCTAATTGGGCTTAATTAAGAAGATTGGAATTTTAGAATACCAAATTTAATTTTTACCAAGTCAATTGATAAAATCAGGAGAAAAATTACAAAAAAATCAAAGTTTTGGGATCAATTAAGAGCTAAATTAAAGAAAATCACAAGGAAGGACCAAAATGAAAAAGGCATCAAACTCTAGGGACCCAATTAGCTGAATTTAGGGGTGAAATTGAAGAAATTTGAAAGTTTAATTGTCAAATAAGGGCTAAATTGAATAAATCCAAGACCAGTGACCAAAATGAAAAAGACATTGAAATCAGGGGCTTAAATTGAAGTTCATTAGGGGTAAGATTGCACAAAATTGAATGTTTGAAGTCAATTAGAGGTGTACGTAGGAATAAATCACAAATCAAAGGACTAAATCAAAATTGGCCAAAACGGCGTCGTTCTATTGCATCTGTTCATCTTCTTCTTTAGGTTTTCAGTTGAGAAGGCTGCTCAAGGTGCCACCTTCCCAATGCATTTAACGCTTCATTTCTTGATCAAATTGGACAAAACTCATACCAAAATAATCACTTGACATCTAACTACACCCTAGTGTGTGGCCAACCTGATCAGCCATTAATTCCCTGCAACAAATCTGACAGCGCATGATGACTACTTTGAGCTAACGGTTGAGATCTTTTTAGGTCAAACCAAGGGCCAAAATTTGGCACTAGTGGAAACCAAATGTCCCTCTTCCAATCCCTATAAATAAATGAGGATTTCATGTCCTAAGAGACGAAAAATTTGGGTCCAAATTTGGCCAAAAATCATCCCCTCCAGTTTTCAGCTGTTAGTTTCTTCCTCCCCTCTCTCTCTCCACCACCTCTTTAGCCCCAACTACCTTACCGTTGCCTCCTCCACCGATAGCTCCACCACAAGCCTCCAACAAGACCACTAGCTGGCCACCCCAGCGTCCGAGATAGCCATCGCGAACTCCTCTCTCTCTCCTCTATAAGTTTCTTCTCCCTCCTCCCACAGCTAACGTCGACCACCATTTCTTGCACCAACGCCACTTGAGCCACTAGTTAAACCTCCTGATCCTAACTGAAACTCATGCGTGAGGTGAGCTTCTCCTCTTTTCATCCCTCTCGTAAACTTCTATTCACGTTATGCAAATAATTAACCTTAAGGGGTGGGGTGGACCAGTTCTAGGTTACATGGGGAGTAACGGTCTGTCTCATGACTTTCAGTCGGGGTTCATATTCGTGAAACATCCAACTATGAACTAAGTGTTTACTTGGTAATGACAATCACACCATGCCCCAACCATTCCTTGTAGGCCCCTATATTGCTTTCATGTAAAGTAGTCACTGAGCAATTCATATACCTTTTGAGACCAGGTAGAAAGCCTACTCGTCACTGGACAGTTCTAATCTTTAACCCTCTTTGCTAATTAAATCTTTTAAGTCTTTACTTGCTATTCATGTTGTTATATATATATATATATAAATCCCTAGAATCAAACAAAATTCGCATAGACATATGACATAGTATAATGAAGTTTCAACCACATGAACTACTTATCATTGGTAAGATTTAGGATCTCATAACTATTAAATCTAAATTCATTGTTTTCTAATATTTATTTTTTTGCCACCACAAGGTCAAAGACCTATTTCCTTAATATACAGATATGAAGGAACAATATATCTTGATAGTGTTCACGACGTGCTCGAATTGAGGTACAAACTGATTCATTAATTTTTTATCTATAAATTGTTTTTTCATTTTTAACCCAACCTTTCTACAGAAAAACTTAATAAAATAGCATCACCTTTATATCCACCTCAAATAACATTAATATAAAAATTAATGCATAAACAAAAGCATATATACATACATTCACTCAGAACTTGCAGCCCCAAAGTATGTTGAAGTAAATCTCTGCCGACCACGCTGCTGTGTAACCAGCTGAAGTTGCGGTCCCAATCCTAGTACTGCGACAAATTTGTGTTTTATTTATTGAGATAGTGATCTTTTTTTGTTTTTTGATAATAGAGATAGTGATTTATTTATGGAGACTGTGCAGCACTATGAACTTGAAAATGAAATTCCTCTTCAAAGAACCATTTCAACCCAATAGCTTAAGCTATTAGGTAAGGTCTCAGGATATGATTTATATTATTATCTAACACACTCCCTCAAGTGAAAGCCATTTGGGCTTGAAACTTGCACAGGCCCACATTACCTTGTGCTTAATTTTTATCAACTTAATGAGGATGGTGAGATTCGAACTCGTGACCGCTTGGTCATTAAGGCTCTGATACCATGTCAAAGAACCATTTCAACCCAATAGCTTAAGCTATTAGGTAAGGTCTCAGGATATGATTTATATTATTATCTAACATCACAAAGCAAAAATGTTACACGTTTTTTATACTGCACAAAAGGAATAGAATAAAGAATTTACTCTCATCACAAGCTATATACAACTTTATAAAAGATATAACGTACACATTAAAGGTGAATATATAGAATAAATTAATTTCTCTATTCACAAGCTAAACCTTGAGGACTTGGTTGCCTCTCTTTAATTTTCTGTATTTCTCTTTTTGGGCTTTATATCAATATATCTTCTCGATAATAGCCAAAAACCATTCCTGGAGATTGTGCAAGAGCATTATTAGTTGGTACTATGCAGCTTAATTTTAATATGCAGTCATCTGAGCTGTTTTACAAGTGCTGGTTCCAGAAAATTTGTGTTATGAATTAGTATATAGATACCTTACTTTGGCATAATTTCTCAAAACGTCACAGGTAAATTTATTTGATATTGAACTCCTGTAGAGCGATGATGATTACTTACAAGTTACAAAAGAGAGGAAATGTTAATGTTCTTTCAGAATAATTTACTTTCTCTTGTCACAAGGCAAAAACTTTATGCTGCAGGCTTCTATATATCCTGTGATTATCATGGTCATACTTCCTGTTTTGGAAGAAAATCTTCATACGTACATCTAATTAGTAAAGTGAAGTAAAACATTCATTTTGTGTTATGTTTTTTGCTGTTAATTTCCATTTCCTCTATTAAGGTTTCTTTTTCAAGATTAATCTCCTGAGGTTTTTTTTGTGTTAATTAGAAGTAATGTTATACAAACAAATTTTTCATACAAAATTTTATACAAATTACTTTCTTTATGGCAAGTCAATCATTTAAATTTAACACATGAGTTTATTTTAAAAAAGAAAACTTAGTATGAAAAGTTTGTAATGATTTTATTTTGATTTATAATCGAAGCCTTTTTTTACCACATTAATCAATCAACTTCTTGAGATTGCCTAATTTAATTATCAATCAATCCTTTTCGTCAATTTTTATATGAAAATTGATGGAATTAATGATACGTGTAGCACGTGTGCGGCATAGCAGCGATCATCCACTCTCATATTACGTTTCTACCTGGCAAATATGGGGAGACAAGAAATTCTTGTCTTTTATCAGTGGAAAAATGGAATGGGGGTCGCCACCTAGTATTTTGGTCACTAGGAACCCTAATTAGTCTCAGAGATCGGGTACGGGGACTAGTTGCGTAAAGGGAAGGTATTAACACCCCAACTATGCCCTACTTAAGGTAGATTGCATTGTTTAATTGTCTAATAGTTGTTGGTTTGTCTAGTTGTTGGTTTCTACGGTTTAAAAAAAGTTCTGCTTGGTAAGGAGATTTTTATCTTATCGAGGAAAACCTAATCGTTCTATGTCAACCAAAGAAACTAATTTTAATATTAGGAGTACGTCATACATGTAAGTTCGTAATCCCAAATATTAAAAGAAAACAAAATAATTTTTTTGAAATTTTTGAAATGTTGGCCTCGTTCTCATGACTTTAATAAACTGGTTATTAAAGCCAAAATGCATGCTAACACATTTTTTATTTTTATTTTTGTTGTATGAAATTATGATATGATTTTTTCGAGACTTGGCCGTATGCATGAAAACAAGACATTTTTTTTGTTTAACTTTTGCAATATTTTGACGAAAACCAGGATTTTAATACCGGATTTGTATCTTTACGGTATAAAAATACAAATCGATATTAATCAAAATGGATAGAAAAATACGCACGAAAATCACAAATGTTTTTTTGAATGTTTTTTTTTAAAAAATTAGAATGGGCCGAACCCGGCCCAAAAAAAACCTACGCCGAGATCGGCAAAAAAAAAACCTTCTTCCTACAAGGCTGAACTCAGCCTAGCTGTGTGGACTGGACTACTGAAGTCCAACCCGAGAAGATAGTTGGTTACTGTGTTGAGTGCAGTAACCGACTAATTATATTTCATTTGCTGTAGAACGTGAATTGCTCATGTTCTGCATGCAAATGAAACACCAGCAAGACAGATCAGAGAAGGAGAGAAGATTACCCAGAGTGGCTCACGATGGCGTTCGCTGGTGGCGATGGTGTTGCGGTTGCGAACTGGTGAGTTGCTTGGCCGGTGGTCTTTTTTTTTTCCCTTCTTCCTTCTTCCTTCTCCTTTCTATTTATGTTTTCCTGTTCTTATTCCTTTTATTTCTATTTCGTCTCTTCTATTCTTCATCTTTTCCTTTCCTCTGTATTTTTTGTTCCCTCTGTTCCTCTTTCTGTTTCTCTGTTTTTTTTCTTCATCCCTTCGTTCCCTCTGTTCTTTCCCTTCCCTGTTTCCTTCTCTCTAAATCTTTCTCTCGGCTATTCTTTTGCTTTAAGTGGCGGCGCCACCAAGGTAGAAGAATAGCCGCCAACCGTCTTTCTTCCCTTTGCCTTTGTTGCTGCTCACAATCCATTGGCAATCATCATTCTCCTCTACAACATGCAACAAGTTATCAATATGAAGATAATCAACACAAACTATCTTTATTGGAGGATGCAAATGAAACCGTATCTTATTGGTCAGGGTGTGTTCCCTTTTGTTGATACCTCGTTTCTATGTCCTGCATCTTAAGTAGAGCACTAACGATGTTGTCTTGTACAAAATACGTCGTTTCATTTAAAAGGAAAAGACACCAAAAAAGTGTGTATTTTCAACTCAATCCTTAATTTTTTATTTATTCAATCAAGTCCTCAATTGAGATTTTGATTTTAAGAATCAATTCAATTGCATCTTTGTCAAATTCAAATGTCAGCCCTGAAGTTAACCACCTTTTCCATTTTGGTTTTTGGTTTTGAATTTATGTATTTTGACCCTCAATCAATCAACAAACCTCTAATTTCTTCAATTTAGCCCATGATTCAGTCAATTTCAACCCTTATATTTACACGCCTTTTCCAGTTTGATCCTTGATTTTGGATTTCTTCAATCAAGTCCCTAATTACCCATCAAACTTAAATATTTATGCAATTAAGCCCATGATTTGACAAAATTAACTCTTAAAAAATATAATTCGACCCCCAAACTATGATGTCTTCCAATTAAAGCCTAAATTGACTTTAAAATAATTTTTTCTTGTAATTAAACCCTTTATGAACTCAATTAATCTTTCAACAAAATCTAATTGAGACCTTAAACATCTGATTTTGGACTTTTCTTTTTCAAATTGAATTTTCTTTGTCAATAAGGCCTTTATTAGTAAAAAATATATTGTCAAATTTTAATCTTTGTATTCCTGAACTTCCTTACCCAATGTTTGACCATTTTCAAGGCGTACTGTGTCTGTTACTATTGGTTAGATAACGTAAACAAGCTTCTAACCATAGTTGATATAAAAAAAAATGTAATAGTGTTAGGAATATAATAAGAAGAATATAATATAGGAGCCTTTTTCTTCTTCCTCTGTTCTGCAGAAACTCTCTCTGTTTCTCTTCATTTCTCTTTTCATCTTTGTGAAAATTTGCTATCTTTTCATTGTTTTGGGTCACTTTTTAGAGTGCAACAAACATTTTGTTGGTCGTTAGGGTTTAAGGGGAGGTTTTCATGGTCGATTTTAGGATAACTTATCCAATAATCAATATCATTAAATATCTATAAAATGTCAATACCAGTTGACATGACCAAAAGATTGATGTATTATCCTAAGTGTAAGAGTGTCGAAGTAATAAATAACCCGGCAAGACCGGGATCGAACCACAGGGAGGTTAACTATAATAATAATAATAATAATAATAATAATAATGAGTTAAAGAGAATTTTGAGATGTGAGATTAATATGAGGATTAAACAATGATAAAAACAAATGTCAAGGTTAGAGGATCCATTAATGGTATTTCAAATAAGTATAATATAAACTCTTTTTATTACTCAACTGGAAACCACATACAAAGGAGGTTCCAATCAGATGATTTGTCATTAATAGCTCATTATAAATTATTAACATGATCATATTAGTTATCTTATTTAAGTAACACCAATACTTTTAAATATTGTCAGGAATTCATGATGCTAACTTATGTTAACAACAAATCAAGTTCCTTTCATAGCACAGGTGTCGGTTATACCATACAGTTGGCTATGAAGGATCAAGCATTTATTGTACCAAGTGTTATACAACAAAAATCTAGATTAACCATTTAACAAATAAGGTATTAAGAATTAATAAGATAAAAATGACAAGACATGTTAATAGCAAACTTTCTTAGGTGTAAGCATTGAAGTCCATATTGAGTTTATATTATACATATCCTAACACCATTAATAAAATCTTTTCACCTTGACATATTAAACTTAGCTAAATATTATGAAGAAGAGAAACATCAATAAACAAAATGAGAACATAATTATATAAGTATAGTAAAGGAAATGAAAGGCATAAACAAGATATTAATGAAACTTTTACATGAAATAAAACTAGAACATTAAAACTACAAAGAAAGAAAGTAAGGAAATGATCTTGATCTAAAAATCAAGATGTCTAAATACATGGCAAATGCCTCCTTTTATAGGCTAAAATTCAGAACTATTGATTAGATGACTTGGTGGCCAACCATTGACTTAGTGGCTGGTTATTGACATTATTAGCTAGTTATTGACATTGTTGGTTGGCCAAAACGTCATTGCTAACATCAAAATTCGAGCACATAGTCTTCATGAAAGTTGTGGGCAATTATCTCATATTTTCAACAATAAACATCAGAGCTCATTTGGACTTTTAGAACTGGAGATATGAGCTGAACACTGAATAGTGTCTGAGCTGTAGGACAAATTCAGACGTCTTTTTTTATGCTAAGATTTGAACTTAAAAACAGAAGATTTGAATCTTTGACTCTTCATGAAAGTTTTAGACCTATATCTTAGCTTTCTATCCATATAAATCAGACCTAAATCTAAGTTCTATAGTCTAGTTATGATCTTAATAACCGAATGGTGTTGCAATTTGAATTCAACCAGTATCTCTTTTCTAAGCTTAGCTCTCTCTTTGTCTTCTCAATTTCAGTAGTTAAATTCATCAATCAATCATTTGATTTATGTGATAGGCCTGCATTTAAAATAAACATTTACCATAAATTAAAGGTATCTTATATTATCAGACTTGTTATTATAAAACATGCTCTCGTTAAGGAGTTATTGATACTTCAAGTGCAAAATAATAATATAAAACCTTGATAAAAATACACTTTTAAGTACTAATCACCAGTTAATGATTAAAGTTGAAGTTAATGAATTCTTGTTATATTTTATCAAATCTAATAATATAATGACATCAACATTTTAATCTTACCCTATATAATGTTATTATTTCTTACAAATGATTATTGCAAATCACTTGAGATTACATATTGTTTTATATTTAAAATGTTTATATTAATGTAAATATAACACATCGTACTAATTCACAAATACTTGAATTCCGGTATCAAATTGCTGATCGGCCGGTGACCATATCAACCACTACACTAATGGCATATGTTGTGTTATGGGTGTTCGTTTTTAAACTTGCTTTGAGTTTTTTGTATTTCTCGACTAATATAGGGTTTGTTCTTATAGTCAATCTACATGCTTTTAACCACACTCATAATGTAAAGAAAACTAAAGACAACAACAAACAAAGAACACATAAATTTTTTATAAGCAAAAAGAGTTGCAAATGTAAACCCCAAATTTGCGGGTTTATTTTCTCTAAAATACTTGAGATGTACATTCTTAGAAGGTTTGCGAAGACTTAAATAAGTTAGAACCCTTACCTCAACTAGGAAACAAAAACAAAAATAAAAATAAAATTTAAAAGAAGCAAGAAATCAAAAAATAACAACCAAAACCGGGGGGTTTGAGTGAGAATTTTATTATCTAAAAATTCAACAAATCATGTAGCGTTGTAATGGCTTTAATAGGGAAAACAACCTAAGAAAACTCTTGTAAAAATTTGAGTGTGATTCAACGGTCAAATCAAAAGTTATTGCCTTTCTTAACCATTATTTTGGTATGACATGACCAAATCTCCTTTTAAGCACAAACTTGTTTTATTAGTCCAAAATGCATGCATTTGCTAAGCCATCTATACATTCTATTTGGGGCAAATCATCATCTATTTATGGCAGACCAGCACATGACTACTAAGAATCATCCATTATCATAAGCTCACATCAATTCATATGTAATAGGTGACCACAATTGGTAAAGGGAAACTGGAAAAGATCCGCCTCAAGAGAAAGTAAAAATAGTGTTTGACGATTTGTTTATTTTTCCTGTGTTATTAATAAAAGATGCCAAGAAAACAAGACAACGAAAGGTCTAAAAGACTAAGAACAAGCAATGTTTTTAATGAGCAAGCAGCGGAAATGAGGAAAAGTTACAATACATCAAAACAACAAAATAATGCTAAACCCCAAGAAATTATTCCAAAAAAATGCTAAACCCCAAGAGGACTAAACTAGCTAAGCAAGAGGAATCTCATAGACCCATTGACGTCCAGACAGATCATCAAGCCTTTTAGACTGATCAGCTAAATATTGTTTACTTACTTCAGGTCGACATGGCTTGCTTAAACCGAGATGTGACATGAGAAGACACACATGAGTGAGTAGCTCCCCACCTCGAGCAAGTGCATCAGCATGCTGCTTCCATCCACAATGACTTGCAGCATACATCAGCATTTCCACCCACACTTCACTTATCATTTCCCATTTCTTTTCATTTGGACAACCATCCAGTGTCTGCAATGACATAGCAAGCACGCAACCATCTAGCAGGGCTGACATTCCTCCTGCGTCAGTAAGTTTAATTTTATTTAACATGGCAGGCGGATCTGGAAGCAATTCTTTGAGAAATAACGCATGCAATTCATCTAAGGTATTCCTGCGAAGGAGACGACCCAAATGAGTGGTAGTTTCTGCATACCCTGTTCCGCTGAGCTTTATCGCTAACATAGTTGGACGATAAACCAGGAGATACAACATGTAATCGGATAATGATCTGCTGCTCATTACGCAATTTCGTTCCTTGGCAAAACTATTATTCTGAGAATCGTCAATGTAACAAACAAGAGTAGCAACGTGCCAAATGAGGAGGCTTTGACTGAATTCTACATGAGTCACGCTCCATCCCAGTTTATCGAAACAATCATATCTTTGAAGCGCATTGTTACCTCTCTCTTCCAATAGCTTAAGGAGGGTAAGGAAATCAATGGTATCGGGATCGTACCTTGAACGTTTATCCTTTACTTGTTTGAAGATCAATTCTTTTAAAACCTCGTCCACATCCACCCGGCTATGAATGTTCCATTTCCCTGCGAAGTACTGCTTACGAAGCTCGTTCAATGGCTTGTTTGATTGAGCACTTGTTAAGTTGTGTTGTCCCATAGATCTTGACCATCTTTTCTGCTCCCTACAAAATGATAGTAACGGAGAAAGACAATTGATTCGATACAGAAAATCGCCCACTAATTTACTACTAGTAAACCAAATCACAGCCCAGTCGGACAAGAGAAGCACAGTGATAGAATAACAGTCAAGCAAGACAGCTCCAACCAGCAACAAGTAAGATATCATCGTATCCTTTTTTGAATAGACGTTCTTTCTCGTTGTCATTATTGAGAAGAAGACTAATGCAGAAATAGAGGATAAGCAGGTGATAGAGTGGAGAATGACGCGTAGCCAAGAAATCTCTGTCACCTTAGAATAAATCCGATCATACAGGAATCCCAGCTCTATTTCTATCAACTGGAAGGCTTCTTCCGCAGTTTTCTTAGAAACCAATTCATAGGTCTTGGTTTGATCAAAATCGAAGACAAGAAAATTTGTGGACAGCTTCTGGAACGCTTTGAACAAAAGACGAGCTTCACGAACAATTCTGACCTCATATGCACTTCTGCTGCTGGATGATATATATTCTCTTCTGATGCTAAAATCCTCTAAGGTTGCTAACCTGAAAGCCCAAATCCTCTCCCCATACTTAATAATTCCTGAAACAAAGATGGGAATGGCTACAAATATGATTGTATCCTTGCTCCATAACTTGAACAGGACATAAGAAGCCACACCAGCTTGGATTACTAGCTCAAGAAGGCGCCTTAGCCATAATTCATTGTCTGCCAATGAATAAGCCGTAATAGTTTCCGGGCCACCAAGATGAAGAAGAAGGATTGGAGCCCAAAATACAGGAATCATGTTAGGATTTGCAGAGTTGGTTTGGCTGCGAACTAGGATACCCAATGATAAAGTTGCCACCAAGTCTGCTGACAAGTATGCTAACCAAACAACAGAACGAAGCCAGAATCCAGTAAAGCACTTCCGCCGACGACCAAAAATGGCGAGGATAGTTTGCAGAAAGAGACTGAGTAACATC
>Ga0307518_10002557_pt1 | contig 13269 bp, 6 predicted proteins | sample 25_EM_MG_FD_203889 | JGI IMG/M metagenome (GOLD analysis project Ga0307518, IMG submission 203889) | Populus trichocarpa ectomycorrhiza microbial communities from riparian zone in the Pacific Northwest, United States - 25_EM | ecosystem: Host-associated > Plants > Roots > Unclassified | place...
ACTAGTTATAGAATTGAAAATTTATGAGAGAGAAAAAAAAGATTAGCAGAGGTGAAATGAAATTAAGGGACTGATATATCTTCACCGCATTTAATTAGAGTAGCTTTATGTCAGAAGACCCTAAATAACAATAAAGAGAACAAAACAAATAATAATTTAATTCATTTCCAAATGAGATTAATGGACTCCTGCTACCTTCTTATCTTCTTACATTAGATTTGTGTCATCAACGCAAATGAGCGTGCCTTGAAGGGATCATGCTCAGCCACCAAATTTGGAATTACCATATTCAAGCATGATTCAAGAAACAGAAAATTTATAATGAAAAAGGCAACTTTTGACAGAATACAAAGAATGGGAAACGAAGTTGATCATCAACCTGCTTATAACTCTCCAAGAAAAAATAATAAGCACTTGGGAGTTTGATTGGCATGATTGAATCAGTTTTTGATACAGCACAAGAAAAACTATGGTGAATTATTTGTTTTTAGCCCCACTACCCCCATCAACTGGAAAACCAAATATGAAGATATTTTAGCTCTGATCACAATATTATGTATTTTACCATGTTAGTCTAGAAATTTAGATTTTTCCAATTAAACTAGAATCAAATATGAAGATATTTCAGAATTTAATTCAAAATGAACAAGGAAGAACAAATGCAACACACAACCTATTTTCACAAAGCTTTATCTCCTTATAAAAGAAGAACAGCAGAAATAGTTCACAAATTTCCCTAAAAATAGTAGTTTCATCTTTCCATGCACACCAGTTCACGATAAAATCAGAAATGAAAATAGTATGTTCACCATCGAGCTAAAATCGCACATGCACAAAAATTGCCAATCTTGAATATCTCACATTAAAAAAAAATTATATATTTTCTGGGACCAATTTTTTCCAAAATTCAAAGTTACAGTTATTATCATTCCTCAAACAGGTAGATGCCTTCTAAACAATAAGCAAATGGAAAGAGAAAAACGAAGAAAGAAAGGAAGTTTCCTGTTTCAACAACAGAGGAAACAGAACAGGGCATAGACACCTCCTTTTTAACACTATTTTCCATTAAAAATGTTTCTACAAACAACACAGAACATCCTTTATTTTTTACCTACAAGCCTTGCAACAACTCATAACACAAATACCTTCACTATTTATTTCCCATCAAGAAATGACCACTTTTCCATGCCAGCGTTTACTCAACCATAAACCAATACCATGAAACAACACCATACAGCCTCTACAACATTCATTTCAAGATTCATTTAAGCTCAAGCTCATTCTTTCTTGTACCAAAACACAGCCTAAAACATCTATTAGTTCAAAAACCAATACAAAACCAACAACCCAGATAAAATCTCAAGACTTTCAGCTAGCAAACAAAACTACAACCCCAACTCAAAACCAAAAACCAAAATGGGTATTTCATTATATACATACACATATCCCTGTAAGTAAGTACCTTGGCTAGTGGTTCGGCCGGAAACTGAGTATCAGGTACAGGAATCTTCCTACCAAAGAGCTTGAAAGCTGGATCTTTAGACTCACCCTTCATGGTTTTTTTTTTTTTTTTTGTATCAAAATAGAAGTTGCAGACTTTGAAGGGTACTAGTAATAATAGTGACACCAAAACCCATATAGAAATTAGTACTGCAACAAAAAGTAAAAAGAATGTTAAAAAAGATTGAGAAAAAGAGAGAGGGAAAGAGATAGGCTTTTTTCTTTTCTTTTCTTTTCTTTTCTAGACAGTAACAAGCTTTATAAAGTTAAGTAGCTTCTCTCTCTCTCCCTCACTAAAAACCCACAAAACCCTCTCAAAGTTAGCATACTTACAACAAGTCTCCACCCTGAAAAAGTAGCAGATGATAGACAGCATAAAGAACGTGAAGGATCAGAAGTTTTATTTTTATAGGAAAAAACTTTCTTGCCCCTTTTTTTTTTCAAGATATTCAATTTGTTTATTGTTTATCAAGTTTAGTTGGTTCATAGATAGGAGAAAAGGCTGTCATGATCTCCTTAATTTTGCCACCTGTTTTATTCATGTCAGCTTAAAAATAATAGGGTGCTGGATTATTTTATACATAAACTCTGAGAATAAAGTATTACAAGTTGTCCTATTGATTATGTGCTTTGAATTTATCTATAGATTCCTTGAAACTAATGCTCAAACTTCTAAAATTGGATAATAGTTTTTTTCTCAATAACCTTTTAATATTTTCTCATTTAAAATCATTAAATCGTTTTTTTAATAAAATATGAGTGCAAATAAATTAACCACATAATCTACAGCATTTGTTAAAAAAATTATATATATATATATAAAAAAAAAACTCCATATATTTATATCCCAATTGAAACTTAAAACATTTAAATAGGGGGAATTAAAGAAACATCTTTTATGATAAATAAATTAGTGATGAGATTAGTTGAACTTAAAATAAAATAATTTTGTCACAATGAGTAATGTTAAAATATAAAAAAATAGAATTTGGACCCAAATCACTTGTTACTATGTAAACAATAATCTTGAATTTTTCTTTTTAAAGGTTACAAGTTCGAGTCTTACAAACTTTAGAACCACTGGAGGCTTACATGATCGTTAACTTCAAGGCTTGTGGGGTTAGTCGAGGTGCATGCAAGCTGGCTCAAATACTCACGTTAATAAAATAAAATCTTGAATTTTCTCAAGTTTGAAATATTATAATTGTAATCTTGTTTTCAAACTCAAATTAAAATGTTTTTGAAATTCAATCTGAAAAAAAGGACTCCTATTAAAATTATTCATATAATACTAAGAAAAAAATGAAAAGACAAACTAAAAGTGAATTACTCAGAAAAAGTGTAGGAAATAGGATTCGGTGGCAGTTGGCATCCAAGTCAGCAAAGGGGGTGACCTATTGACCAAGCGATGTAGTGGCTAAGGATGTAGCTTACGCAGGAAAGAAAGACAAAAGCAAAAAGCAAAAAGGACTTTTCTTGGGCCCACGTCAGAAAAAGCAGAAAGTTACAAAAGACTCCTCTCCTAAGGCTCTCGCCTTTTACGCCGCCTTCAATGCCTTTGCCGGATTGGATTTTTATTTTTAACTTTCACAGTTTTGAGAAAGTTATCAGAAGCTACACGGTTTTGAAAAGTTTTAGAAAAATAGAATAGTTTGTAAAACATTATTGTTGGACATCATGGTTGTTAAAGAAATGTTGTTGCTTATCATATTGTTGAAGAACTAATATTCATAAAAATTAATCGCGATTTTAATGTAACTTCACGATTTAAATGTAACTATTATTCTCAATAGTGGTTCTTTAATAAATGTGATTCTGAATAGAGATTTTATAATAAAACTATATTTTTAAACTCCATTTTTTTTCTTCATAGTCGCCGCTCTTAAGAGGAAAAAAAAACCTAGAAATCAAAAAAACTCAACAGAAAACAGTCTTTAATCGCCCAAAACGCCATCCAATCCACCATCAAAACAATAAAATCATCTTCTCATTGTCTCCACGAGTATTCCTACTATTTTTTTTATTGCAAACCGCTAGCCCAAGCTTCTGTGTCCAGCCTCTCCGCTGCCACAACTGATGGAACTACCACCTACACGTCACAAAAATGAAGGAAAGACATTAACATTGTTTGTTAGTTTGATGGGTTTAATTGTTGAATTTATCATAAATTTTTTGTTTTGATTATTAGGTATTTGTGTAGTGTTTGATAATTAGATAATTTTAGATTTTGAATGTTGCAATTATATGTTTTTAATATAATTGATGGGATTTATGGAATCAATTATGCTTGAATTAGAGAAATTAGAGTTTAAATTGATTATTGGGTTAGTTGTTGTATTTAATTATATTATTTGAATTGATATAAATTTGATTTTAATTGATGCAATTAGACTAAAGTTTGCATTGAATTTTTGTAAAAAGTATGATAATTGTAGATTTTGTTCAATTGAGATCATTTTTTTTTAATATTCAATTGTCGTATATTATTTTTTAATTGTTCAATTGATTAGTTGTAAAAATTATCATAATTGAACTTTTGAATTTAATTATTGTTTTATTGCTATTATTATGGTCTACGTGATGGTACTAGTGGCGTGTCATTTGAAGATACCAATTGAATAATAGTATCACTAATATTAGCGGAAGTAATGTGTTCTTGAATGGTACTAGTGGCGTGTCATTTGAAGATACCAAAAAAGTTATATGTTGAAGAGTTGAGTTGAATTATAATGATGTTGAAATAAATATCACTTGGAGGTGTCTTGTTGGGGAATATCAGTATTATAATGATGTTTCCATAGGTTGTGTGGAACCCTTTTTCAGAAGATGATATAATTGTTCTTGTTATATGCACATCAACCATGGATTTATGGACATCAGTTGTCCCCTTCATATTTTTTTAAGCTTATTGAGATGCACTGCCCGAACCGTATAATGCAAAAATTTAGCTTTAAGCAACACATTTCATCTGACATAGATATGAGCGATCAATTGTATTTCATTAGTCGTTCGGGTAGGCAAGCTGATTATAATTAGATGATCCACCATCTCCAACATGTATTGACGTGGGATGTATAAAGAAATTTTATTTTTAGAGAGGTGCATCCTATAATTTTTAAGGAGGAATATACATGGGTTGGTACTTGAGTATAACACGTCAAATCATTACACCTAACCCAACACAAGTTCTTCCACGTGAGGAGATGGAGTATGAGCCACTTGGACGTTGGATTCAGAATGTTGTAAGTATTTGTTACTTTTATAGTCTTTGACAAAAAAAAAACATTGTATTTTATTTATGGATTAATAATTTGTATTTTCTTCATATTAGGTTGAACAATTGTTACATGATGGTCGACATGTTGCGACTGATCTTCATGATCTCGACGATGATGATGAACTTGCTCGTTATTATGAATCTTCTTGGTTTGAGACATGTTGTTTTTACACTTGATCTGTTAGGAGAGACATTAAGCCTAAATGATGTTATCTTAGATAATGAGATCACACAGACAGGTGGAAGTTGTGTCATTGATGAAGTTGATCCATCCGCTCATTGTCCTAGAAGATATAGATAGAGTCAGATGTATTATTATATTGTGTTATTTTTCTAGTTAAGAGTTATTTTTATTATTACTACTTTTGTAATATTGTTTTTGCTAATTATCATGTTGATTTTAAAGTTGTTTTACATATTATGCATTTTCATACTTAGTAAGCATGATTTAATATTGTTAATTAATAAATGAACATATAAACATGTTGTTTAAAATTTCAAATCATCCATTAACAACTTAAAAAAAATACACATAAATAAAAACAATGTTTAAAAAACACACGCATTAATTTGGGATTATAATTAACAAATAAAAATGATGTTAAAATAGCTTTTGTTTCAATTATGGGTTTGAGGTTTGGTAATTTATAGTTTTGTTTGGCCTTTGGTTGTGGTGGTTTAGACTTTGTGGTTTTGTTTGGCCTTTAGTGGTGGTGGTTTAGACTTTGTTTTATATAAAATTTTGGAGTGGACTGTGCTGCTTGACGCAACCAGGTTGGTTAGCGTTTGTAAACACCCACTATTGTTATTAGTGGTTATTTAAAACGACCGCTAAGACATTAGCGATGATTAATAAAACCGCGTTTTCCAATAACGATTGAGTCAAAAGTATATTATTTACCAAAAACTTTTCTCTCTTGTGGTATTTCTTAATTTGTTTTTTGTCAAATTGTGTTAATTTGATAAAAGACCCGCCAGATTGTTCATCTTAGAAACAAGAAAAGTAAGAGATTAGAAACAAAAATAAAGGTATTTACTCTTGCTAGGTAGGTTATTTTCTAATAAGCTTGCGGTTTGATAATACACGTTTTACAAAAATTTAAATGCCTTTATATTCTTAGACTGTTTTACTAAGTTGATATCAAAAATAATTTTTAAAAAATAAAAAAACATTATTTAAAGGCATTTTCAAGTAAAAAACACTTTGAAAAGCAACCGCTACCACGCTACCAAACACACCCTTAATCAAAATAAGTCCATCATTATTAAATGAATTTAAAAACACATTTTTACATTGATTGAATATATTTATTAAATTTTAATTTTTTTAGGTATCAATTCTCTGATTTAAACTCGGAATATGAAGAATAAAGTAATTTATTTTAGTCAACCACTTAATAATTTCATTATAATAATAATTTAAAAAAATCACAGGAATGTGCTATGGATGTTCTCATGTATGGAGCAAGGGAATTGCAGGCAAATGGGCCCAATTCCTTGCAATTCGCATGCAGATTAATGTTCAATTAGGTAAATAACATTATCCTAAGAAATGATCATTTTCTATGTTTGGATACTGTAATTGTCCTTCTTCCCTTTTCCATATTTAGATGCCATTTAAGTAAAGTGAGACCTTCCCAAAAATGTCAACATCAAAAAGTGATCATTTCTTTGTCGTCAGATTACATATTAATCCTCTAGAGAAGTGTAGAAACTATTATAAATCGGGACTTATAAGAAAATCAAATTAAATTTGGTGGAGAACTAATTTTTCCTGAATTATAAGAATATAGGGATTTGATAGCACAAATTATTATAAAAAATTAAACAAAAGGTTTTTTTTACTACTTTGTTTTTTACTATGAAGGTAGACAAACACAATTATACGATGAATTGCTATAGTATGTTTGAGTTAGTCTTTTTTTTTTTTGAAAAAATATTCAATTATAGTCATTAAACTTTTATTTATTTTTATAATTTCACTCTTCCACGTTATGTTAACATGGTTTCAAGCCCCATTATTTGTTTTAGTTTGCATGTCATAGTGTGTTCTCAAAGTAAAAAAAAAAAATCAACATTCAATTGATTCTGATGTCGCAAGATAGAATTTAATTTTGTCAATTAAAAATTAAAACAATAAGGAGCATATGTAATACTAAAAAAAAACCCTTCTTTCTATTTTATAGTTCATTGGGCGAAAAAAAAACTATAGTTTGGCCCCTAAAGTTTTACTTTTTTTTTATTTTGGTCCCCGTGTTTTGAAGATTTTACGTTTCAAACCTAAATCTATTTATTATGCGTTTCGGTTACTGGAATTTAGGAGGATAGAGAAAGTCCTTAGAAATATAAGAGGAAAGAAAAAGTGTTTGTTCTACCACATTTTGGCTACGAAAAAAACTGATTTTGGTGTCATTGAGTTCTTCTTGGAGAGGAGCTCAATGGAGAAGGTGTTCTTCTTTGAACACGTCACAAAACATAGTCCAAGATCTCTAAAGTTTTTTTTTTTAATTCAGTTGGATTTTGATTTTTTTAGAGTTATTAAAAGCATTTTTTTTCGAGTTTGAAATGAATTTATTGAGATTCTTAAAATATATTTTTTTTGTGTTTTCAGGCAAAAACACAAGTAGAAAATTGGGTTTTTGAAAGTCAATGAAACGACGCATTGTGTGCTATACATACAAAAAATTAAGGAGCGAACAACGTGTCATTCACACTTTGAAAAGAAAACCAGGTGTATGGGTATAAGGTTCTAGGGCAATACGTTCCCAAGCATTATTTATGCGGTCATTGGCCTTTTTCTTAGATATCTTTTTTTTTTTATAAAAAAAAAGAGGTCATTGGCCTTTTTCTTAGATATCTTTTTTTTTTATAAAAAAAATCTTCTTTAAATTAATTTTTTTAAATGATATTTACGTGATCATCTAATTATGTCATTTTTAAAGAAAATTAGGTCTTTTATAATATTATTATTGATTATGTTTTGGAGAATTATGTGTTATTCTATTATACGGAATTCTTAAAACATAAGTAAAATTTGATCCTAAAACTTTATTTTACTCACGTTTCAATCCTTAAGTGGAGATATAAAATTTTTAGAAATGGAGAGGAGAGAGAATCATTTGGTTGGCCACATTCTAGCCACACACACTAAACAAAAACTAATATTAGAGTCAATGTGTTCATCTTGAAGAAGGGAGTTTGATGAGGGTAGTTTAGACCTTTAATCATGCTAAAAAAATAGATCGAACCCGTAAGTTTTGTTCGGTTTGGTTGTTGAGTTTTGTGTTTTTAAGACTAATTATAGAGTGTTTTTTTATTTGAAAATAAGATCATTGAGGCTTTTATCGTGTATTTTTTTAGTGTTTTTAAATAAATAAAAATATATTGAAATTTGAATTTTAGGATCCAAATATTCTAGTTTTTGAACCATTAGAGATGACCAAAATTTATTATAGTGGATAACACATCCTCTATCCAGGAAAACAACATGTAATCCATTCATTTTTATAAGAAAAAAAAGGCATATCTGGACTTTTGTTTTTCCTTTTTAATGTCAAGAAGCCTAAACATTTAGGCTTAACTTTGCTAGCTTTTTTATTTTTAAATTTTTTTAATATTCTAAAATAAAACTATTTTCAAATAAAACTTTTATAATGATATTATAAAAACTATATGATGATAACTTACTTTATCAAATAAGATTAGAAGTTCTTAATGGTACCACTACAACATTTAACAGTTTTACTGACGGAATTTTTCTGTCGGTGTAAGACATATATTCTGTCGGTAATTAATTTACCAATGAAATCACCAACAGAAATGTTCCATCGGTGAATCTTTCATCGGTAATTTTTGTCCGTCGGTAATTCCGTTGATAAAAATAACATGTCATCATTTGTTTTTACTTTGTTTTAATTTTTTTCCCACTATAATTCCCTCGGTATATACCGAGGAAATATTTTCGTCGATAAAATCCCTCGAAAACTTACCAACGGAAATATTTTCTTGGTATTTCCGTTTGTATTTATCGATTTTCTGGTAGTGTACATTATAAATAATTATATATAAAACTAATATGTGTACTTTTTTTAAAATATTTCTCAAGAAACTTTAATGAGAATAAAATGTCTAGTATTTTTTTTATAGTGAAATTTTTATACAATTGTCTCAAACTAATTATTATTTACTTTTGTATACAGTAGCATAAAATTATCGAAGCATAGTTTTTTGTTTTTTTATTTGAACTTGCTTTCCAAATCAAATCATAATAATTCTTTATTAAGAAAATATTTAATAAATAAGAAATATTATATTTTTATATAAAAAATACATAAACAAAGAAGTATGTTTTAGCTAGAGAAAGTTTTGAAAACTATTCATAGAAAAACCTTTTTGGCCATCATAATTATGTCTTGACAATTTCTTGAAGAATTGTTTTTCATGTCAAAAACACGATGTTTCCTTCTTTGTTATGAAAATAATTTGGCTTTCATGTATTGTGATAATGTTTTTTATATAAATTAAATAATTTGGCTTTCATACGAACAATTATTTTTTTATTAAAAATCTTAAATTAAATAACACTATTCATTGACTGAAATAGAAACTCAGAGCGTAGAGAAGGTATTTAAGATATTATAATTTGTATTTTATAATTTATTTAAATATATGAAATCTAAATGAAAATTCCATTATCCGTTGAATTAAAAATATATGTGTTTTTTTATTTGTATATTACATTTAAAAATTGCATTAAGAGATAAATTAATAAAACCTTTTTTAATCAGAATCTTTAAATGAAGATTTCTCAATATATTTGTTAATCATTTTAGCTTAAATCAAATAAGAAATTATATTATAAGTTGTAGATTAAGATGTATGTATCAAATACTAAGGTCACTCCATCTCAAGATCTCTTAAGTTGACGAAAACTTATTATAGTACATAAATTAGATTAGATTTTTATTTAGACCGTTATAGTCTTTCAATTAAATTTTTATTTAATAAAAATATTAAAAATAAATGTTTAATAATAAGGTGATGTTATTGATTGTGATGGAGTGTGATGATTCTATTGATATTTATAGTGGTAATAAGACGATGACAGTGATCAAATTAAAGGGGACACTAAAAAGATATTTGTTATAATTACTATAATGTTACTATAAAAAATTGGCAAAAAGCGATGGAAACAATGATGAAAAATATTCCATTGATACTTTTCGATATAATTAGCAACAAAATATTTTCATCAGTTATTGTCAACAAAAATTGAGATGAAATTTTTTCTGTCAATAATTTCTCATGGAAATTCCAATGAAATATAAAAAATAATAAAAATTTCATCTGTAATTTTATCGAAAATTTGATAAGTATTTTCTGATAGAATTACAGATGGACATCCTATCAAAAAATTAAATGAAATAAAACCCAACAACCTATTGTCTCACAAATCTATCACCATCAAGCCGCTGGAGTTTATCTAAATCTATCAATAATAAATTTATGATTTGTATGTTAGTGTTTGTTTAGTATTTGGGGGAAATTGATTTTATTTTTCATTTGATGAAATTACGTTTAATTTTTGTAACTTATGTGTGTTATAATTGAAGAAATGATAGGTTATTTAATAGGTACCAACATTTTATCAATTTAATTGTTAAGTTGAGAATTTGAGGAAATTGTTTTTTTTGGAATTAATAGTAATTTAAGTTGAATAAGTTTTAACTAAACAAATGATGGATAATTAGTCCTATACCGATTATTTATTATTAATTTTATTTTTTAGTTCATATTTTGATGTAAAACTGAATTTATACATAAATGATAATTAGTTATTGGATAGTGAACTCATTTTGAATAAAAAATTGAATTTTAAATTGATAGTTACATCATTAATAAATTTTATCATCAATATTTTATATAGATTTCATAAGCAATAAATTATTTTTCTTGGATTTATCAAGATTCTTTTAAACAGTTGTATATGCAAGATTTTGTCATAATCTAATTTTGGGTTCCTCTAAATTTATATTTTTCTTTTATACAAAAATAAAAATATAGAAAGACAAACAACTTGGTTGGCAAGAACAGGTTGAAGAGGAAACAACTTGGTTGGCAAGAACAGGTTGAAGAGGGATCTACGTACATAAATGAGAGATGAAACGATAAAAATATTGTAAAGTTAATTGGATCTTTTAAAGACCTAAATGTGAAAGATAGTGCACATTCAAGGTTAATATAAGTGAATATTGGATGAATTTGCATAAAAATTAATTATGAGAACTTCATTAGATTTTTAATAGGTTGATCCTCAACAATATTGTAAAGTTAATTGCACCTTTTAAGGACCTAAATGTGAAAGACAATGCAAATTCAAGGTTAACTTAAGTGAATATTGGATGAATTTGCATAAAAATTAATTATGAGGACTTCATTAGATTTTTAATAGGTTGATTTTATTTAATCATGAGCTTAATTAAAGGTTTAATTAAGTTTATAAATTAATTTAGGCCAAAATTAAGTGAATCAATTAAGTGCAATGACTTAATTAGACTTGTAATTGGTCAAATTAATTTTATTAAGGACTTAATTAGTGAAAAAATAAGTTTGAAAGCCTAATTTGGGCTTAATTGAGAAGATTAAAATTTTAGAGGATCAAATTTAATTTTTATAAGCTTTATTGAATGGAATCAAGGGTGAAATTGCAAGAAAATCAAAATTTAAGAGTCAAATACAGACTAAATTGAATAAAGTCAGAATTAAAAAAAAGAAAAACATAAAATCAATAAAGCACTTAGAATAGTTAATTTCAACACAAAATATAATTCCACAAAAAACAAAGTAATTAGAAACAACACATTTCACACCAAGACCAATAATTACACCTTGGATAAACTTGTTACAACCTAACCCTTCCAACCTCATCGCAGGATATTAATATCAACTTTTTTCCACCTTAAAAATAAATTCCTCAGTAACATCATACCTCTAGGATTGTTACACATCAATATGGACCCCAACACTTTACATATTTCAAGTTAATAAACAATCAAATAAAATCATAAAAAATAACTAACATTTTATCATATTATTCAATAACATGCAAAGTATTTAAGAATTATTTGGGGTTTAAAATTGACCTTTCAAAGTGGTAAGAATTGACTGGTAGTTATTGAAAAAGCCGAGAAACTATTGGAATTAGGCTGAAACAATGGCCACATATGGTCCTACTTGTAACCATAGTTACTAGCACTTGGACTCACTCGATGCCTATATTGAGGCATGTTTATTGAAGACTAGTAGCTAGTCTTCATCTTATTTTCTTCTACATTGGTGGTGAGATCTATAAGATTGGGCTTCATAAAGTTTTGACTTCTCATCACTCTCTCCCTTTCTTTCTCTATTCGTTGGTTCATATGGGGTTGTTATTTGTTGGTGTTGTTAAGATGTCGTAGAGGAGGTCATGGTGGTCGGTGGTGTTGGGTGTGGTTGCTTGCGATATGAGAAATATAAGAGAGAGGTAGTTGTTTTTTGCTGAAAAAAGAGTGGAAAGTTGTTGTAGATGTTTAGTGTTCTATTGGTGAAGGACAAGATGGTAAGGGTTATGTTGTTATGGTGGTTTAGTGGTGGTGTTCTATATGGCTGTCATGGATGGGAAGACTAATTTTTGGTTGTTTAATAGAGAGTTTATAAGGTTGTGCTACTGTGTTTTTTTAAGAAGAAGAAGGCGATGGTAACATTGATCATCGATGATTGTGGTTGGCGGCATGAAGATTATGAGATGTCGTGAGTGGTGGTTAATTTCAGAGTATTATCAAGTTATGGTTGTAGGTGTTTTATGATGGTTTGATTGTGAGAGGATGGCTAGTTAGTGGTGGATGGTTGTAGGAGATGGTGGCAGGAAAGGGGGTGATGATGGTGTTGATGTCTAAGGTTTTCAAAATATAGAAGATAATGTTTTTGCTATTTTTATTTTTCTATTTGATCTTTCTTTTCTCTTTTACTCTCTTCACACTTTCTCCTTTTCTTTTTGATTTTCACTCTTACATGTTTTTCACCATTTTTCTCTATATTTTTCCACTAAAGTTTTTCTTCTTTTCACTACTTTTTATATCCCTAAAACTGCTACATATAATCCCTTTTTATTATTTATTCTCTCATATCTAATCATTTTAAGTTGTCTGGGGGAGGGGTTGGAAAAATTCATATTAGGCACTCACCCTTTCCTTAATTATCACTATGCTCATTAATTTTTTTCTATTGAATTTTTTTATGTTTTTTATTTTTATTTTTAGAAAATCTATAAATACTAAAATGATAAGCAAAAGGGTAAAGAATTATGAAATGGCTAGAAATTGGCCAGCGTCAAAAATGTATTTTCTTATAATATTATATATGTTTTTTAATTTTTTGAAATTATATTGAAGAAAAGGGGTAAAATGAGTGATGACAGTTGTGTTATAACATCATTGTCGTTCTTTATTTTTTTT
>Ga0307518_10002558_pt1 | contig 13269 bp, 6 predicted proteins | sample 25_EM_MG_FD_203889 | JGI IMG/M metagenome (GOLD analysis project Ga0307518, IMG submission 203889) | Populus trichocarpa ectomycorrhiza microbial communities from riparian zone in the Pacific Northwest, United States - 25_EM | ecosystem: Host-associated > Plants > Roots > Unclassified | place...
GCTGAAGAAAGGGATATCTTGCTTGAATACATATCCAATAGGACAGGTGGACAACAATATCTTCTTAATTTATATTTATGGAATTATACGGTCCGTAGCTCCTTAATCTGCTCCTCCACAGCTACATGTCCCTCTCCTCACTTTTTACTTTAAGAAAAAGAGTTAACCGCGTTCACCTTATTTAATAGTAACGTCTGCAGTCGAATTAGATGCTGGCATGTGAATTTCAACACCTATTTATAACATTGTTATCACAGTGACCCACAAGCCTCGTTTAAGGTCCTTCTCCATTCCAATGGGAAACCTGGCTTTCCCGGATGCCCAAACTCTCTCTGAAGTGGGAAAAAAATCTACTAGCACCATGCACAGCATAAAAAGTTAAATGCAAGGTTCCTTTTAGTCGTTGATTCCCCCGAGGGAGACTTATTGCTATTCTTTTTATTGTTAAAACCCCATTATACCTATTGGACCAAGAACGACGTCCAGTATTAAATTAATTAATGTAGTGCTTAAAAATTATAAAACTTTATAGGCAGCACTCGGCATAGCATGCGAAGAAGTTCCTAACTACACTTTGAATACGATTCTTAAGTTGTATAATTAGGTAATTATTTGGTCCTAATAATTTAATTCATTCTTTCTAGTTAAAATATTTTTTAGTATATACTTTGTATTTGGTAGACCAAGGCGGATTGTAACTAATACCTTACAAAAAGTTTTCTTTGATAGAGATGAGGGCTCTTTAATGCTTAAATAAGTATTTTTTTAGAGAGAGATACTCTGAAAATATATGTATAGTAAAAAATAAAGATTGTGAACATTTGTTCTGAAGGTCTAATAGAGTACCTATAACCCATGAGTTTTGTCCTTCTGTGAGGAGAAGAGTCTAATGTGTAATCTTGCCCTAATAGCATTTAATAAGAGATAAATATCTCTTACATGTGTATTAATGTTTGATGAAAATATGGTGGATTCTTGGAGGACTTTTATACACATAAAAAGGTATAGGTAGATTAGGGTTCAAGACGTCAAATGTAGCTAAGCTAATGAAAACGAAGTTCTTCCCTGAGTTTAGATCAAAAGAGGTTGGTCATTCCCTTGGGCGAGCCAAGGGAGAATGGTTATTCTCTAGGGCATGCCTAAAGGAAAATGGTCGTTACCTTGTATTTGTCTTACTGTCAAGTCCAAGTACCTTGGATCTAGCATGTTTTTCAGACATGCGTTACCTTGGACTTGGCTAACTATCAAGTCCAAGTACCTTGGATTTGGCATTTTTTCTAGACACGCGTTACCTTGGACTCTAGCATGTTTATTAGATTCACGTTACCTTGCACTTGGCTAACTATCAAGTCCAATTACCTTGGATTTGGCATGTTTGCTAGACACACGTTACCTTAGATCTGTGATTTTTTAGACCCATGTTATCTTGGACTTGGCTAGCTGTCAAATCCTAATGCCTTGGATTTAGCATGTTCGCTAGATCCACGTTACATTGGACTTGGCTAAATGCCAAGTTCAAGTATCTTGAGTCTAACATGTTCATAAAATCCACGTTACCTCGAACATGATAGATGACCAAGTCCAAGTACCTTGGTCTAGCATGTTTGCCAGACCCACGTTATCGTGGACTTGGATGATTGTCAAGTTCAAGTGCCTTAAGTTTGGTATGTTTGTCAGACCCACATTACCTTATTTTCTTGGGCATGCCAAGAAAGGATAGTCATTTTCCTTGGGCATGCCAAGGAATGGTCATTCCCTTGGGTGTTCCAAGGGAGGATACACATTCTCATGGGCATGTCAGGGGTTTGGCGTACTGTCAAGCCTAGCAAGCCTGAGTCTTGGCACATTGTCAAGCGTCTGGGTCTGGCTAACGCTAGACCTAGCGTTCCCAGTGCTTGGCACAATGCCAAGCCCAATCGCGCCTGAGTTTGGCTAGAGTTAAAACCAACGTGCCAGGGTTTGGCACACCGCCAAGCCCAATCATGATTGGGTTTAAAGCACTACCAAGCATTCCCGGGGTTTTGAGCACTACCAAGCCCAATCGTGTCTGGATCTGGATGGTGTCACACCCATTGTGTCCAAAGCTTGGCACACTACTAAGCTTCCACTCACGGCATACTCATTCCCTTGAACATAACCAAAAAGGGTAATAAGAGGTTTTTAAGCACAACAATAGGTTAATCAACTTGAACACTCCTTTCCCACGTGTAAAGGGCACAAGAGGGTGATTTTTGCTTATAGATTCAACTTTAATTTTAAACCAAAAGATAGGGACTGAAGTCAAGTGTGCCGATGTTTAATTTTAAACCACTCCATTAAATTAAATCTATGAACTAACAACATGAAAACTTTCATGAATGATTAGAACCCATCCCGATGCCCAGCCTCGGTTACTCAAGTATAAAAATCGAGTAAAGCTAGCCATCAGCTTGTCACAAAACACTCCGACTCCCTTCCCAAAAAATATTCGTCTCTGTCAACTTTCCAACTGTTTTAGTTCTTCCTTACACCTGGTTGGCTAGATGGAGCAACCGGAGAACAGGAAAGTAGGACGTGAAGCTAAAGAATCAGACGAGGAAGAGAAATGGGTTCGTGATTCTTCCGTCGATTATAAGGGAAGAGTTCCTCTTCGAAGTTCAACTGGAGTCTGGACAGCCTCTCTTTTTATCATCAGTAAGTGTAATTTATTTGTTAATGTCAGTGCTATTAAGAAACTTGTTCTTCGGTTTTTGCTCAAGTGCTCAACAGATCTGAATTCTTTGCATCATATTTCATCTCTGCTTAATTCTAAACACTGTTACCTTTTTTCGTGAAGACTGAAGTCAATGGTCAACTAAAGTAGTATTACAACTCATTCCACGTGGATTCATCTCCACGTGACTAAATAGAAATCTTTGGATGGCTATGAATTTTTCTGTAGAGACAAGAACTAAAATGTCAAGAATATACTCCCCTAAGAATGAAAGAAAAAAAGTTTTATCTCTTTTTCTTTTTTTTTAATCAAGGATTATCAGTGGCCGTCTTGTTTTAACTGTTGTATGTATGTTTATATGTACGCGAATGTGTGTGTATTGATTATGTGAAATTGAGTAAATTTTGATGCAGCAAATGAGTTTAGTGAGAGGCTTAGCAACTTCGGAATAACTGCCAATCTCATCTCATACCTCACCAAAGTGATCCATCAAGACCTCAAAACAGCAGCAAAGAGTGTGAACTATTGGGCAGGAGTAACAACAATGATGCCCTTGTTTGGAGGGTTCCTAGCTGATGCCTACACAGGCCGGTTTTCAATGGTCCTGCTATCATCCCTCGTATATCTTTTGGTATACATATATGTCATTTCATTTCATTTCCTTTTTTTCTTCTTCTTGGCTTTCCGAACAAGAAAAATATACTTCGACTTTCGATTAATGCCTCAAGGCCCTTTATAATGTTTGACAAGGTTACTGTAATGTCCAAACTAGGGTCTGAGCCTCTTGACAATGTCCCAGTTCATTCCAAGTCTAAAACCATGCGATGTAGGGGGGTGTGAAAAGGCAAGAAAGATCCATGAAGTGGCTTTTTTCCTTGCTATGTATTCCATCTCCCTTGGAACAGGAGGTCACAAGCCATGCCTCCAGAGCTTCGGAGCTGATCAGTTCGATGATGATCACGCTGAAGAAAGGAAGAAGAAGCTGTCTTACTTCAATTGGTGGAACATTGCAGTTTGTTGCGGCCTCTTCCTTGGAGTAACAGTCATAGTTTACATCGAAGACAACATGAGCTGGGGTGTTGCAATCCTTATTCTCACTATTACAATGGCTGTTACTGTAGCAACATTCTATATGGGAAAGCCTTATTACCGATATAGGTTACCAGAAGGGAGTGGTTCGACATCCATGTTGCAGGTTTTGGTTGCAGCTATAAGGAAGAGAAAATTACCTTCTCCTTCTAATCCTGCTCTTCTATATGAAGTCCCCAATTATAAAATCCAAGGCAGACTTTTAGGACACACAGACAGGCTCACGTAAGAAAAATTTTCTGCGATCCAAGATTTTCTTCCAGGATAGCACGTTAAATTCTTTAGTTAATTATCTAATTACAATGAGCTCCAACCTTCCCAGTTGAGGATCATGCTCTTTTAAATGTAGACTTCTAGCAAAAGAAAAAAGTCCTCGCACAGAACAGACGTGTTATTATCCTCGTTAAGCGCCAAGTAATCAAACGAAGTTTATTGTTTTTTGCTTTTGGTTCACAGGTTTCTAGATAAAGCTGCAGTGCTTGAAGAGGAGGAAATTTCAAATGAGGTGAAACATAACCCTTGGAGACTAGCAACAGTGACAAAAGTAGAGGAGATGAAGCTTGTTCTGAACATAATTCCTATATGGTTAACTTCATTACCATTTGGATTATGTGTGGTACAAACAGCAACATTCTTTGTTAAACAAGGGGCTACGCTCAACAGAAAGATAGGTCACAATTTTGAGATCCCACCAGCCTCCATTTTTTCTCTCTCGGCCGTCGGGATGATTATCTCTGTGGTCATCTATGACAAAATTCTTGTTCCATTTTTAAGGAGAGCTACCGGCAATGAAAGAGGCATTAGTGTCCTCAAAAGAATTGGTAGTGGCTTGATTTTTTCCGTAGTAGCCATGTCGGTTGCAGCCTTGGTTGAAAGGAAGAGACAAAAGATTGCCGAAGAGGATATTGATGTGCTAGACGGAGAGAAAAATGTGGAATTGCCAATGAGCGTGTTCTGGCTGGCACCCCAATTCTTGATTCTCGGCCTGGGAGATGGGTTCACTTTGGTTGGCCTGCAAGAGTTTTTTTATGACCAAGTTCCTGATTCAATGAGAAGTTTGGGCATGGCTTTTTTTCTTAGTGTGCTTGGAGCTGGGAACTTTTTAAGTAGCTTTCTAATAACCGCCGTGGATCGTATTACAGAGAAAGATGGCAAAGGTTGGATTGGCAAGGACCTGAACTCCAGTCGCTTGGACAAATTTTACTGGCTTTTGGCAGCCATCAATTCCGTGAATATATTTGTTTATGTGCTCTTTGCGAGGAGGTATACTTACAAAACTGTGCAGAGAAGGTTGACTGCGACTCATTTGAACAAGGATGATGGGATGGAGTTGATGCCCTGAATTTCTCGGAATGTAAATTGTGTGGAGTGTGCCAAAAAGACGTTTAAAAATTGTTGCTTTTTTTTCGTTATCCATTTGTTCTTGGCGTGTTGAATATTCCCGAGAGATTTGTGAACTTGTAACCGGTAAGAAAATGACGAAAAGATCCATTCCCTATAAGGCATGAGTGTAAGATTTACTGTTGGAAAATAAAAAGGTTTTATAGGTAGGTTAATTAATCTTGACAAAGTCAAGGATGTTATTTAACCTGTAGAGTACGAGTTGTTTAAGTTTATTTTTTTATTTTAAATTATTTTTCTTTATATTTTCAAATAATTTGATGTGATATGTTAAAAATAAATTTAAAAAAATAAAAAATATTTATTTAATATACTTTTAAACAAAAAATATTTTAAAAAATTATTATTATTACAAAATCAAACGTGCTCTGCATGTACATAAACTGCTAGAAACTCATACGAGATTCTCACCATCATCATTCTTTCCTTATTCTAAAAGAATAATTTGAGGTACCAGACATCAAAAGTGAAACTCAAAGAGATCAGGGGGTTTGTTGGTATAGTTGGACGGAATTTTATTTTTTTTAAGTGTTTTAAAAGTATTTTAAAAAAAAATTAAATATTTTTTATTTACTTTAAATTAATAGGTTTTTAGTGTTTTCAAATCATTTTGATATGCTGATATTAAAAATAATTTTTAAAAAATAAAAAAATATTATTTTGATGTATTTCGACATGAAAAGTAATAACTGCAACCACATTATTAAACAGGTTTTGAGGTTTTTTGTTGATTTTTTATTTTTTGAATGAGGTTTGTGGAATTGTAAACCTGAGTATAAAATGTATTTGATAATATGTGGTGTTGAATTTTTTTATATTAAATAAACTAAAAAATATCAAAAGATTGAATTTTAACTTTAAAAATAAGTTTTTAGAGCTTTATCCACCGTTTTGTTTTCTATTGATTTTCTGTTTTTTAAAAAAAAAACTCCAGACGCATAAAAACATTAAAAAATCAAAAGAAGCTCTTGTTAACAAATTGTTTTTTTTTTTTTTTGTCTAATTAACAACTGAAACATGCTGGAGTCTGAAAACTAGCTTTACATTTTTAGTCCTATGTTATAATTTCTTGCAATTAGATCCCTACAAATCAAAATGTTTTTTTTTAATTAAAAAAAAATAGATTGTCTTCACATGGTATAAAGTGGATACCTAATTGGATAAGTCAAACAAGTGGTATGCATTTTTTTTTATCCATACTACAATAATCATGAGCATACTAAATGAATATTTATCATTTAAATTGTACTTATACCCACTTTATATGCGACTTATTATTATCTCTATATCCAAATCATATTTAAAATCATAATTACATCATTACAATTTTTATGTTGTGTTTGTAATTGAGTTTTAGCTGGGTTTGAAAATACTTTTTCAAAGTGACTTTAAATTATAAAAATATTAATTTGATACCTTTTTAAAGTTATTTTAGATAATTTTAATATGTTAATATTAAAATAATAAAAATTCATCTAAAAATAAAAATTTTAAAATGTATTTTTGTGAAAATATATTTAGCCTGTTCAAACGTCACGCCCACTCACTAGCTACACCTTTTTAGAGCTCCAGCACATAAAGGTGGGTGTCTGGTGACCAAAAGTTTAAGCAATAGGTCATGCCCCTTTTTACCCAATCAAATGTCTAATGGTAAGAACTTTCTTCCATGCTAAAAAATACCCTACAACTTTAATAGTTGAAAATACTTATTAAATACAGAAATGATTTGATATATAAATCACATGTATAATATTGTTTTTTCATGAATTTTAATTAAATACATTTTCACCTATCATTTTAATTATTTTAAAAGTTTCATCATTTTGAATGTATTTATGATTATCGAAGATAACACGATACTATTATTATCATCAACTACTAAAATAAAAAAATTAAATAAAGAAAAAAAATAACCCATTGACCAAAAGCTCTATAAATATTCACGTAGTAAATAACCATTTCTTTTTTAAAGAGTTGAATGCTCCTTGGAACATGACAAATACTATTTGAAAGAAAGAGCGAATGATGTATATAGATTTATTTATTTTTTATTGGTACTCCAAAGAAAAAAAAAATTGTATTTTACATAGAATAAAAAAATATTTTTTTCTTATAAAATACTATTAAAATTTCTCTTTAATTTTGTAGTTTCTCTCAAAAAATATATAAGAATAACTCTTAAATTTTTTCAAAAAAATTAGCATCTCATATCACTATCTCCATGAAAATCTAAAATAAATAGATGGAGTGATTTTAATAGGGTTTTTTTTTCTCTTTTTTTATCTTATTTTCCTGCATCAAACGCTTCGAAATCGAGCCCCCCCTCCATTTTTCAGGTCAAGTCGTCAAGAGTCTGGTCTCTCTGCTACCCCACTGCCACCATTCTGCATGCCGCAGAAAAATTTGATCATTATATCATAACCCGTCCTTCTCTTCATCAATCATCATCATCACCACTTCACTTTCACTTTCGTTAAACTCTCTCTCGCTCAAAAGCATTTCATAGAGTATATATTCATGGCACAAAACTTTGAACCCTTCCATGTCCCACAACAAAACAGAAAAAACAAGCTTCGTGTCACCACTCAAACCAACCAAGAACAGCAAAACCCACCAACCCCATTATTCTCTAGACAAACTTTCACTAGCCCTTCACAATCTTCTTCGTTCTTTTCACTTCAAACCCTCAAAGACATGAACTACCAGCCCTTATCTAGCCAGGGTTTATCTTTGTCTCTTTCGTTTCAACTCGATAACCAAAGACACAATGCCGTTTCAGTTTCAGGCGATTCCTTGAAGCAGAATGGTGAAATGAAAAGCTCTGTAGTCCCTTTCGGTCCTTTTACTGGCTACGCTTCAATCTTGAAGACCTCCAGGTTCTTGAAACCTGCGCAGCAGATTTTGGACGATATTTGTGGTATGATTAATTGTGCGAATGCAAACTTTCCTTTGGATGGTTTGAACGAAAGTGAAATTACGAGAGAAAAAAATGCTTTTTTAAGTGATCGGGTAGAGCATCAATGCAAGAATTCAAAGCTAATATTGATGCTGGATGAGGTAAATTTGTTTCACCCTTTAGTACTCTGTATCGTTTCTTTATTTATCTTTTCTTTGGCAGGTTTCGCTGCAGAGCTTAGCTTAATGAACAGAAATTTAAAAAAATCTCAGATTCAAATTCATATAACAATTAATCAAAGATTAGCCAAAACTTTCTCTGCTTTCTATACTATCTGTTTATTCAGGAAATATGTTTTGGAGAATCCTCTTTAATTATGTGTATTTCTGTTTGAAAATCATCTAGACTCCCATATTAGCTCGGCTCACTACGTTCTCGTGGTGAAGATTAATTATTGATTTAACATTTTCTAAAAGAATTAAAAGTTTTAATAAACTGGAGATTACAGACCTAGAAAGATTTAACAATAGTAGATGCCAGAAAATATCAATTTTATGTGCATGACCCATGTGAGAATTATTATAAATAAATAACAAAAAGTTGCCCGTGAATTGTCTATAGTAGTACACTATTCATTTCATGGTAAGATAGTAGTTAGTCACTAGTCAGGTAAATAGGCTGTGCATTTTTTGATTTTATATTTTGAATCCTCTTTATATCGAGGACATTTATGAGGTTAAATAATTATTAATTTTTGGAGAATAGAGTCTAAATCCAGCTATTAATCTAATCTGGATCAAGATAATGAAATGGAGGATGCTTGGGAATATTGCATTGGTGTTACTGTCATCTCTAATTGACTGAGTGAATGATTTGATTGTTGCTGTCAAGGAATCAGTATCTCGGGAAAAGATATTTGAAGTAGTCATGGAAAAAAGATGTCTTGTCTTGTCACATTGAATCAAGTTACTGTTTCTTTCTTGTTCTGTTTTGCATGCTTTATTTCCTTTCAGATTTCTGTTCTGCTATCTTTTCTTCTTTAACTGGAATTACTGCACATGGACCAAAATGAGGCATATTGGACAATTAAGCTGAAACTACAAAAGACCACCACATTGTCATGGCTTTGATAATGGGAAAAGTGTTCTTTATAGGAAGAATCTGGTCTTTCACCATATGCTAGTATGGAGAAAATGGTTTCAAATCGTCCATTTCTTATTTAGGGGGCATGGCAATCGATTTTTTCATACAATATAATTACTGCTGTTGGTTTTCCCCGACTCGATCCTCTTGCAAATAAATTCGAGAGAGAGTTTTGTTTTGTTTTTGAACCATAAAAATACTAATTGAGGGACAATTAATAGAATTGATGGTTTGCTTAGTGAATATATATATATATATATTTGAACCAATTTGTTTAGTGATTTGAAACTGCTTTTTGTTTTTTTTTCTTTGAAGTTAAAAGCAGAAGGTTTTAATACTGCATTTTGAATCACCACAGTAGCGCCTGGAGAATTTTAAGATGAATCTTTGAGAGTGGCATAGATGTGATCACAGATAAAATTAAACGAATGATGCTGCCATCTCGGCCCCAGTTGATCAAAACTTAAATGATAGTAACAGCTTCTGGGACGGGATGGTTATGCTGCATAATCACGTGTACTTCTTACTGTGAAGTTCTCAGATGTTATCCATTAGCTAATGGCTCTGCTTTATTTTTCCTTTGAATGTAACTACCACCTAACAATCTTTATGAATTTCAGATTTGGACTTAATTTGGCTCCTTTTCAATCTCCATTAGGTATACAGGAGATACAAACTATATTGCCAACACATGCAGTCAGTTGTTGCATCATTTGAAACTGTTGCTGGTCTTGGAAATGCAGCTCCTTATGTTTGTTATGCGACCAAAATTGTTTTGAAGCATTTTAATAGCTTGAAGAATGCCCTTTTGGATAAAATTCAGTTCACAGGAAAAAACTTTGATGATAGCAGTGTCACTAAGGAAAAAAATCCTAGACATGGAACAACTGAACGAGGCCTTAGAAACCAAAATCCAACTCTGAACTTGAACTTCATTCAACATCCTGTTTGGCGATCTCAAAGAGGACTTCCTGATCATGCTGTAGCTGTGCTTAAGACATGGTTGTTTGAACACTTTCTACACCCGTAAGTGTTTGAAGAACTCCAGGAGCTCTTTACTATGCAAGAATCTTGACTTCTAAATACTGATGTTTATTTAACTGGTTTTTAAACTTTCCAGCTACCCTACAGACTCGGAAAAGCAAGCCTTGGCTCAGCAGACAGGTCTATCAAGGACTCAGGTGTGCCTTTTCCACTTCATATCTTGTTTTTTTAACATTGTTCTAATGACTGGATTTTTACACCCTGAGAATTATTGTCAACGGACGTGCCTTAAAGGATGTCTATGTTTATGCATAAATGTTTATTTTAAGCTGGATGGGTGTTCATATGACCGCCTATTTCTTGTCATGGGCTGTTCTGTGGTAACAAGAATCAACCTAAAAGACAACAATGTTAGTTAATATAGCTTCAATCTCTGTCCATGCAGGTTTCTAATTGGTTTATAAACGCAAGAGTTAGACTTTGGAAGCCAATGGTGGAAGAAGTACACATGCTTGAATCACAGCAAACTCAAGCACCATTTGACACGGTCAGTCAGAGTGCCAACATTGCATCTGATTTGCCTCTTGAGAAACAGCCCCGATCAACTCAACACCAGAACGCATACCAAACTAAACGCCTCCGAAATGAACTTCCTGATGTATCTAAGCAGAGACAGGAGCCAAGAAATATTTGTGTCAACAATTTGTCAGGTAATTACCACTCTGCTGGTGTTAGTGGAAGCAAAGGTGTTTCATTGGCATTGGGTCTTCCACAGAATAATCGCACTGATCAATCGTGGCCTCTCCCTATGAGCATACCTCACCATGTCAACCTGGAAATGATTAGCATGATGGATTCAGCTCCAGGAACAGGTTTTGAACTACAAAAGCAGCATTTTGGGAAAGACTAGAGGACTCAGATGCTGCATCGGCCGCAAGCTGAAGTTTGCTTCATTGTGCCTGAATATAATGGACTGTCTGTGATGTAATAATATGAATCAGGCAAACCTCTTTTTATCAAGTGATCAGTAGAGTAGGAAATGTTCTGTACACAAGATCAACTGTTGCTTTTTGATATTTGCATTAGATTTCTTTGAACTTTCAGTCATTTTCACAGTTCCTGGTGGAGCATTCATGCAGAAATTTTTCAAGTAGCTCGGTGCCATGTCCATTGGTGGATGAAGATGATTAAGGTGACAAGTATCCATCATTGCCCAAAACCAGCACATTATTTGTCTAGCTGATGTATTCGAATAAAAGAAATGAGGGGATGGTTAATTTGGATAGGGATAGCGCATGGAAAAAGAAAATGAACTTCAGGTCATTTTCATGGCAGAATGCTAGCCTTCTTTTCCTCCAATTGCAAATACAAAATGATGGCCTCAACCTTCTACATTTCTACACGGTCACGTGACCGCACTTGCGGTCAAATTTGTTAGAAGGAATGAAAAAAGATTAAGAACCGTTTCCTGATAGATGAAAGTTCAGGGTGATTTTTAACTAGTTAACTTATGTAAAGTTGTTTAACTGCTTTTTTTTTTTTTTTAGTTTAATATGGGTGTCCGGGTCAGCTTGCGTGTACCTCGACTAATCCTACAAGCTCTGAAATTGTTTAAAGGTAATTAATCCCAAGAATAAGATTAATAAATCATGAATGCATTGGTCGAAGGAAAATAGTTTTATTATCATTATATTCAATTTCGCTGCTGAGTTCTGACATAAAATTATGAAGAAATCTTTTATGAATGCGTTCTTCTCTGAGTATCGGTACACAACGAGGAGATATTTGAAAGTGCGGTTCGGTGTTCTTAAATATATTTTTTTTATATTAATTTTTTAATTAATTTTAAATTATTTTGATGTATTGATGTGAAAAATAAATTTTAAAAAATAAAATATTTATTATTTTAATATATTTTCAAGTAAAATAATATTATGAAAAACAACATTTATCATTGTTCACTTAATAGTTTTTAAAAGTCTCTAAAACACTTTAAAAATGTATTTAAAAGTTCATTCAAACTACTATTTTACAAATTTTTGAATTTTTTTTGTTTCAAATTAAATTTTATTATTATTTTAGAATTGTTTTAATGGGTTAGGTCAAAATAAATTTTTTTTTAAAAAATATATATATATATATATTATTTTAATATATTTTAAAAAACACTTTTAAATACACACTTCTAATCATGCCCTGAGCAAGAACTAAAAAAAGATTGGTGACTGATTTATTGAATTGTAAAAATTTGGGGAACAAACTGACAAAGCAGCAACCAGGAAATTGTAGCGTGACTTACAAGGGCACCGATAAATCCATACGTGGAATTTGGTCGGTGAAATACTTTGAATTTTGAAAGCAAGAAAAACAATTAAATAGTTACAGGAGGGAAAGCCACGCGTCAGTCTTTCAATGGAAAAAAGATTAACCGACTACGCTAAGCCTTCACATCTGTCAAATGGCTGGATTTACGGCTAAACCTGCAAGAATATTCTATCACCCACTAAATTAAATTCTTTGTATTCCATCAATATCGAAAAACTTGAATACTTTCCATTCTACCCTATAATCATAAAATCAGTTCAGGTCAGCCAATCAAATTGCATCATCAAAATAAAAAGTCAACAATCAGACTTTCACTATGGTGCTATTATATATCAGCGGCTAAAACTGTCGTGCTATGATAAAACTGAGTGCAGGCGGAAACGAAAGCAAAACTAAAACGACGTAGCTTTGATGTGGTGGTGACTGTTTGATAAATTTAAAACGAGTGTGTAATTTTGGAGTCTCTTCTTAAAGGTGTTTACCACTCGTTTTCTCAAAAACGGAGAGCACAGCAAAGGTAAAGAAGGGCCCTTGAGCTTTAGCTCAAAAAAGAACAATTACAACAACAACAAGAAGCTATCTCGAGGGTCACGGGAAAGATTTTCTTGTTTCTTTTCAGAAATAATTATGGGTTTCAATTTTTGTACTGATTAGTGAAGTAAAGTTGGGTTCTTTTTTAGGGAAAAAGAAGTTGGGTTTTTGATGTTTGAGATAAAGATCCAATTTTGAAGGGAGAAAA
>Ga0307518_10002559_pt1 | contig 13263 bp, 18 predicted proteins | sample 25_EM_MG_FD_203889 | JGI IMG/M metagenome (GOLD analysis project Ga0307518, IMG submission 203889) | Populus trichocarpa ectomycorrhiza microbial communities from riparian zone in the Pacific Northwest, United States - 25_EM | ecosystem: Host-associated > Plants > Roots > Unclassified | place...
GTATGTGAACAACTGGGTGTGACTGTGTGACATAAGCGTTGAAGGGAGTGAGCTGGCCAGTTGGTGGGGGGCCTATGGCCGCAACGCGGTGGTACAGTATTGCGGTGAGTTAGCGTCTCGAGAGTCGAGGCTCCGCTTCGGCAGACTTGGGTGGCAAACCGAGTTCCGTGACTGCCCTCCAAGCCAGCATTTTTTGGCGGTCTCAATAAATACTGCACGTATACTGATGCTTAGAGCTATCATAGTATGCAAGTGGTAAAAAAAAAGGTGATGAATGAGCGGGGTGCTGACAATGACGTAGCAAAAATCTCAATCATCTTCGTCCATGTCATGTGGTCCTTTGCTGTCCTCTAGTAGTTCACATCCAAATGGATCATCTCCTTCGATGGTTTTGTGGACATCCCGTGCCTTCTTATTGCGCTTTTCCTCTGCTCGACGCTCTTCGGCTGCTTGCCGAGCAAGATATGCTTTGCTTCCAACAACCTTTTCCGGATTTTTGCACAGTTTGAGACAGCGATCAACTTCACGAGCGGTCTCCACATCGGGCGGCTGTGCATCTCGTAGAATCATGTCCCCTATTGCACTGTTACTGCATTCCAAAATTTGTCGATATGATTTGGCTGCAACAGAGTCTGGGGGCATTTTCGAATCCATCCACTTCTCACTCAATAATGGAGAGGCGAGAGAAAGGCTAGCAAGGGCTATTTGCGATGGGGTGTAGATGAGCTCGGCATCGGTAAAGCGCGAGGCACGGACGTGTTTGAGGGCGATCTCGTACACTTCTGGTGGTCTGAGCGCTTCGGTGAGGTCCGGAAGACTCTGCATAAAACATGAATCACCTAGCACAGAACCGCGAATGAAAAATCCACCTGAAGATCGAGCCACAGACCCCATAAAGCTCGATGAGCGTGCCACACAGCGAACTCGAAGTTGAGACTTTGTGCTACTAGAAATTCAAGGTCCAAAACATCCGACTGTGAGATTTTAGGGATAGTAGACGTGTAAGAATCCAGAGAAACAGGGTTGTTCGTTGTTTTTGTTGCCAGAAACAGTGCAGTAAGCCTACCCAGAAACAATGACGTTAAATGCACTCGACAAAAGGCTGTCAATGCATACTCACATAACATTCTTCGGGTGCCAATCCATTACCGTGTTCTTGAGATAGAAACGCTTGAGATAACTTATGGCGGTGGCCTCCACTTCTTCGGGGAATCGAAAATGTCCACATAGTTGGGGAATCTTGGTGACGTATAGTTTCACGAGGACCAGCTCATCGTCGGATTGCAAGAATGAAAGAGAAGCCGACGAGCCTGGCTGAGATAGTTTACTGTAAAACGATTGTCCCTGATTACCTTACATCCCGACATACCTCGCTCTCCTCGATGGTCTTGCGAATTGCTTCTACTGCAGCAGCGTTAAGCGTCTGACGAACTTGTCGAAGTTGTTCTGGAGAGTATCTCCAACTTTTGAACTGGGTACTGGACTCATAAAGGGGCTTCTTTCTTGGTGAAAGTGACGCGTTAGAACTGTTGGGCGTTTCGCCTGTCATTTGAAAGAGGACACCAAGGAAGAGGTCGAAGCCAAGAATGCTGAGTAGGCTCCTATCTACAAGCCATATACGAGTCGCAAGGTTCACATCACACCAACTTGGTCATAGTAAATTCAGCATAGTGCTATGCAGGTCAATTAGAAAGAAGTGGTCAATAATAGTGTTACTCAGAGAAACTCCTTCCACCAAGGATCCAAAGAAAGCGTTCGTGCAGAAGCCTTACCTCTTTTGAGTGGCTACAAGTACGGATGTCAATAAGTATTCATTTTCTACCGCAAATAAGCCTGCTCTTCTTCATTACCCCTTTTGCGAACATCCCTCTGAGCTTGGTCCTCACGCCAATTGTTTATCCACGCCATGATCCGGTCAACATTACCCCGCAGATGCTCCATGGACTCGCTTTGGAGCTCCACGACTATTTCTGGTTGGTAAGCCTCTCTCGCCTCATCAAATACGACATTCATGATCTCCGCCTCATTGTTTTCTTGGATTTTTTTCAACGGATAACCTCTGTCAATGCATCTACCAGGTTAGCTCATGTATCGAGGTAAAGGAAGGACGTGCCGCTCTTCTAGTCTCTCCCAGAGGAGGGTGTGGTTGCAACGAAGGACAATTACAAGATCGGCCCATCGTTCAGGGAATACTTCACATGTATGCCAGTCGAGTATTATTCCACCTTCAGAAGCAAGCGGCTCTAATTCATCGAGAAGCTTCGGAGTTGTGTCACAAAAATGTCTTTGACAGAAATTCCTAATGCTAACCTTGTCTTCATCAACGGTATAAGATTGCCATTCGTCGTCGTAGCCTTCGTGCAATCCTTGTTCTTTCACCATCTTTCCCACATTGATGTGTTTCAACGGAATCGGAGACTCGTCTGCGAGGAGTTGTGCATGGGTTGATTTACCTGTTCCTGGCGTCCCAGTGATGATGATCACAGGGGAAGAGCGACTAGGAGCCATCCGTACACGTTACTTGGTCGTGTATACGGAGAGTATCCGCAATAGTTTCTTTAGACGAATGGGGCAGGGTAGTGCGCGCTTGGCGCTGAGTGCTACGTAGATTTCTAGATTTCTAGTTGATCACGATACCGGAGTCGATTTTAAAGAGGATCTGAAATGCGTCTGCAAGTCGAGGGGCCACCCGAGGCAATAATTTGGCACTTACCGAAGGTCGTAATCAAGTTAATTGAGGCTTGACTTCAGAAGTAGTACTTGCAGTCTCGTTGGACGAACAAGAGAGTCTCCGCATATGTGGGAGTACATCATTACAAGAACTAATATTATTATCTATTACTATGAGGTCACACATCCTTCTTACAAACATGGACGACGAGGTCGTCAGCGTTCTTCCCATCCACTACTCAGAAACATTGGTTCCAAATGTGCACTTACACCAGTTTCCGTTACTCTCTCGGCCATTACAGATCCCGCCATCTGCAGCCCTTAGCGGCAAACGAATACGTGCACGTGTTAAGACGGTAGCCCGCAAACTGGAGATCAGTGTCCCAGTAGATACACGGACAGAAGTCTGGAATAATGAGAAAGGAAGGGAATTTGGTGTGGCACGGTCAGAGGATGACCGGGAAAAGAATCAAGAAACGGACAAGGGGAAGCAGAAGGACGGAGAAGGACCCCGATTGACCGAAGTTCGACTACGAAGTGAGCAAATCCCACAGCAGGGGGTGTATATGCTGGGGATTGTGTACAGTGGTATGGCTATCGCTACGATCGTCTGGTTCTCGCTTGTTCACAACCCTTGTCAGGCCGTCTGCACCTCGTTCCGGTCAGCGAAACCCATCAGTTCCGCCCTACGTTAACATACTTGGATGTCATGTCACGCGGAAACCGACGTTCTCGAGGTGGGACTGGTTCAGGTTCAGAGACTGACGACGGGCCTCCTCCAGATCCAGATGAACCACCGGTTATCGTTGCTCCCAAGGAAAAGAAACCCGTCGATGCGAAGGAGGTGCAGGTCTCAGCTCGTAAACCGGGTGAGGACAAAAATGGCAACCTGCATGGTGGGATGTCCGCCATCCGTCGCGAGATGCTATTAGCAATCCGAGCGGAGGAAGATGAGCCATGGCAAGGTGTCGAATTCTGCGACGGGGAGGTACGTGTTCAACTGTTCCCGATTCTATGCGCCGGCTGACTCTTAGTGTTACGAACAGACAGAGGCTTCCAACCACGTATTCGAGTCTGTGTATTCATGCAGAGAAGAACAATTAGAGTGTAAGACAAGCATCACTACATTGTTGAGGTCAATAAAGGGATTATGAGTTTGTGGTGTGGAATTACATATTATTATTATGCAAATGTGTATCGTTGAAGAGTTCGCCGAACCAGTTGCAGCAGGGCTACGGAGCAACCCTTTGTCCTGCCACCATCATGTCCAGTGACACTGAGTCAGAGCCTGAGTCGCTCACCACTCCCTTCACATTTTCTCTGGAACCTGCCTCTCAAGGCAGTCCACCAAAGTCTGTAAGCTGGGCCACAAGCGCACTTACAATGCTGGATTTCTCCACTCCACAAGAGGCATGTCCCCCCCCCCAAATCGACTCCTAACGACCTCGTCATAAACTTATGTACAGAATAATCCACCGCACGATCTCATTCACGAATGCGCGAGCACCCTATTACGTTTCACAGACGCGCTCTTGTCGCAGAAGTCATCCCCCTCGGATAAGGATATATCGCAAACCCTTACTGATGCATCTTCAATGCGTAGGTACAGCCTTTGTCTCTTCCCCCACGCTGATTTGGGCAGTATCACCACCATTCCTCCAAGTCTTATTTCAGCATCGCCGTTTGTCTCGCACCATGGCAGCTAGAAACTTCAAACCAAGTTCCGCAGTTTCAGCAATCGTCTGTTGGGCAGACATTCTATTGGCAAAGCTGGGAGATCTTTCGACATTCCTTGCAACAGATTTCCGTGGGTCCCGTCCAGACAAGCCCCTTCCTGATGTCCTCCTGGCGCATCAACAGGAGGACAGCACTAAAGCAGCAGTTCAGCTACCTGGTAATATCAATCTCTCGTATACAGACTTTTCTGATGCAGGACAAGATAACTGGGATATGGTCCCATCCCTACTTAGTTCGTCTCGTGCGTCACCTGCCGCAAAACGGTTGACGGTACGTTTATTGTACGGCTGTCATATACTCTTTGGTCGCACTTTGGGGAGGGGCGTTAGCCACGATATCGCGTACGTGGTAGACACGAAAATCGGGTCACTGAATTAATGGTGGTGATTTAAAGCTCGCAATCGCTGCTTACCGCATTGTCGGTCCATATACAAGATATCGAATGCCGGTTGCTAGAATCCACTGCACTTGCTTCCTATGGCCACGAGTACCTTGTAGAGCAAGAGCGCCTCGCAACTGCGATGGTCATTGCTCTGTTTTCTGTGAGTATGATGTTTCCATTCGCTTTTGTGATATATTGCCTGTTCGGTTTGTAGGTTGTTAGTATGTCCTCACGAGAAATTGGAATAGAATACCCCCGCACAACCTTCCGACCGAAAACAACAATTTCAATCATTCGTTTGCTCACTTTTGTCGTGGACCAGGACGAGTTCATCACACCGGCCAGTGCACTCTATCCCTTAGAACAGCTCAATATCGCATTGGATATACTCATTCGCGAGGATGTCGTTCCCTTGTGGGGTTTAGGTGTTTGGATGGAGCATCAGAATCCTCGCACGGACATCTTCTTACAACTTGTGCGTCTTCTTTTCTCCTTACAGGTATCTCATTGCACATGGAGAAGGCAACAACGTATCTAAGGCACAAGCGACATCCGAATGCCTTCAGTCAGATCTTGGCTGACCAGACCACCGATTCTAGTGATTTACGACGTGCTGTGATGACCGCTATGCTAGTAAGCACCGCGTCTTCTTTGATGCATTGATATCTACTTGCCGCAGGAACTCCTCTCACGATATTCGGACCTACTCGCTTCTCTTCCACCGACCAAGCATCTATCGGCATCGGTAATGGCTATCCTACAAGATGCATGTCTCCTCGCCACGAAATTTGTTGGCGCCGACACATGTGGCATACGCGGTTCAGTAGATTGCTGCAAGGTATTGTTAATCCTGGTTCTGGACATGTGCCAAATAGAGCAATGCAGCACCGGTGTGGAGTGAATCGTTCATATTCGATACAGCTCACAAAGTCAGCCTACAGCTGCCTCCCTTCTCCTTGAGAGCCTAGCTCTTATGAAGGATTCCCAAGTTCGTGATGGATGGAGATCCGTGCAGGATGAGTCGAGGTTCCAAGCTCAGGCTCCCATCGAAAAAGGTTCGAAGCCTGCCGTTCAGCTGTTACGAATACTCACCCCTCTCGAGTTGTCGTGGCGGTGTGCGAGTGAGTATTGTGACCCTGACTGAATTCCTTACGAGCAATCATAGTTCCCTATCACAGAACCCCCTCGAGGAAAATCACTTCCTTCGAACACAGCAGTTGATACAATTTCTGGTAATAATCATCTCGAAAGGCGCAGATATTGGCGACCGCCAGTCCACAGTTTCCATCTCAGAAGCCGTGGGACATTTCCTACTGAATGTACCATCCGAGAAAACCATGCTACTCCGAGAAGTATTCATGGCCTATGCAGCGGTTGTCAGCCAACGTTGTCCACCCTCTGGGTTGAGAAAGTCGTCTCCGAATTTTGACTTCGAGGCAATATGGCGGATATGTATAGGCAACACGACCACAGGAAATCTTCTTCTTGCATGTATGCTCGTTAATACCATATTATGATAAGAGGCATTAACACAGCGTAGCAGCACTCTCCGTCTATGTCATGTCCATCCGCCCTTGTGAACAGCTATTGTGCCTCTGCGCATGGGATTACCTATCCGATACTATCCTTCTGACAGACACCCGCGGCTGTGTTTCCAAGGAAAAATATGGTCCAGCTACAATCGTCTGTTCGACGATATGTTACGCTTTGTCATATCTATTCAGATATGCCGATAATGATACTAGTACGTGCAGTACTGATAACAATGCATTTCATCAACAGCCTTCTAGGAAGCTACATATCTACCAGCCCCAAGGCGGCGGCACTGCGAAATGTATTACAGCACCTGGAGAGGATGTCTAGTTCGTGTGGCTCGTCGAAAAGCTCAGGCATCCCATTACTCTTGGTAAATTTGACTTTCCTTACTGTGACGGGGATTTACGCCGCCTGGCACAGGAGTTTCTGGCAGACGATATGAAGGTACACTTCCATCCTGAGACAGGGACGAAGGCACTTCTCGAGAAATTACCGCCAATGGGCTTCCAAGTTGTGCTTTGCAGAGACAGGCATGTATCCGGTTTGATTCTTATCCCTTTGGAAGCTACCACAATCTAGTTGCAATGGTTGTGAACTTAGTATTAGCAATGAAAACTAACTTTTCCGACCATACTTTCCATGAATTGATAACGTACCTGGCACTTTGTACACATTAGCTAAGTATCCGAACAAAAGATCTGACACAGGTATCTGCTATGAAGTTTTCTCAAAACTCATGAGGGCCCAGATGGATACTCTCGAATCTTTTCCTGCAGTAATAAGCCACCGACTTCGCTGACACTTTTCAGTGAGAGTCATGTCATCATCTACTTCCTTGTCAGCCGATCTCACATCAGAGGCAAATGTGAGAGCTTGGCAGCTTTGCTTATGATGTACGAGGGTCCCGAGAGATTTGAACGACTTGGTCGAGTAAAGCCTCACCCTAAAGAAGACCATTTAGTGCCTTCACTTGGATGGGGAACACTAAGAACTCACTTCCCATCCCAACCACCGACCGCGCAAACACGACCATCATCACGAATAGAAATGGCACCATTTCCTGGATTCTTTATTCGGAAAACTGTACCAGCATCAGGTGAGTTGGTTTCTGTTTGCCCAGACGTCTTGGAAATATTGCAGTGCATCAGGTTATGCTTAGATAGGTGAATATTTTCTCACTGACCAGATCGTACTTTCCAATCAAGTTATCAGCAGAAACTGTCAGGGCGAAGCGGAAATCTTTGGATACGGTCATTGCCATGACTATAAGAAATAGGTCATGTGGTTTCCTTGTACTTACAGAACATTAGGCCAACGAACCTGATTCAATGTGCAATTTACTTCGCCATATCATCTCCCATCCTTTACCCTCTATTGTCCGAATTCCTGGTATGGCCACGCGCCTACGAAGGGTGACCCCTCCATCTTCGTATGCGCAGATGAGACGTAGCTCTCTTGGTGCTGTGGACGTAGAGGGGAAGATTTGGAGTGCATAAAACAAATGCATGGCCATGATGATACCTGTGTGCTTGGTGTCGAATCATTGCAATCCGTAAATGACACTGGGGTTACCTGCTTTGGTATCAGATCGGCCATCGGAGAACACGGTGGAGGTATTCTGAGGGTCACCAATTGCAGCATGTAATCTCTGCATACTGGGCAGCGTCCATATATCTGCCTATGCTGCTTGTTTGCCTCACGCTCGCCAATACATTGGTATAGTTGGCTCTTACCAGAGAAGATTCTGCGAGGTTTGGAACCGCAAGGAGAGCTGTTAGCTCCCCTTCGATGTCCGGTGAGGGTATGAGGAGTGAGAACCGACAGTAATTCAAAGCATTGACATCCATCGAATAGCACAACGTAGGTGCAGACGACTCTGTCAGTGTCGCTTCTCCGACTTTGCGGATGGATGGCACTGACTCTGCAGGGCACTCCCAGACATGGACCTTGTTATCCCTGCCATGTCTGTTGCCGGGTGACCGTAGACACAGAATTAAAAATTTTCAGCATTGTCAATAAAAACAAAAGTCGTGGTACTAACGTGAGGACCTGCTTGTTCTCGGGGAACTCTTCAATGCCTAAAAGGGCATCTGTGTGTGCAAGCCAGCTCGCGGTGGGTCTGAAGGATCGGGTGGAAGTGAGGACTACCCGGCCTTTTGCATCACCTGAGTATATTCTTTCGTTGTCGCCGGAGCAGAAGAGGGTAGTAACCGGATTCGTATGTGTGCGTAGGACATGAAGCGGCGGCGGCGGCGGGGCTTCAGTGAACATCGCAATGGTTTGAGTTCATAGGCGTTTTATTACAAGCCAAGCCTACACCTGCCAATGGAAAAGACAGCGGCCATAACCCGGAAAATCTGCAGGCCAAGTTACAAGGCAATGGCATTATTCATGATTTCGAGTTGAGCGGTGATTGAGCATCATGTACATAATACAGCATTTGGTGAGCAATGGCCTCGTTTCCGTGCTATGTAATGACGGTTTGGACTATTTCCATCTTTTCACTTATATACTTCCGGAACGTGACATTTTCGTACTGTGTCTTGTTCTGCTCGGAATCGACTAGTAACAAAAATATTGGGTGTAGGTAAGAAATAGTACGCATGGATAAATTATATGACTACAGTGCTTAGGCTCTGGCCGTACAGATGAAGAAGGCGAATACATACTGGTTCAACGATTAACATACATAGACGCCAATCAGTATTCCGGGGTATACCGGTATGCAAAGTAAAACGTGCATGTCATGACCTACAGTGCCGATCCTAGTACTTTGATCGCCAACGCACGGAGTATCTGATTAAAGGGTCGTCATATTGACACGTCCTTAGATTGGCGCCAATGCATACCTCAAATTTCTGCTGCGTCCCAAGCTCCGAGAACACTGCCGCAACACTCTTACCTTTGGCATCACGTACTGCGCCAAGACGGTTTCCCGCAAAGGCACCAAGCATAAGGCCAGGTATATTGGCTACAATAAACCCGAGACCTGTAGGGCGTCAATGATGTCATACATATCAGGATCCGGACAAGGTCTTGCTTACCTCCTCCACACGCAGTACCGAGGTATGACCACCATGGGGCATGACGTTCGACCTCTGGACGAAGAAGCTACTGGAATATTGAGCGCGAGCATAAAAAGCGCATTGTACAGCGATCATACCTCGTCGAAAACGTCAGCGAAAACGTTGTCCGGATTTGGTCTTTCACCATTGCTCGGAGCACCATTAGTGAAATTTGCAGTACCAAACATATTTGCAAATCGAGCGAAGAAATTTGCGGACGCCTTGGGATCATTGGTCTTGTCGCCATAAGACTTCGACGTGTACAGAGAGTCGTACTGTCGTCTCCGGACAGGGTCTGAGAGAACGAAGTATGCATCTGCGACTGCCTATCAAGTGCATGTAGACCGAGAGATATCGTGAGGTAAGCCATATAAAGAATCACCTGGAATTTTTCTGTTGCAGCTTTCCTTTCGGCATCGGTTGGCTTTATCAGCCTGTCTGGATGAGTCCTAAGTACGCAGCACTTGAGAAGTCAATACTAATGCATGAGAATTGGGAGTACTTGAGAGATTCTTTTTTATAGGCCTGCCTGATTTCATCTGAGGTAGCGGTCTTCTGCACCCCAAGGATTGTGTAGTAATCCGGAAACGAAGACATGGTGGTCGAATGACAAGCCGCGTGCTGTGGTGCTAGCCGGAGTTTGAAAGACAAAGGGGCTCCATTGGTATGTTAGTGAAAAGTCCGTTTGCCCGGCCAGCCGCGAGAAATGGAACAGTCAAGACCAATCAATGCTACAGGTATAGTTCCATTGTCCATTACACCCCAAACGAGCCTCCGCCAGTCATTTGCTTTACTAAAAACATGCCTCTGCCTTCATCTACACTCTTGCCACTTCTAATGCCAATGACACTCTTCGGTCGGGGACGTGGCGTTGCAAGTCCAATCTGCTTGGTTGGACTGCCTGCAAGCTGTCGAGTCGGGCTAAGGCTCCCTCCAGTCAGTTGCCTCATAATTCCTGCGTCGCCACTCCGCAGTCCAGTGAACTGACGGGCAATTGTCGTTGTCCCAGTGATCTGGGCAGTATCCTTAAAGAAAGGACCGCCACCCGTGCTACGACCAGTAAACGTAGCAACAAGGGGTTTCTCCACAGGGGGATTTCGCATGTTGGCCGGAAGTAACAACTAGGTGATAGTATCACACAAAGCGTCTGCATCGTACAGATGAAAAACTCACGAGACATTCCCTGCACCAAACACCGCCCTCGATATCTCGCTTTGCAGCAGAGTCCAATTTCTTACCACAGCCAGGTTGTGACTTGTCCCTCCTACCTTTACTCGCCCCCTTTCCTCCGCACACCAAACAAGTTGCGTGCCATCTTGACCCCTGGGGTCCGGGAACAACTCCAAATTCCATGGGGGAAACTGATTTCAGACATCCAGGACAGGTGCTTGAACTTCCAAATCGTGTATTTTGTGTCTGAGCGGCGGGTGATGATGCTGAAGTTCGCTCGTACCGTGACGAAATAGATGGACTGCCGTGCACACTCGGAGAGCCTTTCTCTTGAATTCTAGGTCCAGTGTTAGGTGTAGCCAATGTACTTTTTGGCCTGGCATTTGAGATTGGACCCCGAGGCGATGGTACACCGAGGGGTATATCCGTGAAGGCAGATTTGATAGGACTAGAGACAACTGTAGGCGTGGCACGCGCTTGTTCGGGCGGGGCGCACTGCGTGGTATATGAGATAAACAATGTTAAAGAACCGCACGCTTCACCAACCTCTAGGTGGCAAGCACCCCCTTCGTTCCGCACAAACACTGCCTTTCCATCCGACGACTCCTTGAAACGACCATCACAGATCACACAGCGGAAGCATTCTGTATGGTAGGTTTTCGGAGATCCTGTCATGTTGAATTCTGGCACTGTGACAAATCGACTTGTCCCTCCACTAGCGAACAGAGAACCACCGCACTTGGCACATAGTGACCCAGTAGAAAGTGTCGCTGCAGGAATCGAGAGCCTCCTTATCGACCCCTGATTCACTTTCTCAGCTAGACTGCCATGAGGTACGTATGTCGTGCATTCTTTGCTAGCGACGCTGAGGTTGTCCCCCGAACGAATTTTGGGGCTGGAAGCTGGGGGGGAAGAGGGTCCCGATGATTGCGTCATTGTGTCATATGAATCTGGTACTAAGTCTGGGGTTGAGGGTGTCCACGACATCCTTGAAGACCGCAAGCTTGACGTGCTGACAACGTGACGCAATGTAGGGGAGCCACTCGCTATAGATGATATCCTGGGTATTTTCGATGGCGTCAATCTTGGAGAAGCCAGCTTGGGAGAGTGAGACACAGAAACGGAGGTAGAATCAGATTGATTCATGAAGCGTCTCTTCATCTCTTCTATGGCATCTAGCGAGGGTCTCCCTGACATAGGTGTGTTATTGCGCTCAGGTGTTCCAAACCGTTCAGGGACGGTTCGAGTTGGAGTGGTAACGTTCCCCACAGTGGTTTTGACTTTCGAATCGGCGCCACCACGGAGAATGGGGGAAGAACTAACGCCGAACTTGCTCTTTTCCATTGTGCGCTGCGTGAGGGGGCTACTGTCATAGTTATCCAAAGGCAATATACGTGACGAAGGAGTGAATGATGGGGAAGAATCTCGTGGTGTTCGATTGAGCACAGCATTTAGTCGTTGCGCGAGTTCTTCGAGGACGGGGCTACCCTCACGGTTTTGCATAATGCCCAATTGCTGCTCCAACTGGTCAACACCGGGACTACCTCGTGGGCAATTTGGGTCTTTCTGAAGGGCTGTAGATAGTTTCTTGTCCCCTTGCTCGAAACTGGACGATTGGTCGGGTTTCCTTGGAGTGTTGCTTCTTTTAAGACAGCTATCAAAACAGTCGGTGCAAGAAGGTCGCCCGAGCAAATCAACCATAGGGGTATCTCCGATATTCTTCTGGCATCCGCTGCAACAAAAGCATCGCCTATGCCACACTTCACCGGCAGCCTCCACAAATCTACCTTCACTTTTCAAAATCAGGACTGGCCGATGGCAGGCGGAGCAATCTCCTTTAGACCCCCCGCTAACAACAAAGCATGGCTTGCACAAGAAGCGATCCGGTGACTCGCGTGAGGAAGGATCAGGGTAAATAGTGGCGTCTGGTTGGAAATCCGCAGTACATATTGCACAAGAAAAGGTTGCGAGGGTCTCCTTGGGCTGAAGAACAGAACCATATACTTTCGATAATTCGGGTTCGTTAGGTCTTTGAATCGTTGCAAAGTCTGAACAGAGGTCAGGTGAAGGACCTACATCCTGAGGTTCACTCATTTGCCGAAGGGGCGATGGGGGCGATAGGGCGACAGAGGTGTCAGAGCAGTCGTTTGATGAAAGATGGGAAAATATTTGGCCGGAATTTGGTCGAGGGAAGCGCCGAGAAGTCGAAGGTTCATCGAAATGGGATCCGATACTTGTTGGAAGCATACTATCCAGTTGTATTGGGGAGTGTGTTGGGGACTTGTCCCGTGAAACATAGGTTTGGGACCACTTGTCAATAATAGGACCTTTTGGAGAGCACCACTGTACAACCGGAGCTGTAATATGCTATTAGTTTGGTCGTATCGCATTGCTATAGACAAAGAGACGAACAAACGGCGGTGCCACCGCATTTACAACGCTGTCCAGAGACAATATCACCACATCTACGGCAGAATCCCATCCAGTACAAATATCGATGAAAACCTTGTAGTTGGTCCTTGATGCTGGAGTTTAGACAGTTCACAAGCGAGGTGAATTGATGCGCTGTCCAGAAGTTGAGATGCTAGTTGGACTCGATGAACATCGCCTCATGTTGAACTTCGTCGCGCTTATTGTCACGTGATCAATATTAATCAAAAAGTATACAATGTATACACGTGGCACTCTAGCTAAAGGTGTACG
>Ga0307518_10002560_pt1 | contig 13262 bp, 10 predicted proteins | sample 25_EM_MG_FD_203889 | JGI IMG/M metagenome (GOLD analysis project Ga0307518, IMG submission 203889) | Populus trichocarpa ectomycorrhiza microbial communities from riparian zone in the Pacific Northwest, United States - 25_EM | ecosystem: Host-associated > Plants > Roots > Unclassified | place...
AAAGATATATTATATTATTAGACTTGTTATTATAAAACATGCTTTAGTTAGGGAATTTAACGATACTTTAGTGCAATACGATGATATAAAGCCTTAATGAGAATGCACTTTTAAGTACTAATCACATAAACAAGAGATTAATGAAAATAAAACATGAAATAAAACTTTAACATTACAAAGAGAGAAAGCAAGAAAATGATCTTGATCTGAAAATCAAGATGCCTAAATGAATGGCAAATGCCTCCTTTTATAGGTTAAAATTCAAACTATTCATTTGGTAATTGATTATTGATGTAGTGGTCAACTATTAATTTAATGGACTTGGTGGACAGCAGCACTCAAGCATTTTGGCTGGATGAAATGACATTGATGCAATCAGAATTTGACAAAGTGTTCTGCATAATAGTTGTTGGAAATCATCTCCTCTTTCCACCCACAACATTTCAGAGCATTGGAATCACTACAACTCGAGATATGGCTAAAATACTGAGTAGTACTTCTGGTGGACGTGGTGGATAGCCCTCAAGCTCTTGTCTAGATGAAATGTCATTGCTAACATCAGAATTGGAGCAGGTGGTATTCATGAAAGTTGTTGTAAATTGGCGTATCGTTTCACCCACCAAATATGACATTATTTGGCTTTTTAGAACTCCATATATGGGTAAACTTCTGAGTAGTGTTTGAGCTGGATTGCAGGACAGATTCTGATTTTTTTTTTGTGGCCAAGCTTTGAATTTGAAAACGAAAGATTTGGGTCTTCCACTCTTCATGAAAGTTGTAGGCCTATATCTTAACGTTCCAGAACAATAAACCAAACATCAATCCAAGGTCCATAACTCCATATATGATCAAATGACTGAATGATGTGCCAGTTTGATCCAACATCTCTTCTCTAATCTTAGCCCTTCCTTTGTTCTTTTATTTTCAATAGTTAATCACATAAATCAATCATTTGAATTGTGAGATTTGCCTGCATTTAAAATGAGCATTTACTATAAATTAAAACTATTTTATATTATCAGACTTGTTATTATAAAACATGTTAAGTTAGGGAAATTAATGATACTAAAAGTACAACATGATGATATAAAACCTTAGTAATAATGTACTTTTAAGTACTAATCAACTTCCCATTTTTTTAATAATATTTATTTTTATGAAATTACCAAATAGCCCCTAAATGAACCTGATTATAACATAAAACAAACCATAATGAATCAACAAAAAAATTTTAAAGGGTAATTTAGTCATTTTATTATATTTAAAAAAACAAAAAAGACTATAATGCCCTGGACGATAACTTTAAAACTTTTTGCCTTTTAAGGTCATTTTATTGTGCATTTGAAATGTTAAAAGACCAGTTTGAACTATATTAATCTAACAATGACTGATATAGCCATGGAAAAAGACTGTTTTATCCTTAAAAGTTATTTGATTTTTTAGCAGGGCTAAATAGTCATTTCATTGTTCCTATCATAACCCATTTTGGGTTATTCCCTATTTTTTATCCTTTTTCCTTGTAAAAATAAAAAATAAAAGTAATAAAACCAGTGATGTGGCAAAAACTGGCTGAGGAATGTTTCAGATATACATAGAAAAATCAAGTCGGAGTTTTGGATGAAATGTAGAGCCTAATCATACCCCATTGTACCCAACACTAGAGAGACAATATATATTCAATGTTAAATCAATGGATTATTGGACGAATCTGTATAAAAATGAAGTCCAAGGTCATACTTAGATTTTTAATAGGCCAATTGATTTAATCACGAGCCAAATTAAAAGTTTAATTATTGGGTCAAATTAAAAGATTTAATTAGGTGCAGGGACATAATTATACTTTTAACGGGTTTAATTAATTTTATTAGGGATTTAATTGGTGAAAAATTAAGTTTGGGTGCCTAAATTGGGCTTAATTGAGAATATTAAAATTTTAAAAGACCAAACTTAATTTTTACAAAGTCAAATAGTTGAAATCAATGGTAAAATTGCAAGAAAATTGGAAGTTTAAGGTCAATTAGGGGTTCAATTAAAGAAATTCATAGAGAAAAATATTTTAAGGTGCTAAACTTTGGGGATTAAATTCAGTTGAAGACATGGGTGAAATTGAAGAAAATAAAAAAGTTTAATTATCAATTGAGGGTCAATTTGCATAAATCTAAGAATAAGGATCATAATGAAAAAGGCACTGAAATTTGGGGTTGATATTGAAGTTCAACAAGGACAAAATTGCATAAAATCAAAAGTTTAGAGTCAACTAGGGATGTAATTAAAATAAATCAAAAGCCGATGGACTAAATTGAATTTTGGTCGAATCTTTAAATTAAAACCCTAAAAGATAAAATGATGTCGTTTCATTTGAATGAAACATGTTTTGACCAAACAGTAAAAAAAAAAACCAGACGACTTGTTATCATCTTCCACTTATGTACCTAAAAAACTACTCGGGTGACTATTTTTTCAGAGCATTTAATGCTTTAGCTCTCAACCAAACCGGACAAACCATACACTACTATGATGGCTTGACATTGTACTACACCCCAAAGTAGTTCTTGCCGGCTATTTGCCCCTACAACCGTCGCCCCAAAGAGGCCAACCTGATCAGCCCTTTTGCAGCCAATTTTCACAGACCATAATAACACCTTTGAGCCAACAATTAAGATCATTCCTGCTTAAATCAAAGGCCAAGATTTGTCCATAATAAACACAAGATGTCCCTCTTCCACCCCTTATAAATAGGGCTGGATTTCAAGCGTTGAGAAACAATAAATCAATGTGCAAAGTTGGCAAACAATCAGCCCCCAATTTGTTTTTGCCATTGCCGCCTTTCTTCTCTTCCTCCACTGTTTCTTTAGCCACCACCACCTCACCCACGCCGTGACCATCGGTGGCCTAGCACCTTTGCAACCCCATCATCTCGCTGGCAATAAGAACATCCACTGTGAGCTTATTATACTCTTTCCCTCACACGATAGTCCGTCAACCTCTCCACTAAAAGCTCTTTTATGACGCCGTGGCCGCTAGTTCCTCCACCAACAAATGCCAACCTTCACAAACGTGGTCAGCTAGCCACCCCTATGCCAAGTAAATTTTGTCTTCCCCTTGTGACAAGACCGACCACTGCATGCAGAACAAGAATTCATTTAGCATGCAAAACGCGAATATAATTAACATGGTCACTAGGCTGAGCTAGTGACCATGTGAGCTGGGTTGGAACCGTTTCATCCCAGCCCAGATGGTTGGGCTGGGTCCAGCCCAAAATATTTAATAATAATATAATAATATTAAAAAAAGAAAAAGAAAAAGAAAAGGAAAAAGAAAAAGAAATCAAATTTTTCGAAGGGCATTTTAAAAATATTTGTGGGTCTCTCGCATGTTTTTCCAACAATTTTGCATAATATCGGGCTGTAGACTTATACTGTAGGATACAGATCTAGTATTAAAAGTACTTGGTTTTCTCCAAAACTTCAAAAAAAAAAAAACCAAAACTTTAAAAATAAACTTTCATTAAAAAAAAAGGTGTTTAGTTTTCATGCATACGATTAAGTTCTAAAGGTTTTTCATGCATATTTTCTAAAAAAAAGGCTAAAATCATCTTTTCATAGTTTAAAAAATGCAAAAATAGATATCGTAACTAGTTTATGATTATCCATTAGGGTTTGACCAAAATACAAAAAATCCCATTATAATTAGTTTGTTATTCAAAATGATAGGACTTGGCTATATTTAAGAGATAAATAAGTCTGGGGCTTAGAACAGTTATGATATAATCCAATAAGGTAGAGACTTTCTCATGAAGGGAGATCTGCATTGTACCTTAGTCAAGACCAACAACTTAGAATAACAATCAAACAACAATGCAACTTACCTTAGGTAGGGTGCACTAGGGGTGATGTATTTTTCCCTTGCACAAGTAGTCCCCTTACCTAGACTCTCGCAGACCTTTAGGTTTTTCAGTGACCATAATACTAGGTGACGACTCATGAACTTTATAATCATAAGATTATGATTATATGTAAAAAAAAACCCTTTTACCATTCTTAAGAGGCAGATCTGCCATTCTACGTCATGCACGTCACAATAAGATGGCGACTCCATTAGGAATGCCTTGTCTGGTTGGACTAAGCTTTGCTTGTTTGATTGTTTACTTATATGTTTTGGTCTATTTAATTTTTGCATATTTTTTTTTTATTATACTGCTTATGCATAAGCACATTGGGTATAGATTAATGCCTTCATGCATTTTAATTTTTCCTAATAAACCCAATTCTAGGTTAGGTGGGAAGTAGCAGTCTGCCTCATGACTTTTAGTCAATGTCAGATTCGTGAAACATCTAACTATGAGCCAAGTGTTTACTTTGTAATAGTAGTCATATTGTGCCCTAACTATTCCTTGTAAACTCCTATATTGCTTTCATGAAAGGTGGTCACTAGGTGGATTATAGACCCCTTTTGAGATCAGAGAGAAAGCTTACCCCTCATGTAATGACCTAAAACCTTCTATTAGGGTATGGATTCCCTAATAATTCATTTTACATCAAAGCAGACATGATTAATAATTCTGAACTCCGTAGGATTTTATTAGCTAAGACCATGATTTTTTCTAAATATGGGTAATAATCTGAGATAATGTAATTAGCTGGAGGGAATTTCCTAAGGACTAAGGTTGGGAGATTACCGCGTGTAAAAACTATTTTTTTTTAAAGAGGCTAATACCCATCTTTTTGTTTGTACTCTTTAATGTATATGAGTTTAACCGAGATAAAGACATGAGAAAGATCTTCTCAGATTAATCAGACTATGGATTTTTGCCCATATTCAATAAAGAAGACACAGATCAGCCTTTCGAACAGGTTAATCCATACCCAATATGCATGTACATATATTTACATCCATCCATACATATACATTTATTTTGAATGACATACATAGATGCACCAGGTTGAAATATAGGTCCCCAAAGAGCTCCAATCCATAAAGTCTACAACACCTAACTCAGACGAAGAAATATGGAAGACGAAGAGCGCGCTCACTGTGATACTCATTTCCAATAAGAATTGGAGTCTCTAAAGGCTAGCGTGGCTCATATCACTAGCTTACTTGAGCAAGCACTTAAAAATGTCTCTAGTGAGGATCTTTCCAATAGACCTGTCATGCAAGTGACAACTCCACTCAAGGAAAGGGTGGGAGAATAAGGTCAAGATCCCCAACACAATCTAACATTTGTGTAGTCAACAACACCGACACCAACTTCTGCAGCTGTAGATGCATTTGCCAATGAATCTCATAAGATAAGGTCATCTGAAACAGAAATGTGGCAGCACTAGAAGCCATTAAAGGAGTAGACCTGTATGACCCAGTACAGGTTGCAGAAATGTGTCTTGTCCTAAATATGGTTATGTCAAAGAAGTTCCGTGTTCCCAAGTTTATCAAAGACACTGAAAGTCAATGTCCTACTACTCATCTCAAATCCTACTACAATAAAATGACAGAAGCAACATATAATGAAAAACTATTAATGCGCTTTTTCAGGATAGCTTAAGTGGGGCAACACTGAGCTAGTATATAAGACTAGACAATACAAAGATCCGAAGATGAAAAGACTTGGTAGTTGTTTTCATCAAGCAATACAAGTACAACATGAATATTGCTCATGACAGAACAAGTTTGTCTAATTTAGAAAAAGGGGATAAAGAAAGCATAAGGGAGTATGCTTAAAGATGGAGAGATCTAGAGCACAAGTACACTCCCTCACTTTTTAATAAAGAGACGATCACCTTATTTGCAAATACGCTCAAGCACCATACTATGAACATGCGATGGGTAGTTCAGCATAACAATTCAATGATACTGTAGTTGTAGCCGAGCATATAGAGCAAGGAATAAAGAGTGGTAAAATTTATGCGCCCATTGAGAAAGGGGCTTTAGAGGGAGGAAGAAGAAGTAGATCATGTTGAAGGTGGCTACAAAAACAAGAAGAGCCAATTCCAAAACTACAAAACTCCATTCCCTTCATCTCAAATTGCCAAAATCAACTTTAACTCCCCATTTCTTGCCTAAAAACCCGAGCCTCAAAATAACCAAGCCAAAAACCAAACTAAAGTTTCCTAAGGAAAAACTACCAAAGAGTCTACGAAGAACTACCCTTGTTACCGCTACCCTTAAACAAGATGTACCAAAAAGCTTCTGATCATCGGACATGTAGCTCCAGTACCACTCATGCCTCTTCGGCCACCTTACCCCCAGTTAGTATAAACCCGACCTCACCTGTGAGTACCATGCAAGCGTTGCAGAACATAACATTCATATTTGCAATGCCTTCAAGTAGAAACTCCTGCAATTAATTAAGGCTGAGTGGATAACGTTCAAAGAAACTCCAAACATGAGTACGAACCCCCTGCCCAATCATGTTTTGGGTAGTGGGTCAGTAAGTAAATGCATTAGAGGCGGAATGCCCAAGGAGTTTAAAAGTGTCGATGGACAGAATTTATAAGATGCTGATAAAAGCAAGGTATGAAGAAGATAACATGAACTTCTGCAAGTATCATGGTAAAGAAGGCCACATGATCAACCAATGCAAAGGCTTCCATAACAAGGTGATAAAAATGATGATTTGAGGAATTCTTCGAAGAAAAAAAGGGGATGGATAGAGAGGTATCCATGATGGATGCATTTGGAAAAAAACAAGAAAGTGTGTTGGGTATAATTCACTGCAAGTGGGTTGCCAAAACTAATCCTATCCAAACCCACAATGACACATAAGGGAGACTACAATACCTTACCTTATAATTACAAGGACTCCTTCTAGAGCATGCAGCTAGCACCTGTCTTTCAAGCAGAAGTTAGAGGCCTGACTCATAGTGGAAGATGTTTCACCCTGAAAGAGCTGGAGAAACAAAACAAGGCCAAAGGTAAGGAAATGGTCGATCTGATGGAGGAAGTAAATAAACCCATAACTGAAGAAGAAACCAATGAATTATTGAAGTTGATAAAACATAGTGAATACAATGTTGTTGAGCAGTTCAAGAAAATTCCTGCCAGTTAATCATTATTGTCATTAATTCTGAGCCCCGAGCCACACAGGAAAGCCTTGTAAAAGGTGGTAATTGAGGCCTATATGCCCCAAGACATCAACCAAGAACTATAGAGCATATGGTTGGAAGAATCCAAACCTCAAATTATCTATATTTCACTGAGGATGAGCTGGGTCCAGACGATACTGGGCATAACAAGCCATCGTACATCATAGCGCGATGTAAAGACATCTTGATCGAAAAGGTATTAGTCGACAATAGCTCTGCGCTAAATATGCCGCCAAAGCATATGTTGAAAGAAATGCCTATTGATGAGTCGCACATGAAACCCAGTACCATGATGGAAAGAGTATACGATAGCTTGCCGAGACAAATAGTTGGGACATTAGAGCAGGAATCGTACGTGGGGCCATAAATGTTCCTGGTAACATTGCATGTGATGGATATTCATCCATCTTACAACATATTATTAGGGAGGCCATGGATCTATGCGACTGGAGTGGTAACTTCCTTACTACACCAGTGTTTGAAATATATCATGAATACAATGCTGATAATTGTTAAAGTTGAAGAGACAGTTTTCATGATAAAAATTATGGTTGTGCCATTCATTGAAGTAGAGAATTATAGAGATGGGAACATTCACGCATTTGAAATCGTGACTTGAAGGTGTGGTGCTGAAAAAGCCAAAACGTTTAGAAGCAGCAAGGATGGCTGCCAACTACTTTTTGAAAAATAGGATTCCTTTTTAATATGATCCAAAAAGAAAATACCTGAGTGAGTTAATGCGATGAAACTAAAGTATGCAGACCAAAAGTTTGGGTTTGGATATAAGCCCAAGAAGGATGACTACAAGGGGTTTGTCAAGATCAAAAGAGAGGCAAAAATGACGACGATTAAAGGATGAGAGCCAGAGGAAGAGGAACTTGTCATCCCACCATTCCAAGGTCTGTAGAAGTGATTAGATCCGGCATAACAGATATTCATATTGGTACTTTAGAATGCTAAGATAAGGAACAAACTAAGGAAGTGGAAGCTGAAATAAAAATGAAGTTTTACCGCAACTTTCTGTCCACACAATTGATGAGATCCCTGCGAGAGCTTTTGTGAGGAAGCTGGCCCAAGGAGAGGTGTACTAGAATCAGAAGATGGAGCCTGCCTCTATTATTTTCAAAAAGTTATTTGCCTTTATTTGATCATGTCCACAAAATTGTTTTAACTTTATTATGTTTCGACTACTTCTAGTCTTGTCGGCAATTTAACTTATAATGCCACAAGATTTTTTCTGTCAAATAAGCCCTTCTTTTTAAGGAGATCATGCATTTTTTTGTGTTCATAATGTGCCTTCATTTTTTTAACACACTTACACGAGCATAACCTATATTTTCAGAAATCCTGAAAGTTCCATCAATTCACAAACTCACTGCAATAAGAATAATTGGCCAAACTTTGATAATATTATTGCAATGGGTGATGAAGAATTGGAAGAAGAGGACATGAAAAAGTTTGTTAGGTTGGTGGAAAAATCCAAGAAAATTGGAAAACTATTAGTGAAGAACTATAAACTATAATTTCAGAACTAAGCAAGAAAAGAAAGAATTGAAGATTGACACTCTTATTACAGTGGAAGAAAGAGATAGGTTGACATCTCTACTGCATAAGTATGTAGACATTTTTGCTTGGACTTATGCAGATATGTCTGATTTAGACACAGACATAGTGCTGTATAAAATTCCTTTGGTAGAAGCAAGCAAGCCAGTTAAATAGAAGACCAAACGAATGCGCCTAAATAAGTTGCTTAGAGTAAAGGCAAAGATACAAAAATAGTGGGATGCGGGATTTCTGGAAGGAGTCCACTACCCATAATGGGTAGCCAATGTGGTTATAATCATCTACAAGGATTGAAATGAAATGCTTCTGTAAGGACTAAACTTAATTTTTACAAAGTCAATTGATTGAAATCAGGGGTAAACTTGCAAGAAAATTGAAAGTTTAGGGTCAATTAGGGGTTAAATTGAAGAAATTAATAGCTAAAGATCTTTTTAAAAAAGGCGCTAAACTTCAAGGACTTAATTTGATTGAAGATAGGGGTGAAATTAAAGACAATTAAAAGTTTAATGGTCAATTGAGAATCAATTTTCATAAATCCAATACCAAGGATCACAATGAAAAATGAACTAAAATTCAGGGCTGATATTGAAGTTCAACAAGGACAAAATTGCATAAAATCAAAAGTTTGGGATCAATTTGCATTTAAAATCAATCAAAAGAAGATGGATTAGATTGAATTTTGGTTGAATCCTTAAATTAAAACCCTAAAAGCCAAAATGATATTGTTTTGACCAAACAATATATATAAAAAAAAACAGATTACTTGTCATCTGATTACTGTTCATCATCTTCCATTTTTGTACCAGAAAAAACTACTCAAGTTGCTACTTTTTCAGAGCATTTAATGCGTCATCTCTCAACCAAACCAGACAAACCATACACTACTATGATGGTCTGACATTGTACTACACCACATAGTAGTTCTTGCTGGCTGGCTGTCCCTACAACCATTGCCCCAAAAAGGCCAACCCAATCAGCCCTTTTGCAGCCAATTTTCACAGACCATGATGACACCTTTGAGCCAACAGTTGGGATCCTTCTCGCTTGAATCAAGGGTGAAGATTTGTCCCCAATAAAAGTAAGATGTCCCTCTTCCACCCCCCATAAATAGGGTTAGATTTCGGGCATTGAGAAATAAGAAATTAGTGTGTAAAGTTGGCAAAAAATCAGCCCCCTAGTTTTTTCTGACATTGCTGCCTCTCTTCTCTTCCTCCGCTACTTCTTCAGCCACCACCACCACCTTACCCATGCCGTGACCATCGGTCTCCCAACACCCTTACAACCCCATCATCTCGCTGGTAACAAGAACATCCACTATGAGCTTATCCTCTCTCCCCCACACGATAATCCATCAACTCCTTTACGATGTTGTGACTGCCAATTCATCCACCAACAAGAGCTAGCCTCTACCACCATGGCTAGCCAACCACCCCCACACCAGGTAAATTTCTTCTTACCCCTGCCACAAGACCAGCCATGCAAATATAATTAACGTTATCATATGAGCCGGGCTGGACTCGTTTCAACCCAACCTAGATGGTTGGGTTGGGTCCAGCCTAACATTAAAAAAAGGGAGAAAGGATTATTGGGTCGTTAGTTGGCCCAACCCATTCCGACTGAGCCAGGTTGGACTCGTTTCAACCTAGCCTAGATGGATGGGTCGGGTCCAACCCAATATATTTTATAATAATAAGATAATATAATAATATTAAAAAAAAAGAATGAATTTTTTTTTCAAAATTTTCAAAAGGCATTTTAAAAATATTTGTGGGTCCTTTGCATGTTTTTACAATAATTTTGCCTAATATCGGGCAGTAGACTTACATTGTAAGATACATACTCAATATTAAAAGCACCTGTTTTCTCCGAAACTTCAAAAAGAAATTCCAAAAAAAGTCCAAGAATACAAAAAAAGGCTTTTCATGTTTCAAGAAATGCAAAAATGGATATCATAACCGGTTTATGATTATCCATTAGGATTTGACTAAAATACAAAAAAATCCCATTATAATTAGTTTGTTATTCGGAATGCTAGGACTTGGCTGTATTCAAGAGATAAATAAGTCTAGGTCTTAGAATAGTTAGGATATAACCCAATAAGGTAGAGACTTTTTTTATGAAGTAAGATCTGCCTTGTACGTTTGACAAGATCGGAGAGAAACACGACTTAGAATAACAATCAAACAACAATGCAACTTATCTTAGGTAGGGTGCATTGGGGTGATGTGTCTCCCCTTTGCATAACTAATCCTCTTATCCAGACTTTCGCAGACCATTAGGTTTTCTAGTGACTATAATACTAGGTGACTATTTCTGAACTTCATAATCATAAGATTATGATTACACCCAAAAACCCCCTTTTACCATTTTTAGAAGGCAGATTCGTCATTCAATGACAATTACAATCCATAGTGACATGTGGTTTGGTGCACAATGAATGAGTGATGCCTCTAAGTTTTTTTTTTAATTCTAATTGTTCTTATTTTTTTGTTTCTTCTTTAGATGTAACTAGATTTGTGGCCCGCGCTCTGCTGTGGGTCGTCCAAAATTTTTTCCAATGTAAGAAAAATAATAAGGAAAAACAAAATACAAGAATCGAGTCATTGGTTAAATAATATGAATTAAAAAAAATACATTGACAATAAATAAATTAAGAAAAAATAACAAAGAAAAAAGGTAAAAAAACCCGATCTGAGCCTATTCAGATTATTAAATAACCTAATATTGAAAGGGAAAACTAAAAAAAGATGATTTAGAAAAAAACTACAAAAATTAAACCCAGTTAAATCGGGTTAACTTGCAAACTTTACATCCATGGACATAAGATTGGTATAATCTCATAGAAAGGAAAGAAAAAAAAAATGGATGAAGAATAATTTCTAATAAATCAAATGAGAGCATGATAGCTCCATATAAAGCGAAATGAAAAGAAAAAAAGTTGAAGCTTAATTTCTTGCAAATAAAATGTTTAAGGACAAAAATTCAAAAGAAATAATTAAAAAAGGTAAAAGAAACTCAATTAATGTAAACACCCAAAAAGTAAGCCAAAAACGACTCCACTATCGCTGCCGATTTCTGGATCGGCAGCGGCACACTTCTTTGTTGCTGATTTCTATATCAGCAGCGACATAGTTTGCGGCTGCCGATTTCTGGATAGGCATCGACACAGTACTTGGCTGTCAATTTCAGAATCGGCAGCGGTACAATTTGAGGCTGCCGATTTCTGAATCGGCAGCGACACAGTTTTGCTGCCGATTTCAAAATCGGCAGCGGCAAAGCTTTTGGCTGTCGATTTCTGAATCGGCAGTAGCACAGTTTGGCTGCCGATTTATAAATCGGCATTGACGCAGTTTTTGCTGATGATTTCTGAATAGGCAGCGACACAGTTTTGCTGTCGATTTCTGAATCGGCAGCGGCAAAGCTTTTGGCTGCCGAAAAAGTTTGGCTGCTGATTTATAAATCGGCAGAGGCGCAATTTTGGCAGATGATTTTTGAATCGACAGCGACATAGTTTGTGGCTACCAATTTTTGAATCGACAAGGACGCCGAAAAGCCCAACAAAAATTCATGTTGGATCGGGCTATTCTAGATGAGAACAATAGAGGACATGATCGGCCTTAGATTAACCCAAAAGAGGGATGGGAACAACCTTATCCAACCCACAAAACACCCTTTTTGCATTTAAGAAGGGTATAAATGTAGCAAGGAGTGAGAAAGGGGCACTCTTTCCAAAAGGGGCTGTATGCTCTTGCCTTTTTCCTCTCCCAAAAACACAGCCAGCTAGCAGCCTTGGCTGCAGCAACCTCTCTTCCCAAAGCAAAACCTGCAAACCCAGCTGCATGCATCTCCTTGGAACGTGGGAGAAGAAGGGAGGATTAGGGAAAAACAGAGGTGGCCGAAGGCATGGAAGGAGAAGAAGTCTAGACCTCCCCCCAAAAGCCAGCCAGCAAACACCACTGCAATCGCCGCTTCCCCAAGAAGAAAACCTAGCAACCAGTTGCATGCACATTCCTTGAGTGTTAGAGAGGTGATATGATCCAGGCAAGGTCAAATTTGGATTTTGACGTAAAAAGTGCATCTATCCAGTTTTACAGCAACAATCATAATTCTCAATCCGATCGTTGGATCGGGCTGAAATTTTACGTGGAGTCTCCTGACATGGTTTCCTACCTTGGGTTCAAATTTTAGATCAATCGGAGTTCAGGAGGGCATCTCAATACGGGTCAACAAAGGCTGTACGAATTTTGTTATTTACTTCCTTTTGACTTGTGGACTTCCTATTTGGCTAGAATTCTTTTCCTAAAAAGATATGGCAGCTTATTTTGGAAATCTAATAATTCTACAAAGATCTTTAATGGGCTGCAACATAGTTTCCAAGTGGCAAGGATTCATAATTATTTCAGAATCCTTTTCTTACAAGGATTCCTTATTCATCCTAGCTACAAAAAGGAAAGAAGACTTTAGAATAAATTCTACCTTCAGATCAGATTTCCTAGTCTATTTGGGACTTCTAAAGGGCAACAAATCTGATCCTATTATATTTAGGATATTAAATTCGGATTTATTATTGTTATTATTATTTTCTTCTTAGTTTAGGGTTTATTTATATTATTTGGG
>Ga0307518_10002561_pt1 | contig 13260 bp, 18 predicted proteins | sample 25_EM_MG_FD_203889 | JGI IMG/M metagenome (GOLD analysis project Ga0307518, IMG submission 203889) | Populus trichocarpa ectomycorrhiza microbial communities from riparian zone in the Pacific Northwest, United States - 25_EM | ecosystem: Host-associated > Plants > Roots > Unclassified | place...
ACTGCAACTGGAAAAGTGTGTCCTTTTTTTCGTCACCCGCGAATATGATGGTTTGAATGCGCGCCAAAGGTCCGCGTGAAATTAACTCAGCCGTGGCAACAAGGGTATAATGCGGGATACTGCCATAAACCTACAATATTGAGAGATGCTTTGTCTACGTAGTGATACTGGAAAATCTCATAACGTTTGGTAGTCTATAAATCCTGCATATGCCTTTGTTGTTCTGCTATAATCCTACAATATTGAGAGTCAGTTCAACCGTACACTGTAGCAGTACTATAAATGTTCATTACGTGTGGTTGTCTGGGCAAGGTGCCTGCCATCCATGACGGCACTATTTTCTGGTTCAATAAGTGAACTGGAAAGCATACTACATACAGCAGGAGGCTTGGCCTAGCGGTCTAAAGAATATACAATGCACACTGCGTGGTCTCAGACATAAATCGCGTTTAATCGCATATCAACATAATCCGCTGCGGTCACCGGTTCATACTTTTTTGGGCGGTCTTCACTCCAGCAGCCCGGAAGACACTCAACAAGTGCGTTTACATCGGCACCCATAAACTACGAAGATAATCCAGCGCACTGATTCAGTAACAAATATCAGTGCATCGTAATAACACGTACGAATGGGATAGAGTATCTCTCCTTCACCATACCATTTGTCTGGTCACGGGATGGAGGACAGACACGATGTAGTGTGGACTTCAGAGTATCTATGTCGAGGATGAGACAAGCTCACAATTCGGTAGGTGGTCTATACACACCGTTAGACCATCGCATCAATAGATCGCCGACGTTGAACACAGCTGAGCCACGAAGAGGAGGAACGGGTACGAATTTTCCCGAACCGTGGGGACTCTCTACTTCGAGCCCACTCTCTTCATCTTGAAACAGTATCGTCGCAGTTCCGAAGTCCTGACAGCTCAATCATCAGCGACTGGGGTAGTATTAAAACTGAATGAACTACCGTATGCGCCCTCGATCTTCCTTTCTCTCCTCGAGAGAATATCTCTGCAGGTGCTGCAGGATAGTGCAACAACCTCAGTTGGTTGTCCCCATCACGATGATAGTTTGAAAGGAAGTCCGCCTGCAATCCAAGTCCCAATGAAAGTGCTTTCATTAACTTATTTACTTGAAATGATCGGCAAGTGTAGAAGAACGAGAGGGCAGCTTCCCGAAAACCAGGCAGGTGGTCCTCAGGAAGCCATATGTTCTCAAGGTGAGGACTGTCCGTCCGCCCCAGATCGAAAGATTCCTTAAAATCTGGGGCGTTCTTACGTATCAAAGAGATTTCGTTTGGATCGAATACCTGTCAGGGATTAGATAGCTATCAAGACTCCTCATCTGTATGAGCACACACCATCTGTGATAACTGTTCAAGCCCTATCTAGGGGACCATATCAATGTTGACACCCCGAGATGAAGGTCTTATTGACTTACTCCACTATATCCTCTGGCTTTCCATCCCTCTTTCGGGTGGGGTGCTAGCTGCTTGATGGCTGGTGGGAGAGCAAAGAACTTCCGACTCTGTCGTGCACACATAATTTCGTGACAATAATTAATCACATGGGAGATGACATACCCAAGCAAAGATGTTGTCCACCTCAGATTGTGGAATGCCTATGTTGATGAGATACGCAAAGCCAACACTTTGGCATGCTTCTATTAGTTTCTTCGCGATCCCAAGGGCCTCCTGGAGTAATATTATAGCGTGCAGGTCAGCTCAGCGATAGTGTCATTGGTGTTGGCACTTACTGACGTGGTTCCATCACCAAAGTCAGCGAAGTCGATGACAGGGAGCGGTAGGCTTCCAGCTTCAGGGAGCTTGTCAGACATCTTCTGGCAGCGACAGGAGGAAACGAGTGGGACGAACGGTTGTTATCAAGCGCTCGACTGCACCCAAATGAGAATCCGGCGGTTTTGAGCTCTCCGGATTTTGTCCGGAGTCATGGAGTTTATCCACAAAGTGAGAAAGAGATATTGATTCTGTAAGCAAGAGTATGTGTACAGATAATACATAGCCCTTCTACTAGCCAGTCTCATGATGGAATCTACGCCTGCAACCACACATCGAGCACCCTTTTTGCTGCATGTCCAAGGATGCTTTCTCTTCCCACACCTTGGGTACTTCGCGACATTTCTTCCAGCACAGGCTTCGCTACTTCTTTCACGCTATCCAGGTCTTCACCAGATGTCTGCTTTGTCAATTGTCCAAGCAACGAGCAAATGTTAGCGCGGATTTCAATAGGGTACGGGGGCACGGTAGAAGGGGCCTTGTCAATAACATCGACGTCGAGATCGTTGCGAAGTATTGATATCAGGTGATCAAGAGCGCGACGTGGAACGTGATGCGTGGCTGGGGAAATGATGGGGGACCCAGTTTCACTGGAGATAGAAGTAGTCGACATGGCTGCTGAGCCTGGACCATGAGGCGTTACCTCGATGGGTAACGGTGCAATAAGGGAGCGCAGAACGAGAGGTCCTGCCATACAGGACATTCCAGTCAAAATATGGGCTGATAGATTCGCACTCACCACCACCACAATGCGTGCTCAACAGGCTGAGGGCCACCACAGCCTCATTAACTAGTATGGGATACTTTAAACTTCTCCCCAATAATGCGGTAAGTGCTTCCACACAAGGTACCGATAATAATGTTGTGATCGCCTCGTCTCGTTTTTGTTGCCGAGATAGGCTCTCAGCACTCTTCGATGTATTCAAGGAATCGTTAGACCAAAGTGATTTTACCAAATTGACAACGATACGCGTGCCTTCGCTCTTGGCAGCGACCCGATCAGAACGCTTCACCAACAAGAGTATTTGGGAAAGTCCGGTAGGTGGAGGGTTAGCCATCTCAGGAGGTAAAATCATTTTGATAGAATTGTCGACTAATGAAAAAAAGAAGAAATCAGCGGTCTAATACACATGAACACAATAAATTGACATACTGTTGCCATTACACAGGTGTTTCATAGCGCCAATGGCATTCATTTGTACAATGTTGGCCATCGCGTCGTTTCTCTCGTCCCAGACACCGCTGGCTAGCAGGCGCTCCATCACTCCAGAATTTCCAAGGGTTGCAAGGTTAGCAGCGGAATTACAAGAGGATTGTGAGAGATGTTTCAACAGGCCGATAACACCGTGTTTGAGTTTGATGTCAGTCGACGGAGCGAGTAGCACCTCTGAGGAGAGAAGCTGGGCGATATTATAGGGTTGTGAAAGTAGGATGGTGGACTGGAGCTCTGTCGGCAAGCCTTATTAGCAGGTAAACCACGTAACCAAAAGGTATAACTATACCTCGTCTCGTGACATTGCCCAGCGTCAGAGTCGCACAGATTACCAAATCGTCTCTAGCATTCCCATATTGGCCACCGGCGACGAATGCACGAATCCAATTTACCATACGGGAGACGAAAGCGCCACCAGGCTTGGTCGGGTCTGATGCGTCAATCAAAACATCCACATTCTTGTCCTCTCCAGACATCTCTACGATAGCTTTGATGACTGCAGCCTTGCAGTCATCGAACGCCTTTTCTTGATTCCGAACATCTGCAGGATCGAAACTGGCTTCGTGCTGCACGTACCACAGTGGTGCGTAGTTCCCTTGTTCAATAAAATCAAGAATCACAGATAGACAAGGAACATTTTGATGTTCCGCAGGAAACTGAAATCCACGAGCAAGTGAAAGACGAATATCTTCGACATCAAGGGCAAGGGACTCAAGCTGAGAACATGATTCAGACAGCAAGTCGAAGTCAGCTTGGAGGAGACTCGTGCGCAACAGTGATGGCTGTGCGAAATTTGGCGGGGGTGGGGCAGTCAAGAGGGGCGGGGTAAACGCGATTAGTGGCTGAACGAGGTAAGGCAATATCTGGGGATCGAAAAGGGGATGAGCTGAAGTCGTGTCAGCACGTATGTAATATCACGCGAATATGTAAAAAAGGTTGAGTCTAACCATCGTCCCTGAGTTCTGCGATGAGCCTCCATGCCCAGTTTGAAAGGGTGGTACGAATGTTCCAAGACTCCGCTATACTGGTCGCCGTTTCATCAACTCCTGAAGGATTTGCGGGGAATAAGCTAATCGTGCTTCTCATCCAAGAGCTCGCAGGGTATAGGGCGGACGACAGTCGCACGAGTGTCATGGCGACCTCTAGCGATGTAAGTCTGAACTTGACCGGGTCTATGGTCAGGATTAGTCCCGAAAGTGAGTATATGGATGAAGTTCATACCATATCCAAGAGAAGCATTTAACAGAAGACCAACTGCTGTCTTGATGACCTGCAAATGAGTGATAGACAATGGCAGTGGGTCTGTCTGGAGAGCAGCTGGTACTAGATCTGTGTAGCCTTCCAGCAGTGATACCACAGCCTGGGGGAGACCAGCTTCCAAAATGTTTCCTCTATTTTGATCTGATAAACATGCAGAACATCTGCTACGTTGCATATAGATAAAAATGGTGCTACTTGCCGTGGTTAACACATAAGTTGGCACCAACGCGAAGGATTTCGAGCACGGATGCTGTGCGTGAATCATCGGGAATAGATGCGCCATTCAAAGCAGCAGCTAAGAGTGAGGTAAGGTCTTGTGGTAAAGTTGTAGCTCCCAACGATGTCGGATAATCCTCTGCTCAAACTCCATTATACTGCACGTTGATTAGCGGTGGATGGACTTACCAGGGGAACGTTTCTTTAAAGAGTTGGCCAAGTGCTGTGCAACAACCTCTAACCTGCGCCACGTATCATCGTGGTCATTCGACGAGAGCTCTGCCACAAGTTCGGACAATTTGGATGCATAGTCAGTACAACCAAACGTCGTTTCGGGGTCCATGCACGGATGACTAGGCTGGTACCAGGAGGTAAGGGGGTGAGGGTGATCCGGACAAATAACTTGGACGACCGTTTTGCAAGAGATAGGGCACGATCTATCCATGATCGGCAGTGGCTGTGCTCTCACAAACAATAATGTACACCGTCAGACTCTGAACCAGCATGCTTTCTGCAAATTTCCATCTCGATCATGGCTATCGTCATTGTCTTCAGTTGGTAGCCTGGTGTTACTAGTAGTGCCCCACGATTGAGAATAGAACATGCCATGGAGTATCGTCACAGCCACCACAGCGCTACTACGAAACCAGGCTGCCAAGTGTACTATCACACTCCAAGTCTACCACCGTATCATGGGAGGAAAGCGAAACAAGGCGAAGAAAGCAGCGGCTGCGGAACAGAGTTATGCAGTGCCTCCGCCCTCTATCCAAGAAGACGAGCAGCTCATGGACACCCTCTTTGCCGAGCTTGAAGCAAGGGACCAGCCGGGGGAAGCTGCGCCAACATCCGGAACCATACATCCAACAGAAAGTGTACAAAATGCTTCCAAAAAGCACTCTAAGGCTCGACACTTGGCAAGACAGGTGAGTTGTCACTATCAGTTAATAACAGGATCCAGCACTACACATTTATCGTAGGCCAGGAAAGCAGCTGCCCTCGCACAACACTTTTCTCCTTCTAACCCAGAAGCGACCGCAGAAATAGAAAGGGAAATAAGACAAGAAGCAGCGTCAATAAAACGGACGTGCGACGAGCTTGGTGTCCAAGTACACGAGGTAAGCGGCTCCCGACTTGCATGTTTCTCGGACCAACTGTGCAGATACACAGATTAATCCAGATGGTCACTGCCTCTTCTCCGCGATTGCAGATCAACTCGCTCTTCTCAACATCTTACCCCCCAGTCACGCGAATTACGCCACAGTCCGTGCTGCTGCTGCACATTATATGGCCCAACATCCGGATGACTTCTTACCATTTATACCCTCAATTTCTGGCGAGGACGGACTAGGGGCAACTGCTGATACCGGACTGATGTCCGCGAAGCAATTCGAGCAATATTGTTTGTCGATCAGGGATACGGGTGCATGGGGTGGTGAACCAGAAATACTTGCGCTCAGCGAGGCATACAATGTCGCCATCTTGGTCATCCAAGGTGGAAATCCTCCGGTGGTTGTCCACAGTCCAAATGATACACTCCTTGATTGCATGGATCGTCATGCCAAGGTGGCTCGCATCAGTTTCCACCGCCGAAAATATGGTCTTGGAGAAGTAGGTAACTCCAACCTTGTTGTCACTTAACTGGCTGAGCAGTTTACAGCATTATAATTCTTTACGACCCAAGAGCGCTCTTGCCACTGTCACAGACAAAATACAGTCGATTCTTGCATGATTAGTTTACCTATTTCAGATGGGAAACATTCATGTATTAGAGTCACCTCTAATAGTATACTATATCCAGAGAAAGTCCCTCAAAAGAGCAAATCATCCAAGTCAGCATTTCTTCCTCTGCTGCCACCAATTGGCTGGGGTTTATCTCCCAGATAACCTCCGAAAGCGCCATCCAGGTTGGCGTATGGGTCAGCTGCCCTTCTCACTCCGTCTTCACCATCCATGTCGGGCTCTCCATCTTCGCCGGAATTGGGACTTCCCGCCTCCATAGTGGCATCGTCAACGTCCAGTAAATCCTGTTCACCTGCTGTTGAGACGGGAGGATCCGGTTTTGACACGCTGGCAGGCGGAGTAGACGCTGGTTCGATTGGTCCTGGCCCAGAGACTGTAACAGTGGTTGGTGGTAAATGCGGTAGCGAAAGAGGAACAAGAACCGCTCTAGAAGCAGGGTTCAAAGCGGGGGTGTCCACCAAAGCTCTTCCTGTTGCATTTCGGATGAATGTCTATGACTCTAACTCAGATACTTCTGTGCTAGCAACACCAAATCCATACTGACCTCCGGGTTTTTATGATAGATACTCCCAAGGGTTCCGGTATGGAGAAGTAACTGGTCCAGCGCACCACGATCCATCCTGTCGGAATCAGTTGTAATCGCGGGTTTTTCTGCGAGGACTATATCCCGAGCCAGGGTGGGGTTCATAGCTAGCATCCTCCAATATATAAAACCGCGGTCCCGTAAATCTGGGTTATCAACCTCTTCTGTCGCCCATTTCAGGACTTTATGGACCAAAGCTTTGGTTGTGTCCGAGGACGACTTGTAAACGAAAAGCTTGACTACAGCGGTCAGAAGTGCAAGTTGGACCTATAGTTGTTTAGAACAAACCAAGAACTATGTTAGTACATTCACCGACCTCAGTAGATTCATCCAAGAAGTTGTAGACCAAGTCATCAAGCAGCTCGTCGGCATTATTGATCCGATCTGCGAATTGACCTAATATCCAGATCATCGCAGCTTTGGCTTCAGTTTCATCAAGCGCATCAAGGTTTTCACATAATGTTGGGATGATGCCCTCGTATTTCCCAGGATACCGTCTAAAGATGTCCCTTATAACGATTACCGCCTCTTGAACGACGTACGTGACTTTCGTCTCGATGAGCGTTAGAAGGGATTGAATGCAGTCATCAGCTGCAGCTTCAACTTTGATCGCTAGCCGGCCTATTGATCGCACAGCTTTGCGTACGAAGTCGACATCCACTTCCGAAGCGTATCTATCAAAATGCATAGGAGAGATCAAACTCTGTTCCTTGGGGTATAGAGAGATATTACTCTTCCAGTTCAGTCAATACCTCCCGTGCGTTCTCTTCTCGTGCAAGGCGATACATGATTTCCAGCTTTGCGAGCTTGACATAAATGGGGTCGTTATATTTGCAAAAGAAAACCTTGACATCATTTTTGAGTACTGTCGGTCTCCGCTGGATAATGAGCAGTATATTCCTTAGCGTAACATATTGAACCTCGGGTCCAGATGACAAAAGAGCGACTGTTGACGTAGTTCATATGGCGTTATGCTATTGAAGGTGTACTCACCCAATGGCGGACCCATCTTCTTGCAAATGTGCTCAATCAGTCGCCGGTTCTCCATGTAATTCATGAGATAAAGAAGAACTTTGATGGTGGTCAGCACAACAGCCGAATTGGCGTGCTGCAGTTGCACGATGATTCTTTCCGCCATCATCTCAGCTTCTGAATGTTCCTCGGGTACAAAGCGCAATAATGAGTCGAGGATGTATATTTGGCCCCACCTGAATCCCCTCAGTTCAGAACACCACAGATGAATGTCGAGTGCACTTACTCAGAACTTTCACCAAGGGCATGGATGAGTTTATTCGCGATCGTAAGGTTAAGTCGAAATATAACGCCGTCATGGCGATCCCCTATCTCCGAGAGTGATGCGACGGCATTGGCCACCACTGTCGCATTGGAATCAAGCATCATGTCTCTCAACATCTCAACAAAGCCAGCCTTTTCCGCTTTCCGAGGATCCGCCACATACATCTTGGCTACACATATAGCTGCAGTCTTGCGGACGTATGGGTCTCTATCTTTCATGCAATGTCGCAGTTGATCGCTGAGCGCTTCTGTCACAACAGGTAACGGAATATAAGCCATGGTGCGAATAGCAAGAGCTCGAATAAGGGGATTTCGGTCATTGCAGTCCTTCAAACAAGCGTTCAGTGGGAGCGAAAACACCCGCCACAAGGAAAATACCTGAAGGAAGCTTGGGATGACCATATGTATCTGGTCTGGCTTCGAACGACCATAACTGACCAGGTAGAGATAAACCACTGTCCAATATTGATATCCTAAGCTCGTGATCAAGTATTCGACTTACTCTTCTTGATCTCCAACAAAGGGGAGCTTATGCACTGCACTACATCATGGAAGAGAGGTGACACTAGTGGACGAATAAATATTGGAAAGATACGATGAATAGCAGGCCACGCACTGTCTGTACCCATCGTGATGTTAGCAACGATCTTCTTCAGTATTGTCTTCCGTTTCTGATATTTCTTGTCCTTTGTTTCTGCAGCCTGCAACTCGGCTCGAAATTCCTACATAGTGAGATGGAGGAATGTACATGGGACAACAGCCAGGAGTGTACCTCGATCTTTCCACGCTGAAAGAACTTCGCATCTTGCCCATGCTGCGTTGCCATCCTTGGTGGAAGACACGACTTAAATGTGAACCGATTGACGTGGGGTGTGTTGAGTTGATGTCGAGCAACTACATACAGCTGTGGTCTCGAAGATGCAGTGCGGAGGCAGACATTGGACGTCAATTTACTGTAGCTAATTAAACGCTTACACAAAGTCACACCCAAGTTGTCAGTGAACCTATACACAATATCCACCCTCCTGTGCATCCATATGCCTGTTGAGAGGGGCCGTCACCCACCCGTTGTTACTTGCCTTCCAAGGAGCTCCATCCAGGTCCAACACAAAGATGTCGATATCCTCCTGAAGGAACTCAAATCTTGCGTACGGCGCCTTCTAACAGCAATGGGGAGTTACACGAACGAAATGCGCGTCCTAGAAAGGCTGTACTACAAGAATAAAAACCAGCACCGAACGTCCCTGTTCTTCAAGCGCGTCTCAGAAATCAGACGTTACGGAAACAGGCTCGTCGAGTTAAAGCTTCCAGAGCGCATTGAACTACTCCGTGCGTCCTTCTTCGGTTTCACCACCCTGCGGGAGTGAGTGATTTAATTAAAGTTGCATTCGATGCAAGCCTGACATTGGATAGCATTGACCCGAAAGTGTTCAAGGGCGCTTGGGATCATGTTCCAGACGGATTCTACTTGTCTTTCGTCATGGAGAGACTGTTGTCTTCTCGTAAACTCGTCGGAAAGGTATATTTGTCTTTTGGTGGTGGAAAAACCGCCCTGACGTTGTCAGATGATTGAGCGGCTCGCCCATTCTTACCAGTACGTCGCCCAATGTTTTGAATTTCCTATCGGGAGGCATCTCATTCATAGTCCATTCCAAGCCACTTTGCTGTCGCCATGCAGTCCGGTGCCTTCATTCAACTGATTGTGCTATTTTCGGCAATATCCTCTCGAATGTCGACGCTACTATCTGAACTCGGGCAAGTTCTCGATCACGGTGCATTAATATGCGATCGGTTTTTAGCCATTTCTAACGTACGAACCATGTGCATGATAAGCTGCCATACCCTAAAGACCCTGCAGCCTGAACACCGACCCATGCGGAGTTCTTCCCTTGCACTTCAAGGAAGACATACTACACACGAAACCTCGCGACCGTCTACCATTTGCATTACCTCAGCTGAGGACGTACTGGAATCATTTGGTGTCACCGAGAACCATCTTCCGGGGTTGAATTCTCGCAGTTCACCTACAGGACATGACACACTGCCGATGCTAGACATCCCGGCATGTGATCCGTTGCCACGGCCGGAGGGTAGGGATCCCTCGTTCGTTTACCATCCTTAAACTTACATTTATCGTCTGCAGCCATGGAGAAGACAATAGCTCCCGCACAGACAAGCGTCCGAGTCGAGGATTCAGAATTTACTGTCATACAGGAGCGACATCAACCAAAGAAGATCAAGAAAAAAAGGCGAGATGAGATAGATGAGATTTTTGGTTTCTAAGAGCACGGCTTCGTTTGAACCGAACGTTATGTAGTGAAGCTACACCAAGATGCCCAACACAGTCTAGAGTATGAATGCCAAAGGTGATCGAATCAGTGACCGCCGTAGTGAACGTAAAAATGATGCTGGAGAAGCCAAGTTGCCTTGCACCACTGGCCGTAGGATATGGGTTGTTGCTAGTCCCAGAAGACTCGGTTCCCGAGAGTGCAGCATACGAGCTTGCAGAACTCCCTGACGTGCTGCCATTCTGCACTGAAGAACTTTTAATGGTATACTGCCTGCGCTGACCAAGCCTTCGAGATTGCGTGCTTATATGCAAGGCCGTGTTGGAACTTCGCGGCTGTCTAGCGCAGGAAGAATATGAAAGCGCAAGCTCGTGTTAAACAGCGACTACTTCACTTCGCTCGCCCCCTAGTTTAATGACGATATTCTCTTCAAAACATAGTAAGAGACCGATGGGTAGAGCTACAAGCTTCAAGATCCGCAAGGGTGGGCAGATAATAGCCGCAGGCCCATCAGAACCATGGCAAACACTTAGTTGAGACATGTAACTCACATATACTCTATGCGACTGCCTGCAACAAGATAGTATTAGATTACACGTATACTATTTTCCACACCGGAAGGTGTTACTCGGTTCTAGATACATATTCCAGTCGTTAGATACGTTTCTTGCACAATCAATTGATCTGTTCAGAGCGGGATAATGTATGTGAACTTACTTTACCTTGATCTTAATCAATGTGCCATATCACCTCGCCGGAAGTCCACTTGTCTCCCCACATCACTCGTTTATGATACACCTTTCTCAACTCCCTAAATTGTCTGACAAACTCGTCGACATCCAATGCGTCCCGTGATGTAGCAGATGATTGAACGAAAGACGATGTAAGCGCCTCTGAGGCGTTATCTTGATCAGTGGTCGCATGGCGCAGGCGCAGTAAGAGAAATTGAGGAGTAAATCGCTGGGAGGGAAGTGTGTTTGGACGTGCCCGGGGGGGATGGAATGGAACAGCGTACCTGATACAACTCCCTTTGTTCACGGTCGAGTTCTTTCCACTGAGCCTCGAGCGCCTTTGCTTCGTCAAACGCCTCTTTGGTTTCTGATCGCAACTGATAAAGTCTGTCTTGTAGGGACAAATTCGACCCTTTTCCGCTCAACAATTCAGCACAAGCAGGATTGTGCACGGCATGAAGGGGCTTACGTGCAATAGCCTCGTTAGCCGTACCCAGCTCTGACTGGGACTGGTAAAGTTGTTTCACGGATGATAGAGAATAGAAGATGCCTTGGAAGTATGCCTGATCGTTCAGGATATCTTCAAGGTCATTTCGGCTGCGCAGTAGGCTTGGGACATCATACGGAAATTACAAGTTAGATTCTGCACGTACGATAAATGAGACAACTCAGGGAACTCTTGCATGAGAGCAGTCGCCGCCATCCTGAGAATATGTGTTGCAAGAGGTTGGTGAGATCACTGGTCAGTGTTTGTCCCAGTGATAGACTTTCTTGTTGACTGTCATGGCATCTGTTGTTCTTCCTGGCGAATATATTCCAGCGCAGCACGTTAATCTCAAGCTGGGACCGGGACTCTTACAGCTTTCAGCTACTCGAGTTTCAAGCTCCCAGCAACCGGTCGTGGCCACTCGCGCGGGTATATTGAATCATTCCACAAACAAGAGCAAGTGGTGGGTGGAAGGCAATTCACGGCGGGTAAGTCGGACAACGCCTTCTAGGCATGCATACCAAGCATCCTTTAAGTATGTCCCAGCGCCCCAGGAAAGCGTCATTGGTGTGGTCACCGGGCGCAGTGGAGAAGGATGGCGAGTGGATATCGGTTCTGCACACCCTGCATCGCTAGATGGGCTAGCATTCGAAGGGGCTACCAAGAGAAATAAACCCAATCTCAAGGTACGTCTGGCGTTTACTGTACATGCATACATATGACATGCTGGATGTAGGTGGGATCATTGTTGTATGCTCGAGTATCTCTCGCACATAAAGACATGGAACCCGAACTGGAATGTTTCGATGCTCAGACACGCAAGGCAGAGGGCTTTGGGGACCTTAAAGGCGGATTCGTCACGCATTGCAGTTTACAAATGAGCCGATTGTAATCCTCTTGTTTCACCTTTATGTTACCCACTTAATTTTCATCACAGGCTGCTCGATCCGAAACATTTCTTGCTGCCTCTGCTTGGCTCCCATTTTCCTCTTGAAGCAGCTGTTGGGGTGAATGGGAGAATCTGGGTGAGCATGAAAAGTGTGAAGCAGACGATTGCAGTTGTGCGGTGTATCGAGGCTGTCGACCCTGACAGGGGAGGTATGGACGAAGTTGGTGTCAAGAACTTCCTCAGTGAAATGGAACTACAATTTTAAACTCTGGTGGTTGCTGGGGTTGTCGGTCGGACCCACTTCCGTGTGATCGGTGAATAATAGAGTTCTGGGGGTGCAGTAAGTACTTCCTATTGACTAAGACAAAGACCTCAGCGTTGACGCACAACGGCTAAGCATCAACGGTACCTAAGAGATCTAGTACCGACACAGTCAATATAAAGTATGCAGAACGACGAGTTCGAGGTGCCTCGAGATGCCTGGCAAAGGACAATTCCCTTGCTTGCAAAGCAAGGGTTCTGGGAGTTCGTTAAATCGTGAGAACCTGCCGGTTTGGAAAATGTTCCCTTTTCTGGACGAGCGTGAGAAATATAAAATTCGCCCTTCATCAGGTAAAATCAAAGTTAAGCAATCCAAAGTGCATGCAGCAAGCAAGGGTTCTGCCGACGCAGGCGGCATTTCGAGTAGTTTCGTTTGCCTTATTATCGCCTACCAGAGACTTGGCCTCCCCGGATACTTGGCCGTCACAAAATGTCACA
>Ga0307518_10002562_pt1 | contig 13260 bp, 11 predicted proteins | sample 25_EM_MG_FD_203889 | JGI IMG/M metagenome (GOLD analysis project Ga0307518, IMG submission 203889) | Populus trichocarpa ectomycorrhiza microbial communities from riparian zone in the Pacific Northwest, United States - 25_EM | ecosystem: Host-associated > Plants > Roots > Unclassified | place...
TCTAGCTCTCCTATAGATGAGCTAAGATATTTTGATGACCCTTTTGATTAAGTAATCCTAACATCACATCTTAGCGCAACAAGTTGGATAATTAACCTCTTTCATAACACTGCTAAAAAAACGAAGCTGAAAAGGGCATGTTGTTCGAACGCAAAAAGCAATGATCCTGTTCATCCTTGTTAATTCGACCTGGAACCTTACTCAGTTCAAATTTCAAGTTAAACAACAAAAAAACATTGCCTAGCGAAACCTAGCCAGGTTTTTAGTGACCTAATTAACCTATACCGTTTTGATTAAAAAAATTTGACTTGGTGTGATGTAATAACCTAGTGACCCAAGCCCTTTCCCTAGTCAGTCTCCGGGCTGGCCCGACAACTATGAATGATTCAATGAATGCCTAAATTTCCAAGTTTTCATTCTATATCAAGATTTAATCAAACATCAAATGCTAAAAATTGGCATCAAGCTAGAAATTCTGTATAAAAACCAACTTAAAACAAGATAATTGGTTACATTTACGGACAATATACATCTCAAAAATTTTTCAAGCAGGACATTTTTGGTCTCTGACTGCAAGAATATTGAATCAATTCAAATGGATATTAAACTAGTTAGTTTAGCTTTTGTCATCTCTCGAATATGCCTTTGACATACACCATACCTTTTTCACTGAACTGAAGGTCCTTCCTCATTTGCTCTACTTGCTGATCATCACCTTGAACAACGATCTCTGATAAGGTCCCATCATCTGCAACCATCATTTTAACCTTGATCTCCTCTTTCCTTGATGCTCGCTTCCAGTAGTACGCTCCTCTGCATGCATTTCATCTTAAAAGCATCAGTGCACCTATATAGGGTGAGACACTTGAAAGAAGTCAATTAATACTTCGGCATGAAGCACTTACGCCAATGGACTTAGAATGGTGATCCAGAACCAATTGTTACCAAAGTCTGGAAAAGTTATGGTAAGCACAAGCGCAACGCTAGCGAGGCTAATGCAAGTGCAGAAAGTAAGCAATGCTGCCTGGCCTCGGTTTGGAACCATCATTCCCTCAAACCTACACACAATTGAACATAGGAACAACATTAGGCGCTGCACAATTACACAATGGAAGAATGCACAGAGAAGTATAATGAAGACGATGAGGTGGGGATTGGCTTACGTAATGGTCTCTCCTCTACCAGTGACAGCAAAATTGTTGCGAGTGAAAAAAGATAAGATTTCTCCCGCAACCTGAGCTGGTTCTTTCTTCCCTTCCCCTTCCCCTGTAAATGTTTTCTGCACAATCTGCAATACGCCCCCCCGCACACACACTAATTAAGGGAAAACCTCAAAAAGACAAACCCCTCCAACAACTATAGAATTGGTCTCAATTTTGCCACCAAAAAAGATTTTGTATCAATTTTATTCCCAAGTTTCATAAATTTTCAATTAAGTCTTTTCATCTATATTTGATAATCGATTCCATCCAAATTGTACTTATTCTTGCAAGAAACAAATGTTTCTTTATAGAGAAATTAACTTTTTATGTTAAGGAATTCTAACATAAGACCTTAATTAAGAAATAAAAAATGTTTAAGGACAATAGATATACTAAAATTTGTTCGGGGATTAAATTGAATCAAACTCAATAATTGGAGGGCATTTTTGACGTTTGCCAATGATTAGCTAAGAGCAGGTGCTGAATTTCCACATCTCATTCTTAATTTCTACTAGGAATTAAGATAGAAAACCACTAATTGATGGCTACGCCTCTAAGTGAAGATTATAGAAAGAATTTACAATCTACTTTACTCCTAATTCAAGGCACTAGAATTATCATTTAATTATAAAATTAATACTCAAGTAATCATCTTACAAGTATAAATTAAAAAAAATAAGTAAAGAATAACTAAGCTGAAATGAACAGAAAATGGGCAGCTAAGAAGAACATATTAGCAGAAGAAGAAACAGAAGGAAGAGAAGTAGGACCTTGGATTTAACAGAGCGCTTGATAAGAGACCAGAGGCCTGGAACAGAGATGACAAAGAGTCCCAGAGAAGTGTAGTAGCTAGCCAATGAGTAACTAGCAGCACTTTCTGCAACTACAAACATGGATTCTTGGTTTTGAAGCTGTTCCATAACAACAGAGGAAGACAGGAGATGTTCCTGGAGCTGAGAGGAGACTCGAATCATCACCCTCTTTGGTCTTGTGGAGATCACTCCAGCTTGTCCTAGCCATGGTTGACGGTTGTGGTGTCGGTGGTGGCGATGGTTGAATAATTCAGTAGTGTTGCTGCTCAGTTTCGACTTCGAGGGTAGAAAAATGGAAGGAAAAGGATGGGGTGATAATGTTTTAGCTGCTGCCATTTTCAGTGTTGCAGAAAGCAGTAAAAGATTGGACTTCCCATTGATGAAATCCTTATGGTCCACCACTGTGTGATGGATAGTTATCCACATGAATGGTCCATATTTTTTTGGAATAACTACAAATCAATCCCTTACGTTTAATGTGTTTCACAAGTCAGTATAGTACTATCCATTCTTCTAAATTTTGATGACTGGAATACTCAATTCAATCTTACTACCAGTTTGAAGTTTATTTTAATTAAAGATTACCGTGATTAATGTGTACCAGCTTGTTTTATTGGGGAGTTTGAATCTGTAAATAACAGCAGCTGCTGCAGAATTTGCAGCATAATCTTTTTTGTTTATTATCTTGATTGATATATATATAGTTTGACACTAGTAACCCGAAGGCTGTCACAGTTGATGGCAAGGAACCAATTTCACTTTCCAGGAGGCAATGATTCCAAATTGCCTCCACCTCCTCTAATTGCCCAAACAAGATCTTCTCCCTTGGCATTTCGGTCACGAACTCTTCCCTGAACATCAAATATTATACGAGCATAGATGACATTGTCTCTGGCGAGGCCATACTTTCTAGACATGGACCCTTGTGCACCTCATTAGTACAAACACCAGCTGACACCAGCTGGGAGGCCATGAGTCTTACTTTCCTCAGCAATTGTATTGTGAAGCTCACCAGTTGAAATTCAATATCAATTAGTATTTAGGCTAATAGGATTTAGAGTTTGTAGGTGTTTTAATATTAGCTAAAGGAGGAATTCTAGTTAATGTAGGTGTCCTTGATGAAGAAGGATTTATAATAACTAGTTTGTTAGAATCTTTATTTAATTAGAATGTTAGATTTTTTATTAGATTAGAATTTTCTTTGAATAGTTTAATTCCTTAATTATCTAGGACTTGAGGCCTATAAATAGGCTTGTAATCTTAAGCATTATACACAAGTTGAAAGAGATATAGAGAAGAGCTAGAAAAATGTATCTTTTAAGAAAACTCTTAATAAAATATCATTCATCTCATTCTTCTTCTTGTTCTTTAACTTTGTTCTTATGTTTGTTCTTATAAATTAGCTACCACATCCTATCTTTTTTTCTTTTTTTTTTTTCCAATAAGTGGTATCAGAGCTTAGGTTTAATTATTGAACATGACCAATTCAATTTTTCCACTTCAATATCCTAGATTGACAAAGAACAACTATCAAACTTGGTGTACTTGAGTAAAAGCTTCACTAGGTTCCCAAGATGTATGGGAAACGGTTGAAAAAGGCTTTGAGGAGCCTATAGATGGAGCAATGTTGACTTCAGCCCAAAGAAAGGTTGTGCAAAAGGCTCGAAGAAAGGATCAACTAGCACTAACAATCATCCACCAATGTCTGAATGATGCCACTTTTGAGATTATGGCTAATGCAACCACTGTCAAGCAAGCATGGAAAGTTTTGCTAGAATCAAACCAAGGAGCTGATAATGTAAAAAAGGTACGTTTACAAAACCTACATGGTAACTTTGAAAAGTTACATATGCTTGAATCAGAGAATATTTCAGAATACTTTGCAAGAGTATTGGCCATTTATAAGCAAATGAAAAGATATGGGGAGAAGATGAAAGAGACACGTGTGGTAGACAAGATCCTACGCTCGCTGCAAAAGAAGTTCTATTATGTGGTGGTCGCAATAGAGAAGTCGTAAAATATGGATTTTCTTTCAATACAAGGTCTCATGGGGAAATTACCAACTCATGAGGAAAGAGTCAATGAGATTCAAGAGGATGTGGGTGCATAAACACTTTTTTTCAAAACAAGATGGTTCTGGATACTCTTAAAGAGAAGGAGGAAGAGGAAGATTTGGAAGAGGAGGTCGAAGCAGCCTCAACATATCAAATAGTCGACCGAATGAAGAGAACCAGTTGATCAGTTCAATTGGCAGTAGCAATTCAAGATCCAGATTTGACAACAGATTTGACAAATCAAAAGTTAAATGCTATAATTATCAAAATACAGGTCATTATACTAGGGATTGCTGGAGTCCAACCAAAAGGGTTGAGGATAATATAAATCTTGTGATAGAAGAAGAGAATGAAGCCACTCTATTACTAGTGCATAATGAGAAAATGCAAGAAAAAGAGAACATGTGGTACCTAGATAATGGAGCCAGTAAACACGTATGGAAACAAAGACAAGTTCATGGAGCTTGATGAAGCAATTAGAGGTAATGTCACTTTTATAGATCATTCAAAGGTTGTCATCAAAGGAAAAGGTATGATATTGATTAAATTAAAAGATAAAAGTCATCAATTTATTGGTGATGTCTATTATACAGCAAAGGTGAAAAACAACATATTGAGCTTAGGATAATTGTTGGAGAAGGGGTATGAAATAAAGATGAAAGATCGTACTTTGATATTACTTGAAACTAAAGGAGATATGATTACAAAGGTAGTCATGACAAAGAATAAAATGTTCTTGCTAAACATAGAAATGGATGTGCCTAAATGCTTAAATGATGGTGAGAAATATGACCTCTTACCAATTCTTGATGAAGAGGAGGAAAGATATGAAGATCTTAAGAACCTATAGTCACACCTCCACAAACACCAATGAGCTCAACTTCTTCTTTTTCTTCTAGTGACTCAAGTAATAGCACTCCAGCAAGAAAGGTGAGGAGTCTTGATGACTTATATAAGGTAATTAATCCTTTTGATAATGATGGAATACGGAAAACACCAATACTATTAAGGCAGGACATTGTGAAGAGAAAGAAAAGATGAAAGAATGATAACAGTTGATATTGAGGGGGAGTGTTAAAATTCAATATCAATTAGGATTTAGGCTAATAAGATTTAGAGTTAGTAGGAGTTTTAATATTAGCTAAAGGAGGAATCCTAGTTAATGCAGGAGTCCTTGATGAAGAAGGATTTATAATAGACTAGTTTGTTAGAATCCTTATTTAATTAGAATGCTAGATTCTTTATTAGATTAGGATTTCCTTTAAATAGTTTAATTCCTTGATTATCTAGGACTTGGGGCTTATAAATAGGCTTGTAATCTTAAACATTATACACAAGTTGAGAGAGATATAGAAAAGAGCTAGAAATGTGTATCTTTTAAGAAAACTCTTAATAAAATATCATTCAACTCATTCTTCTTCTTATTCTTTAGCTTTATTCTTATGTTTGTTCTTATAAAAATTAGTTATCACACCATATTCTTCTTTTCCAACATTGTGGCACCGACTTGAACTCACACGTTATCGTCCATATCAATGCTAATAGACCAAAGCTTTGCAAGGTCAATAACAATGAAAGGTTGCTAAATTCCAGATGCATATACAAGCATCGATGACATTGTCTCCGGCGAGGCCATATTTTCTAAACATGGACCCTTGTGCACCTCACTAGTACAAACACCAGCTAGGAGGCCATGAGTCTTACTTTCCTCAGCAATTCTATTGTGAAGCTCACCAGTTGTGGCACCGGCCTAAACTCACACGTTGTTATTGTCATTATCAATGCTAATAAACTGAAGCTTTGTAAGGTCGACAATAATGAAATGCTACTCAATCTAGATACATAAGAGACTCCCTCATAGTCAAGGCCTTCACTACAGACTCAAGGTGAATTCCAAGCCTTTTTAACCAAATAACAGTAGCTTGGATGTGGGATTCTTGCAATGGTGAAGAAATAAATTCAGGTTTTGGTGTTGCATGTAATGCCCATCTCTCCTTCATGATAGAAGAAAATTAGTATAGTATGCACAACTAAAAAACCAAGAAGAAAATTTGAGAGAAAGAAATATTTTATTAAGTGTTTTCTTTTCTATACACATTTTATATATATATATATATATTTTTTTTTGATGCTTCTGATTACAAGTTTATTTATAAGTCTAAGATCTTAGACAAACAAAGAATTATACTAAGTAAAGAAAATCCTATTTTGAACCGGAAAAGTAATTTCACCGACTTAATTGGTCAATCGGTTCCTAATTGGTAGACCAATTCCTCTATTTGTCATAAAAAATCAGAAATCATGTTCACTTTCAACATCCCTTATTAAATTTAATTTTTCATAACTTTCAATGTATCTCTCATCTTGTAAAAAACAAAACCTATAATGCTCTTTCTATCATCCATATCTCCAACCCAATCACTATCGCCATAACCCACAAGATCAAAGTTGTTGGAGTAACCATATAATAAGATTCTTCACACTTAACTAGAGCATATATTAAGATTCACAAGATCATATATTCTCCTTATTTGATTTCAATCCCTAGGGAGTAAGTCATAAAGCCAATATCTGTCATCTCAAACTCCTCGATCATTGCTTGCTTAAAGTCTCTAAATATCTTTGGATGATTGCCTATAAAAATCAAGTCATCCACATACAAGCATACAATAAAAGTATCAACACTCTCTTTTATTTTTATCTAGATAGGATATTCATGGGAGTATTTTACAAATCTATTCTTCAAGAAATAACTATCAATGTTACTATAACAAGCTCTCGGGGCTTGCTTCAATCCATACAAGGCTTTCTTCAACTTTAATATCTTGTCTTCATGTCCTTTCACTTTATTACTTATAAATTCCTCAATGCAAACCTCTTCTTCAAGAAAGCCATTTAGAAAGCTGACTTGACATCCATTTGGTAGATCTTCCATCTATTTTGGGTGGCTATGGCAATTATTAGTCAAATGATCTCCAATCTAGCAAATGGGGTAAAAACTTCATCATAGTCAATCCTTTACTTTTAACTATAGCCTTTTGCTACCAATCTCGTCTTGTACCTCTCCACTTCTCCTTTGACATTCTTTTTTCTTTGTACATTCATTTGGCACCTATTAGCGTTTTTTTTTTTGTTTAAGAATCAATTTTCATGTGCCTTTTTTCTCAATTGATGCAATCTTCTCATCCTTAGAAATTCTCATCTTTTCACCCTTAATTGCTTTTATCAAACACTATAGTTTCACATATGAAAAGATGACAATATAGTGTTAGATCATCATCAATTAGATCATCATCAATTGATGCAATCTCCTCACCTTTCTTGGTGGACTAGGTGGGTTACCACCACTTGAACTTCTACTAGAAGAAGAAGATAAAAATGAAGTTGAGTTCATTGGTGATGATAAAAATGAAGTTGAGTTCATTGGTGATTATGGAGGTGTAACTAGTTCTTGATGATCTTCATATCTTTTCCTCTCTTTATCAAGAATTGATAGTAAGTCATACTTCTCACCATTTTCTACCTTTTAATCTCATGCTCTTTCTTTATCAAATTCGACATCACTGCTAATCACCTTCTTTCCTTCATTGGGGTTGTAAAGCTTGTATTCTTTGGACTTTTGATCATAGCCCATAAAGATCATCATTTTATTTTTGTCATCTAACTTGGTCTTTACTTGCTCATGTACATGCACATAATCAATGCTTCCAAACACTTTCAAATAAGTAGCATTTAGCTTTCTTTCATTCCATGCCTCTTGTAAAGTCACATCATTCAAACCTTTTGTAGGACACCTAGTTGACAAGTAAACAACACAATCTACAATTTCAGCCCGAAACTCCTTTGGCATCTTCTTGGTTTTGAGCATGTTTCTTGTCATGTTATGAATGCTTATATTCTTTCTCTTTACCATGCCATTTTGATATGGGGATCTAAAAACTACTAGGAGTCTTTTTATACCATGATCTTTATAAAAATCATTAAACTTAATAGAACAAAATCTACCTCTCCTATTTGTCTTAAGTGATTTTATAGAATAACCATTTTTTTCAACAAATGCCATAAACTTTTTTAAAATTAAATACATTAGACTTTTGTTTTAAGGAGTATACCTATATTTATTTTTCTACTATAATCATCATTAAAAAATGGAAAATATAATTTTTTTTTTACCAAATAAGCATAGTTGAATAGGACCACATACATTTGCATGTATCTTTTATAAGGGTTAACTTGCTCTAGATGTAGACTCTTTTGGAAAGCTCTTGCATTCTTAGATTGCTACTGTTAGTAGAACCGGTTGACTAGTTTTTTTCATTCGGTTGACTGGTTGACCTGTTGAGGCTCTTTCAACCTCCTCTTCAAAATTTATCTCTTCCTCATCTTCCCTTGCTTTGTCTATATCCTCTACCTTCTTAGGTGTATCTAGAGCCATCTTGAATTTCATTGACTCTTTATTCACGGGCTTGTAGTTTACCCATGAGACTTTGAATTGTTAGAAAATCCATATTTGATGACTCCTCTATCGCAACCACCATATAATGAAATTTCTTTTGTAGTGAGCATAAGATCTTTTTTTCACTTCATCTAATTGTATATGGTCAATACTCTAGCAAAGTAATCTAAAATACTCTTCGATTTAGGCATATGTAATTTTTCAAAGTCACCTTGTAACTTTTGTAGCTGTACCTTTCTTATATTATCAACTATTTAGTTTGATTGTTACAAAACTTCTCATGCTTGCTTGGAAGTGGTTGTGTTAGCCATTATCTTAAAAATACAATCATCTAGACATTAGTGGATGATTGTGAATGATTGTTGATCCTTTCTTTGTGCCTTTTGCACGGTCTTCCTTTGGGATAAAGTCAATGTTACTCCTTCCATAGGCTCCTCAATTTTTTTTTCAACCCTTTCCCACACAACTTGGGAAAATAGCAAAGCTAAAGAATAAGAAGAAAATTTGAGAGGAATAAATGTTTCATTAAGTGTTTTCTCTTCTATACACCTTATCTCTCTTTTATATTTATTCTTTATGCTTCTAATTACAAGTTTATTTATTGGCCTAAAGTTCTAGATAATTAAGGAATTATACTAAGCAAAGAAAATCATATCCTGAACAAAAAAAGTAATTATGTCGATCTAATTGGTTGATCGATTCATTTAATTGAACCGATCGACCAGTTCCTTAGGTTTTTAGAAAAACCAAAAACAATGTTTACTTTCAACACTCCAAACACACAAGCATTTGTGCTTGCCAGAAGGAGCCAAAAATGAAAAATAAAATGACATGGACATTTTTTTTTTTTGATAGCTCAAAACAGCAAACATCTTGGAAGTGAAAATCAATCCAAGACAGGAAGAAGCCTAGGACTGGAGAAAGAAAAGAAAATATAAATACACATAGACAAGGTAGGTCCTTCTATATTTGCAGACCAAACGGATCCAAAGCAGCAAGGCAGGCAACCATGGAAGAATAGAGACAATTGACTTGGAAATACTAGGCGCAAGAGAGCGTCTACTAGACAACAAAGTTCAAATGGCAGCAGCATCTTGATAAGGCAAGCTTGAGTACTCAATAAAATCACCCATGATAGGCATGGGCCTCACCCAATATCTTTCACTCGTTTTAATTATAGAAAGGGACCTTCCATCCATAAAAATTTAATGAATAATAATTTTATGGTCAACCACTATTACCTCCATTATTACCCCAATGATGTGGTGGTATCTGAATTATTATGCTCCTGGGCAATAAATATATTGAGATGCCAAAATCAATCAAGAAATATATATTTGTTTAATTTAAAGGGGTCATTATATAAAAGATTATTAAACATTAGAGATCCATTATTAAAAATAAACTACTTGCACCTTTAGTTAGTGTTTAATTACTATTTCAAAATACAAGAAACAAAGACAGCATATATATATATATATATATAAAAAAAGTTTTTTTTTATCTAATGTTTTGAAATAGTAAAAATTCACTTTAAAATTATTTTAGAAATATATTTATTTTATATTTTTATTTTCATCTCTTCAACTAAACATGCTTATATCTTTTTTGTCCTCGGATACCAATTGAACACAAGTTGATGTAGATTTTTAAAAAAAAATCATACAAAAACACTAATTCTTAATTTAATTACTAAATATTTTTTTAAGTAGTTTATTTTTTGAAAAGATTTACCATTCCTTAAATAAATCTAAAAATCAAAACTTGAAAATAAAAGAAAAAAAATCAAAATCAAAAAATAAAATTATTAAGTATATTATATAATTTTTTAAAGTTTAGAAAAAATAAAAATAATCTTTCTTAAGAACCTCCTCCATTGTGAGTAATTGGAATAGAAAGGGAGGATAAGTCTTTTGGAAATAGATCACGAACAATGGAAAAATCTCCATTATTTCTGCTTATCAGTTACCAGAAGAGCAGTGGAGTGATCATGACAGCCTTTGGAATCTGATATGGAAACGGCAGGAGTGTGATTAATTTGCTGAAAACCTGTTGAATCATGGAAAAAGCGTAGGGGTGTTGTTTGCTACGTTATAATTCTGCATCATTATATCATATTCTGTCACAATTGAGTCTCAAATTTTTCGTTTATTATGTCTTCCATAAGCTTAAACACCATGATATATTTTCTTACCATGAAACTTACTTCAATCTCTCTTTCTCAGAGATGTGGCCAGGAGGAATACTCTGTTCATGTCTGAAGAAGTTATCAGGATCTACTCTGGTCTTCACTTGTACCAATCTGTAGAAGTTATCCTTGAAGTACTTGGTACCCCAAACACTTGCTTCTTCACAACTTGTGTTAGTCTTCTCGTTCATGCCCAGATCAAGATCCCTGTAATTTCCATACGCTTCCCTAGGATTCATGGAGACATAAGGTGCCATGTACTCATAAATCTTCTTAACCCAATCAATATGCTTTGCAGCATTCTCAGAAGGATCTTTCCAGCTGGTTGAGTAGTCGATCATGAACAGGTTACCCTTTCTATGAGGGTAAGGAATCTGATATTCTGAGATTTTATTCATCATTCCACCATAAGGAATCAATACCATGCTAGGATTCTCTTCTTCAAATAACCTTTCCCATAGCCCTTCAAGTGCGGTTTCAGGTATTGGTTCTTTGACATAGTCTGACTTGCCTTTCAAGTAGCGTTTGAACAAATTATTCCGTTGAAGTAAAATTTCAGGAGTTGTATTGTTGGGAAAGAAAGACATATATAGCACTGAATTGATCCAGCTTGTTTCAATGCAATCCTGCTGTTGCAAGCCCAATTCAGGAAAGCTTTCTTGCATTACCTGTAGTAGTCTCTTGGTATCACCAAGAAACATAGCATCATAGGAAGTTGACATAGTTTTTTTACCTTTCTTACCAGCATTTGCCAATTGTACACTGACAGAGAGGAAGAGGTCATCGTCAAGTTTATCAGCAACTTGTTGCCATCTGTAGAGGAGCTTAGTCGCACCCTGTTCCAAAGTCTTGGCAACCCTAAAAACTGTCACTGTTGATGGAACAGGAACCAGTTTAACTTTCCAGGCAGAAATGATTCCAAAGCTGCCGCCTCCACCTCCTCTTATTGCCCAAAAAAGATCTTCTCCCATGACTTTCCGGTCAAGCACTCTTCCCTGTGCGTCTATTATACGAGCATCGATGACATTATCCGCAGCAAGGCCATATTTTCTAAACATGGAGCCATATCCACCTCCTGTAATGTGTCCACCAACACCAACACTAGGACAAACACCAGCTGGGAAGCCATGGTTTTTACTTTTCTCTGAAATTCTATAGTAAAGCTCACCAATTGTAGCACCTGCCTGAACCCAAGCGCTATTACCATCAATGTCAATGCTGATAGAACGTAGCATGTCCAGGTCTACAACAATGAAAGGTGTGTCAATTTGAGAGACATAAGAGAGCCCCTCACGGTCATGGCCTCCACTGCGAACTCTGAGGTGAATTCCGAGCTGTTTTGAGCAAATAACAGCAGCTTGGATATGGGATTCCTCCACAGGTTTGTAAATAAGTTCTGGTTTCGGAGTCAAAGATAGCGTGAACCTGAGATTTTGCGCTGAAGATTGTAAAATAGAAATGAATGAAGAATTGGCTGGAGAGTACAACAAAGTGGAGAATGGAAAGGATATGTCAGAATTTTTTTGGAGACATTGTAGAAAGCTGTCCTGAATTGGAAGTGAAATTATCAGAGAAGGAGATAGAAGCAGGACTCCAAATATCCACAGAGATGCATAGCTTGAAAGAATCATTCTGCCAGTTAACTTAGCACAGCCGGGATCTTTTGGCAAGGAAGATTTTGTATCCTTGGATTTTTAACTGCTGCGCGCCGACACACAACCCCACCTTAAACGTGTACACTAAAGTTTGATGTATTGTAGTAATAAAGAAATTCTGGATAATCTTTTTGGCTTTTACAAATCTGAATTCGTATCTTGACCTGTCTGCATATATCAAAGTCATATTCATAAGCAAGTATTTTATTTTGGATCAAAACACGTTGCCACTAATATAGACGTTATGCCTTAAACAAATATTTCTTCTACTTTTTTTTTCCTTATAGAGTACTCATGAAGATTATAAATAAATATAGTGGCACAATTGTAAAGAACTCAATTCCTCGAAAAATCACTTTGTCCCTCAATTCATTTTGACAATAAGAACCTGAGATTTTGTGCTGAGTGCAGAATAGTAGTGTAATGTTTTGAATTAAAAGAGTTAGGAAAAGGCAATAAAGCCCTTGAAGGCTTAAAGAGTGGGTATAAATGAATGAGGGGTAGTGTGGTAATTAGATAAACATAATAAATATAAATAGAAGAAAAAAAGAAGAAGAGGGATCTGAAAATTGAAGTAGCAAACCGTGAGAGAGAAGGGAGAAAGAAGAAGAAGAAGAGAAAAGAGGGAAATTAGAAGGGAAATAGAAAGGTATTGAAGAAATAAGTTTAAAGGTAAGATTTAGGTTGTTAAATGTATAAATATATGTTAATTGAACTTTAATTTCAATTTTGATGAATGTTAGGGTTTTGAAAATTTATGTTTTGAGTTTAATTGATGAATTAAATTGAATGTTATGGGGTTGATTGTTGTGGGTAATTGATTATTTAGTTGATTATGGAAGATTATGATGATTTTGAGTTATGATTTTGTTTGAATGGTGAATTTGTGTTAG
>Ga0307518_10002563_pt1 | contig 13259 bp, 15 predicted proteins | sample 25_EM_MG_FD_203889 | JGI IMG/M metagenome (GOLD analysis project Ga0307518, IMG submission 203889) | Populus trichocarpa ectomycorrhiza microbial communities from riparian zone in the Pacific Northwest, United States - 25_EM | ecosystem: Host-associated > Plants > Roots > Unclassified | place...
CAGGGCTGCAGGGGAAGGGTATCTAATCACTCGGTTGTGTTGGCAGCCTGTATTGAAATTGTTTCGCCCGCTATTGATTTCCGAGTGCCCACTTCCCCCACAGTAGGAAAAGTGGTTTGTTTGCACACGTTTGCCATGTCGCGCGAGAGGCGTGACATTTAGTGTCCACAATATCGCGTTTTCGTACTTTTGTACTTTTTCTCATGTCCAACATCAATTACAGCACGGCCATGTGGTCAACGCATCCAAATGAGGAATCCCACATGGCTCAACCGCTCGAAGCGACGCAGACGAACTACACGAACTACTCGAAATTCGCGGCGGGTAAGCTTCGTCACCTTTTTCCTCGGCCGGTTCTTCTTTGATGGCGCTGACTCAGTCTTCGAAGTCTGGCTGCCATGTCGCTCTGGTCCATGGGATCCACCAGCGACCATCCATTTATGCTTGAGGGAATCCAATTACTATAGATGTGCAGAGCCAGACTCCCATCGAGTTGGAACTTTCCAGTTCCGTCAGGTCTATCTTAGATATCAAGACACGTCGCATCGCAACGCCGCATTCGAAATCGATGACAGCGCAATCACCAAGAATGGCTTCACCTACCAATGCGCATACCCAGCACAATTCACAGGAAATACGTTCATTCTGACCAGCACCAATCCTCTTTGCGTCAAGGTCTATTCTAATGACGAAACCGGTAATTTCCTCGCAGTGGGCTTCGGACAATTCTTTGGCAAGGACTGGATTCACGTCCAATCTGACGAATATTGCATATGCGAGGCTGTTGAGGATTTTGCCCAGGAGGAATACAACAACATGTTAGCCGATGCGCCAGACCACGTGCGATCCATGGATAGGGCGCGTTCTGGAGCTCGGGTCTGCATTATGCACACCCGTCTCGATCAATTGACCCTGCGTACTTGCGTCATGTGGAAGAGCCCAAGAGAGAATGGTGTCAAGTTGGAGGTATTTCGTGATCCCGGTTCTGATTATTTATCAGGTGAATGGACGGGCTTCAATGCTGATGTGGGTGGCATCTTCTCTGTGTCTGCAAATTAGCATTGACGTTACTGCTCATAGAAAACAGAATATCAAGACATATCACATTGCAACGAGGCTGCAGTATTCGAAATTGATGACAGCATAATCACCGAGAGTGGCTTCACCTACCGCAGCACATACCCAGCGAAATTCACAGGAAATAGTTTTATTCTGACCACCACGGATACTCTTTGCGTCAAAGTCTATTCTAATAATCAAACCGGTCATTGCTTTGCTGTGGGCTTCGGACAATTCCTTGGCAAGAACTGGATACATGTTGAATCTGACGCTCCACTTGCGCGGGACTCTTGCTGGAAGGAATATGCCCAGGAGGAATATGACAAGATGCTAGCCAGAGCACCAGAGCATGCGCGATCCATGGATAAGACAGGTTCTGGAGCTCGGGTCTGCATTATGCTAACCCGTCTCCCCCAATGGACACTGGGTACTCATGTCATGTGGAAGAGCTCAAGAGAGAATGGAATTAAGTTGGAGGTATTTCGGGACCCCGGTTTTGATTATGTATCAGGTGAATGGACGGCCTACGATGTTGATGTGGGTGGAATCTTCTCTGTGCCTGCGCATTACTTTCGTATCAGCATTGACATTATCATCCATAGAAAATAGATGATCCCAACTGTGACTGCCAGGCCCTCATGATACACGATAGGAAGGATATCTGTGAGCTAGACGTCGATGGGGTCTCCATGAAATTCTCAAAACCACCCGAAGGTATAAAGGTATGTACCTATGTTTTTCATGCTCTGCTCGGGTCTTACGAGAACAGTTGGGGGACTATGGTCGCTTGACTGACTGCGAGGACTTCTGCTGCGAAGGAAACATATTTACTGACCTTGAGTCGCTTCCTTTAAAGGAGGGGATTGCCCCAAGGCAGCATGGGGTATCTGAAAAGGGCGGGTACCATGGAGATAGCAATTGTTTTTTGGTCCTCTCAAATGTGCACGGTTTCATCCCATTATACAAACCACTTTGCCTGTCACTTCCAATTAACGACGACGTCAAAACACTGTTGACTTCCCTTTCTACTCGATCGGCCAATAGATATCTTGTCACAAGGGTCATACAATGTCCCCCTGTCCCTCACTGGCCCGGCTCAAGCAGAAGCACTACATCTTTTTGCACTTTCGTAAAGCCCTTTATTTGGAGCCGAAATGAAGGCGCTGATTCTGTGTCGGAGGAGTGGTCAGATGACGAGACAATGAGTGACCAATTGGATGTTAGCGATGTGGATAGAATGGAGTTGTGAAGTGCAACTTTTCGTTGGTTGTTCTCTGACTAGTATGTCCGTCTGTCCGTCTATTACTACTATGTTCTTTCACGTATGTCTTATCCGTTGGAAACTATAGTCTGAAGTAGTCTTGCTCGTGAGGGGCATGCATGCTACCTAGGGCACTTAACCATTCTCTTCTCACGCACGCTCAGATCTAGCGGAGTTCCACTGCACGCACTATGGATTCGTTGTACCTGAGGAATCTGTGCCGCTCCACTCGGTCCACAGCGGCCACTCCTGTGATCTTCGTGCAACATACCACACACAATCGGTGCTTCTGAGTGGGTATATTAACAAAGACATTACTCTCAAATGTTCCTTCCACGAGCCTATTACGACCACAGCTTGAGATGGCAGTTGCGAATTCCCCGGCGATATGCTGAGGACCAACACCCATGTCGGCGTTGCCAATCGTGTGACCCACCTGTGTGTCATACGTCCTGTTGCTTAGAGGCTACGGTAGACGGACGCACCAGGGTATGACTGGGAGAGCCTACAGAGGAGTGAGTGCGTGCATTAGACGTGGTTGTTAAGAATGCAGAATTCTCTTCGACCCGCAAGATGATCCAGGCAGTGACGGTGGCAAATCGAGAATCCTTACCATTTGTGGGGAAGACGCCAACGGTCAACCAAGAACGATCGTCTTCCATCGAGTCTTTTGTCTGCTTAGGCAGACTAGTATTTCCTTGTACAGAACTGGAAGTACCACCTCAACCAATAATGTGACAATGGCCCTTCCTCCCGATCATGAGGGCAATGATGGTGGCTTTATATTGTACTCTACCTAATGGATGATGCCACTGGGCAGAGTAAGTGACAAGTGTGAACTAAGTAAGGAACGACATACCTCCGTCAAACGAAGAGAAAGACTGAGGAAAGACTCTAGTAATCTCAGCTCCTGTGCGTGTCGTTAGTGTGCTCTGTGAGTGCGAGAGGGTCAAGTCCTAAGTACCTTGATAGAGGGTCGTCGAATCACTTACAAGAACATCCGATTGGCTCCAATTTGTTCTTCCTGCATTGGTGTGTCAGACAACATAAATGCGCTTCTCCGTTTTACCTGTCATCGCTTGAAAACGAGACCAAGGAACATACATATATGCACTAACATTCAGTATGGCTGCCAATGTATTCGAGCCCAATTTACTCCATAGTGCTTCGCTCGATCCAGCACCCTATGCAATAGTGTCAGGCAGAATATTAAGCCGAGTCAGGTCCATGACGGCTTACAATAGTCCGTGGAACCGTATATATTGCCTTCCACATTGGGCACGACCAACAGGACGAGGATGACCAGCCAAATGGTAGCCAACACGACGAGGGCAAATTACGGTGGAGATCTCCAGCGAAAGGCAAGTACTTGAAGCATGTGCAATGCAATGGCCTGTCTCCAATCAGCCACATTGCGGGCATGTCCTGTGTCAATGGCATACCGTCGTACTGCGATATGAACTTGTTGCGTGAGTGCTTACAACTTACCTGTCTCGAAACATACCTGAGTGCAACTCCGATGTCACTGATTTACTTTAGAAGGCCTAGAAATGATAAGAGATGAGCGCCGAGTGAAGGACAACGGAAAAATATCTTAAACAGTTACCAAGTACCTAGATAAACGCCCTGGTGCATTCCCTGAATAAGGTGGGCAGACTTGCATTGCGAGCTTGACGCACCGCCTCAATTATCCACTTGATGCTTAGCAATCCACCTGCAAAGGTTCACTACCAGTTGGCGGGGAAGGCGGCCGGTCTGCACATGCTAAACCTGTATCGCCGGCATAAGTGACAGGTCGCTACACACATAAGGGGGATTGACTCACCCGAATACGCTCGTGTGCTTCTTATTGGTCCCCACCCTTTGTCACCAACGCCATAATCAAGTTCTCCGTCGCCATAAACGGGAGCTCTTGTGCGATGCTGTCGTTCTATCACTTTCGGGTATACGGCAAATCCTTCGGAGACGATGCGCAGCATCGATACCACTATATCAGCAGACATAAATGCTTCGGGGAGCACCACTCGTCGATTCGCGCTATACAGTAGTTATGTAGCTCGTGAGAATGATAATGGGACATGTGCTTACCTGTCGTCTAGCGTGCGCTCGAACCACTGGACATTCGTTGTTCCAAATGCATTCTGATGGCATGCCATCAGCAGTATAGATAAGCTGCAAACCTTCTCGCATCGCAGAGGATTCCGCTTGTATGCTATCGCAGAGGATCCGATCTGAGTCGACTCGAATGGTTCGAGATTTCCTACTCTTAGTTAGTACACAGGCACGTCTGCAGTTATGCGGGTTGTGTATGCACTGAAAGATCAGCCAGTAGTCGAACCCAGGGATGCGAGGGGGGCTAATACGTCTATGTCGATTTTGCGCGAGTAGGTCTGTCCAGTGACAGGGTATGCGTACTCGAACCCAGAGAGATTTGTCACAGACTCATCCAACCGTTTGACTTTATCGTGGTCTCCGTCGAACAAAGCTGGCCTGTGTACCAGTTGTTCCTTTGACGCAGCGAAATCCGAGATCGTCGCGTGCTCGTTTGATGCTGTGCAGTTCCTACAGCAGATCCTGTATGTATCGCATCTCGGGGTCATGCACACACCTCTGAGGAGAAGGAGAGACGTACCTGTATCCACAGCGCCGCGAGTGTTCCGACCGTCGTAAGCTGAGCAGGCTGGAAGTGCGTGAAACCAAGTGTTGGGAGTGCCCTGTACTCAGCAGCAACTGCCACCAAACGTGAGATAAGCACTTTAGGAGATATGTGAGTCCCGTGCGGAGAAATATGAGATCGGCATTGCTGCATCGCAGACTCAGCATTGTGTACAGCCACTGTTATGGACGAGACACAGACTTATTCTGTAACGTAGCATGATGTTGCACCCAGACAGAGGGTACTGTGCGTGGGTACTATGATGGCGAGTGGCGGTGGGGAACGGCAACGTACTGTATGATCCCCGCTGCAGCAGGAGCAACCTGGCCGAATGTATGGACATGGGCCATCACGTCGTGTCGCCTTTTCTTCGCCTCTTTTTCTGCGATGGCGATTTCTTCCGGTATGAGGTCCTGGTAGTACGACATGGTTTAGCACGTAGATGGATGGGTGTGGATGGATATACTAAATGTACCAGATTAGCACGCATCTGCTCGATGGCTTCGGTTGTGATAAGAAGACCCGATTTCTTTTTCTGCAAGAGCGAGGTTCAGCCAGAGCTCTCTTCACGTCCTGAATCGGATCTGAGTGGTATTGTCAGTTTCCGTCCCATTCCGCGCCATTGGGGAGGACATACAACAGTGGAGAATAATGATGCCATTTCTTTGCTGGCATATCAACTGTATGCGCGTTGAGTGTGTTCCGCGAGTGTGCGAGGGTCGAGTCCTACCTTGACAGAGGCTTCTACTAGACGTCCATGCTGTTGTATGGCTTTCGACGAGAGTGAATCGAATATCGCCACGGCCCGGGATGTCCGTGAAAAGTAAACACGTGTAAATACCAGAATAGTTGCTACTCCCACTCGTCTCCTCAGACTCGTTCGATATAAGTTTCACTTGGTATGCACCTGCGTGGCCATCTACAACACGTCACTGCATACACAAGGAGAACAATATTTATGCTGAGTGTGTCCCCCTATCACTTTTGGATATACAACAAACCCTTCAGAGACGTGCAGGGAGCGCCACTTGTAAACAGCAGTTAAGGGCCCGACGGATCTGTCTTGGATTTTATTTGCAGTATGAATATCTGCGACAGATCTGTTGGACCAGAACACCACTCGTCGGTTCACCTCTAGTACGTCCACGTGAGTCGTCCAGCGCGTATACACTCATCGTTCCCTAGTGCACTCTGATGTCACACGCCCACACGCACCTCCCTCCGCTCTACTACTACTCGTCGCCAATATTTCATCTTCCTTGCCAGGAGGACATTTGGGCCAATGGCGCCATACACATCCATCCCCTCCCCCTCATTCCTACGTCCTTTGCTACCTCTCTGCAGCGACGATCGCCGTCTCTCCTGGAGATCGCCCGACACAGCACACCCCAGTATACCATCCCATCCCATCGACCTGGCTACAGATACCGATACAAGCATGATGCCCCACCAAACCACAGCTTCTTTGCATGCCAAGGCCTCGGGCGGTCTTGTCACTCACAGAGTATGTAATTCCTGAATCATGTCTCGGACGTCCATTGGACATTTCGGACAGACTGCACACCTCCACTTGAACTCTGCTCTAGATCTCATCCACATCCCACCTACTACAAGGCGACGGGGTCAAGGTTGAGACGATGCATGGGAAGATTAGAGTTAAGTATGCTGGTCTTTTCGGCTGTCTTCGTCCAAGCTGCTTCATTGTTGATCGACTTTTATTGGTTCATCAATGAAAGACATGTTGCCATCACAGGATCATGTGTCGGTAACCAATCGTTACATGTCCTGGATGCTTATCTTTCCCCACTGAACTAAGAGGAAGAGGGGAAGAATTTAAATTTGCACACACAGTATTGTGGATGTTGATCTGTGAGCTGAGGGTCGTAAGTAGGGCTCATATCAGGAAAAAGCACGCCACGACCTGAGACAAGCGAGGATGCATGTCAATTCGTCACAGGATGGAATCTTACAAAGATATTTGTTGGTGAGATTTCGGCTGTCTGCCTTTGCCTCTCGGCCAGCGGAGTGGGTAGGTAACAGCTGAGAGGGGGGATAGACGGTTAGGTGCAACGATAAGGTAGTCGGTGGTTGTGAAATGTGGGTTTGTTATGTGCCTAGTGGATCCGTGCGTGCGTTTCCCGATATCAGTGTATCGTAGTACCGTCCTGGAGTCCGGCTGAAGCAAGATGGAACACATTCACTAATTGTGATGCATCCTGGGAGAGTGTTCCTTGCGCAGACCAAAAGCTCAAAGGAAACTAGTCGTTCCTTCTTGATTATCGTCACTGATTTCAGCAATCACATGGGCGATCCATGAATCATTGTACTGTTGTCTACAGATACCGGCGGTTCGGTGGCAATTGTGTCCACCGCGTCATTTCTGCATCACTTTTGCGTCACTTCAGCATCATTGTTGACCGAGTCGCTCAGATCTTGGTCATTCGCATGCATCTTTCGAGCAGCAGCGCGGCTGCCCGATGATGCTCGGCGACCAAAGCGTGAACGGTAGCTGTGGGCGAGGGATCCTTTGATGGTCAAAGCGTACATGACACCACACGAGGTGCATCATATATAAATCGTACCTACGAACCTAGTACGTACAGGAGCGTCGAGTTTGAATCGAAGCCGTCCCGTCGACGGTGTCATCCGGATTCCTGTCGTCACATTTCTGCCAACATGTACTTGCACGCTAACTTGACGCCCATGTGTCATTCGGCGCTCAGTTACTTGCTGTGTGCCATGCGACTAGAAACGGCAACACCTTATTCTTATACCTCTGTCACCATCGTCGATTGTCCTCACTGGATCAAGGGTGTAAGCAGAAATTCGATGTGAGTGCCATTCGGTCACCACCTATCTTGCTTCTCAACGCATATAAGCTGTCGACCAGCCAAAGAAAGTCAACCTGACTGAAACACCACGACTACGTTTATTGTTCCGTTGGTGCATTTGTATCCGATTCTTTGGTTGTCACGAAGGTATGGATACCATTCCATAGTTGTTAGTCACAAACTAAGAGTGGCACGCATGGACCTCACAGCATGCGCCTAATCAATGTGAAAGCCTTACTTCAAAGGGAGGAATTGATGGAAAAGAGAGAGCGAGTCAACCGTCGAACCAAGGTCCTCAAGTTCTGCGATGACAACATCACAAAGTATGCAATCCTGTCCCATCGGTGGATCGGGCAAGAAGTGGAATATGACGAGATAGTTGAGCTTGCCAAGATGGACGGGGAGATGAGGGATGAAATTCGCCAGCGCGAGGGCTATCGAAAGATTCTCGATAGCTGCGAGCAGGCTAAGAAGGACGGGTATGAGTGGTTGTGGGTGGACACTTGCTGTATCGACAAGCGAAGCAGCGCAGAGCTATCTGAAGCCATCAATTCAATGTACCGGTGGTATGAAAATGCCCAAGTATGCTATGCGTACCTCCACGACGTCCTCGGCTCATCCTTTCCCGTTGCGCGAAACAATTTGAGGTATGCCAACGGCTGTCCAGAGTGGTTCTCACGTGGGTGGACGCTACAAGAGATGATAGCACCAAGCAATGTCCAGTTCTTCAACAAAAAATGGCAGGCCATCGGTGACAAGAGGGCGCTTGCACGTACCTTGGAAGAAATCACCGGAGTTCCTGAGCATATCCTGATGGATGGACTTTACGGTGACCGTCCATGCGTTGCACAAATCATGTCGTGGGCGGCCAATCGGACGACAACTCGAGTCGAGGACAGAGCTTATTCTCTGATGGGTCTACTGGGCGTGAATATGCCAATGTTATATGGAGAGGGGAAGAAAGCTTTTCACCGTCTCCAGCTGGAGATCATCCGCACGTCGAATGACCAGAGCGTCTTTGCATGGAGTTGGGATGGAGAAGGAGTACGGACTGGCAACATCCTTGCAGATGACCCAAGCGTCTTCCGCTGCTGTTCTAAAATGGAGTTGATGGACCCTGCCGAGTTCATCGAATATCTCTCAGAGGATGTGCCAGAAGGAGAGCTCTCTTCGACTGAGGACGATCGACTTGGGACATTCCCCATCACGAATCGTGGCATCCAGATCTGGCTGTTCCTCCGTCCGATGGATGGTTCGGACTCCGTCTTCGAAGCTTGGTTGCCATGTCGCTCTGATCAATTGGATCCACCAGTGACCATCAACTTATGCTTGAGGGAATCTAACTACTATAGATGTGCAGAGCTAGACTGCTGTCCAGAAGGAGCTTTCCAGTTTCGTCAGGTCTATCTCAGATATCAAGACACTTCGCATCGCAACGCAGCATTCGAAATCGATGACAGCGCCATCACCAAGAAAGGTTTCATCTGCTTGGATACATTGCCACGGAATTTCATAGGAAATACGTTCACTCTGACCAGCACTGTTCCTCTTTGCGTCAAAGTCTATTTTAATTACCAAACTGGTGATTACTTCGCAGTGGGCTTTGGACAATTCTTTGGCAAGGACTGGATACATGTCGGATTTGACATATTATGGGACTCTCTCTCGGAGAAACTTGCCAAGGTCGAATACAACAACATGTTAGCCGACGCGCCAGAGCATGTGCAATCCATGGATAAGCCGCGTTCTGGAGCTCGGGTCTGCATTATGCAAACCCGTCTCCCCCAATGGATTCTGCGTACTTGTGTCGTGTGGAAGAGCTCAAGAGAGAATGAAATTAAGTTGGAGGTATTTCAGGATCCCAGTTTTGATTATGTGTCAGGTGAATGGACAGGCTTCGATGTCGATGTGGGTGGAATCTTCCCTGTGTCTGCACATTACTTCTGTATCGGCATTGACATTACTGTTCATAGAAACTAGAATATCAAGACACGTCGCATCACAATCCTGCATTCGAAATTGATGACAGCGCAATCACTGGCAGTGGCTTCACCTACGACAGTGCATACCCAGCTAAATTCGCAGGAAATAGTTTCATTCTGACCAACATGGATTCTCTTTGCATCAGAGTCTATTCTAATAGCCAAACTGGCCATCGCTTTGCAGTGGGCTTCGGACAATTCCTTGGAAACATCTGGATACATGTTGAATCTGACTCTTTGTTTGCATGGCCCTCTTTCCGGAAGGATTATGTCCAGGAGGAATACAACAGAATGCTAGCCAGAGCGCCGGAGTATGTGCGATCCATGCATAAGGCCCATTCTGGAGCTCTGGTCTCCACTATGCGAACCCGTTTCCATCAATTGACCCTGCGTACTTGCGTCATGTGGAAGAGCTCAGGAGTGAATGGAGTGAAGTTGGAGGTATTTCAGGATCCTGGTTTCGATTATGTATCAGGATGGACAGGCTTTGATGTTGATGTGGGTGGCATCTTCCCTGTGTCTGCAAATTACTTCCATATCAGCATTGATGTTACTGTTCATAGAAAACAGAATATCAAGACATGTCACGTTGCATCGCTGCATTCGAAATTGATGACAGCACAATCACCGAGCGTGGCTTCACCTATCGCAGCACGTACCCAGTGAAATTCACGGGGAATAGTTTCATTCTGACCAGCATGGATACTCTTTGTGTCAAAGTCTATTCTAATAACCAAACTGGACATTGCTTTGCTGTGGGCTTCGGACAATTCCTTGGCAAGAACTGGATACATATTGAATCTGACGCTCCACTTGCGCGGGGCTCTTCATGGAAGGAATATGCCCAGGAAGAATATGACAAGATGCTAGCTAGAGCACCAGAACATGCGCAATACATGGATAAGATGCGTTCTGGAGATCGGGTCTGCATTATGCAAGCCCATCTTCGTCAATTGACCCAGCATACTTATGTCGTGTGGAAGAGCCCAAGAGAGAATGTAATTAAGTTAGAGGTATTTCGGGATCTCAGCTTTGGCAATGCAGTGGCTGAATGGATGGGCCCGGATGTTGATGTGGGTGGAATCTTCCCTGTGCTTGCGCAATACTTCCGTATCAGCATTGACATTACCATTGATAGAAAATATATGATCTCAACTGTGACTGGTGGGCCTTCATGATACATGATAGGAAAGTGCAGGATATCTGTGAGCTAGATGTCGATTGGGTCCCCATGAAATTCTCAAAAACACCCAAAGGTATAAAGGTAAATACATGTATTTTTCATGCTCTGCTCGAGTCTTACGAGAACAGTTGGGCGATTATGGTCGCTTTACGGACTGCGAGGACTTTTGCTGCGAAGGAAACATATTTGCTGACCTCGAGTGGGCGCTTCCTTCGAAGGAGCGCATTACCCCAAGGCAGCACGAGGTATCTGAAAAGGGTGGGTACCAGAGAGAGGGCAGCTATGTTTTGGCCCGCTTGAATGAGGACGCCTTTATCGAATTATACAAACCACTTTGCCTATCGCTTCCGATTAACGATGAGGTCAAAATACTGTTGGCTTCCCTCTTTACTCAATCGACCAATGGATATCTCGTCACAAGGGTCATACAATGTCCCCCCGACCCTCGCTGGCCCGGCTCAAGCAGAAGCACTACACCTTTTTGCATTTTTGTGAAGCCCTTTATTTGGAACCAAAATGCAGGCACTGGTTCTGTGTCGGAGGGGCTGTCAGGTGACAAGACAATGGGTGACCAAGCGAGGGTAAGCCGCGATGCGGATGGAATAGAGTTGTTAAGTGCCTCTCTCTCATCGGTTGTCCTCTGACTAGTTCGTTCGTCTGTCCGCCTATTACTATGTCCTTTCATGCATATCATATCCACTGCAATGTATAGTCTGAAGCAGTCTTGCTCGGGAGGGACATGCATATGTGCTACTACTCTATAGGGGACTTGACCATTCTCTTCTCACACAAGCTCACAGACTCCCTAGTGGAGTTCCACTGTGCGCACAGTATATATGGGTTCGTTGTACCTGAGGAGCAACCACGTGAGAACTCTCCTGTGATCTACCTGCAACGATCCTTCTGAGTTATACACAAAAGATAGAAATTAACATTACTCTCGCATGTTCTTTTCACAGGCATATCACAACAGCAACTCGAGAAGACAGTTGCGAAATCTCCAGCCATCATGATGCTCAGGACCAACACCGTCAGCATTGCCAATCGTGCAACCACCTGTGTGTCACAGTGCACCCTGTTGCTTAGAGGCAACGGTAGATGCGCCCTGCACCTCTACCGACCACATCTTGGCCACGACCATCATGTGCGCTATCGTTTTTCGGGTATATACCCTTCGGCTGTGCGGGGAGCATCACTTGTTGGTTCGCACTATGTATGCGACTGGGGGTGTCCTCGGTATTCTTAGCATTAAACGATCAAGTAAATATCCGTTTGACCGAAGCACCACTCATTGGTTCTTGCTACACAGCAATTAGCTTTGCGCTGACGTGACTGATGATGGGAAGTACACACCTGTCATCCTACCCTCCGTTTTCAGACCCCCGATACAAGCACGACGCCTCACCCAACTACGCTTTACCTGCCAAGTAACATTTCTAACAAGCCTCGGGTAATCTTATCAGTCACTGTGTATGTATCCCCGATGTCTTGAATATCCAGCTTTGCACCGTTGGATATTTCTGACAGACCACGCACCTCCACTTGATCTCGGCTCTGGATCTTGTCGACTCCTTATCCTAATGATGCTCGATGGCTCTGTGCGCGGCTTAGGCCCCATCTACAAATTTAGCAACACACCCGCAATACTTCGTCTTCACAGTGGGCCACAGCATTACCGGAACACCATGGCAGTCATATCCATGGTCTCTTATCCACGTCATGTTCAATCAGTGATCACATATAGTATACAAGTGAGTTAAGTACATACAATTTCATCATCATAACACAAACCAGAATGATGTAAACCTTGGAAGTGGGGTAAAGACGCATATTGGAACCTAGTCTAGCCGATTTCCACAATATCAATCCTGTCAGCACCGGTGTCAATGCCATCCCCAGACAAGTGGCGCTCTATCCTTCCCGCAGAGGTAGCACGGGCTTGAAGTGCCGAATGCGCAGCACACGAGCGATTTCGCGGTATGAGGCCCGGGCGGGTGAGAGCAAATAAGACCACGTTGAAAAGACCAGACAACGCAAACAGCGCATCCGTGGAAGCTATCACGGCGAAAGGTACAGCATTACCTCTGAGTGCAGAAAAGCGGGCTCCTGAGATGGGCAGCACCTGTCATTTGCTTAGAAAAGGTCAACAATAAAATGTGAAACGACTTACCACTACGATGTACACCAAAGGGTAACTATAACAACACACATTACTATCGTTCAGGATGGCATGCAGGTACCAGGCATCGAATCACTTACAAGAACATTTGATTGGCTTTAATTCGTT
>Ga0307518_10002564_pt1 | contig 13255 bp, 13 predicted proteins | sample 25_EM_MG_FD_203889 | JGI IMG/M metagenome (GOLD analysis project Ga0307518, IMG submission 203889) | Populus trichocarpa ectomycorrhiza microbial communities from riparian zone in the Pacific Northwest, United States - 25_EM | ecosystem: Host-associated > Plants > Roots > Unclassified | place...
AACATCAGGTCGTTCGTGGCCGTCATAATATAATGATTTTTTGTATTCTTGAAAGCAAAAGCCTTCTCGTCGCAACAGACGGCGTGCAGTTGTCACGGAAATGCCCTTGGCTGGCTTCAGTTGAAGGTGGGGAAATAGTTCAAGTTCCATATATTTTTTGAGGCCTTGGGGCATCTCGATGTCGGTAATGTGTTCCAGGTACTGCTTCGCTGCGGCGGGAACCATTTTTTCCTTGCTGAATTGGACAAGCTTTTCAGGGTTCATTGCCCACTTGTTTGACCACACAAATGATCACAGCTCGTCCCATATCACAGGATTGTCATACAGTGAGAAACGTCTTCGTATGGCACCCTCATGATGAAACTGGCAGCTCTCGCGCTTTGACCCATCTCCTCACCCAGTGGCGGACCATCCGCCCACCCCACTGTCAAGAAAATCCCTGGCTTTCGGCGGCCTGTTTTGATGCCTCTATTTGATTCCTCTTATTCCGAATGATCATCCATAAGCAGCTTTGGATCACCTCAGGCACTACCTTTCGGGAGCAATAGAGGTCATTTAGATAGGGTTCTTTTGCCGTGAAGAACCGGTCTCGCAGACCAACCATCCGCACCGGCAACTTCCGAATCGGTTCTAAAGATAGCGTGGGACGTTGGCACTTCTTCCGCACCCTTCCTCGCACCTCCATGCATGCTCACCACCATCCATCGACGATCTACGTGCCCTCTGGCCGTGCTCCATCCAGTCCTTCCCTCCTCTGCAGAGCATCCTCGGTGCTGTTGGCGGCCCTTTACATCCGCGATGTACCTTATCTATAACCTTTGGTGCGTTCCCTTCTCTTTTTCCATCTCAATTACTTTTTCTCTGCTATGGTCCCAAAGCCAAAGTCTGGAACGCGAGCTGCCCTCCCTAGTACGACAAATGGGATTGGGCGCCATTTCTCTTCACCTCGCAAGGTCAAAAACCCACGAAAGACTCAAACCTTTGTTTCGTTTCCAGGTCAAAACAGCAAGCGTCAGCGCCTTCTCGCCCACCTCGATGACCTCCTCAGTCACAAGGGGGCTCCTCAACCCTCAGCATGTGAAACGGCACCGGATGCTGCACCTGAAAGTTCCATCGTGGAGGCGGAAATGATGGGCATTGTGGAAGAGCCCAGCACTCACGAACATGCAGACCGTCCTCTCGCGCAAAGTGCTCGCCTGGACCATTTCTTCAGCAACTGGAAGTCCATCATTCCAACCATCGTTCGTCCTTATCTAGAGTACCTTAACGAGACACTTGGAAAGCCGCTCACCCAACATGTCTCCTTGCTTTCCGCCTGTTTGCAAGACTGTGAGAAGCAATCCACTCACATTACCGGCCTGTACTTTGATTGTCAGTCTTTACTATGCCCTGCACACAGTGATATCATACTAAATGCTCTTAGCGTTTTCGTCTATCACTGTCTGGCACTGTCAATGTGCCACCCTTCCACAGCTACTTGTCCGCAGTGGCCTATTCCCTACCGCTCCATTCCAACCTCGCATGGCTGTATCTGTCGAACTTCTAGCCTTTTATCGCGCTCTCTTTGAGCGTTCCTGTGATGCAATCAACGCTCTCGCCTCCGCGCTCCACACCCACTATACCCGATGAGGATTCCGTGTCACAAACAAAGAGGTATGTATCCAATTATCCTCATAGTTGTATCTAACATTAACCTGACAGGGTGGAACCATCCTCGAGCTGTTCCGTCGGAGCCTCGGTCACGCCATTCAGTGGTATGACATCTTGCAGGTCGAGATCGAGAAGAATGTCGACAATGTACTACAGGAGTGTCGGAGGGTTACCCTAGCTGCTAAGGCATGTCCCGATCCCTCATCGCCTTCACTGTCACCAACCAAGCATGGCCCACACCTTTCCCGAGGTGCCTGTGCACCAATCCTAGCCCAGCGGTGCCCTGCATGTTTTGGTGGTCAAGACTTCGGGCGACCGTTGAATAACGGTGGGGATATTCATGTGGCCATGGACGGCAATTTTCACCATCGGCACTGACGTTCTGCGGGTGATTGCCCGCCTTTCTATGATCCTGTTTATTTTCTTCCCAAGCTGCAGGTTGACAGTGCTGGGCAACGAATCGATACTGCATGCAAGCGACCTCCACGACAATGCAACACTGTCGTGCCTGATGAAGCGATTGACCAATGCGAAACCTCATATGAAGCCGCAGATGGTAAGAAGCAGAAGACGGCAATGGATAGCTTCGATGACACCGGCGTTATGGCACTCATTTGTCGCCATGACATCCCACTCTTCTTCGCCAATATTGACACCCCTGGTGAACAACAGAAATATAGCGTTGCACTCATTGAACACCTCTTTTCTCTTATCCCATTCGAGGCTAATGTAGTAATATTGTATGACATCGGGTGTGTGCTAGCACGATCTTTGATGAAGGTGCGTATGAGCCGGCTTCACTCCGTTGGTTCGTATTAACCACTCCTAGTATGACATCCTTGGTGTGAGTATCACCTCTCGCATACGCTTTGCTACAACTGCAATGCATGCCTATGGGCATGAATGGGCATGCCAACTTGTCTACAACCCTCGTATCATCAAAGGTTTGGGCTTGTCAGACAGTGAGGGCACAGAGCGGCTGTGGTCCCGCTTCATTAAGCTTATCGGTATTCAGCATGCATCTTCGGTAGGTTCTGTATGATTGGTCATTCATATTTGTGACACCCTATTCCCAGCGTCAACGCCGACTTTGGTTGATCGACTGCCATGCTGCCGCTGTTGCAAATGAAATGGTTTCTGATCTTGGTGACTGGCTCCGGCGCCGTCTCAAAAAGGGTATCCAGGAGCAAAGTTTTGCTGCACAGGAGGTTCTGGACCACTGTGTGCTTGATGTTTCTGAGCTCCGGAAGCAATGGTCTGATCAACATTCCACCCAGTTATCCATTAGAGCGCGTATGTCATGAATTCACTGCAAAGTTTATATACTGAAATACTACTACAGATGCGCCTGCTCACTTGAAGAAAGAGCTTGATACTGTTCTCGCTCTCCAGGCAGAACTTGACAGTTCCAAGAGAGCATTACAAGGTGTCTGGGCCATTATTGAAAAAGGCCCAGTTTCTCAAGGCACCCGTGATGCTCTTGCAAGCCTCGAACGTGGTCATGAAAGACTGCTAAACAAGGTGGATGTTCTTTATTCCTCGCTGAACATCCACGACAGATTTCCAGAGTTAGACGGTGTCAATTTTGAGTTTGTTCAGACTCTTCTCCTCGCGCGAGATCTGAAGATCAATATCCGGAAACGCGCGATTGGAAGCTTTTTTGAGTGGGATAAGCTCGACCGCGCTGTTGGTGGTAAACAGAAGGCGTTAGGTAAGTGCTTTTGGAGTTAGACCGGTCTTCTTGACAGCTTGTCCCAGGCACGAAACTCCACCAACAGACACGCAAGGCCATTGCCAAACGACAGCCAGCGTTGATGTCTGCTATACGCAAATTCAACGATTACTGTGCGCTCCTCGAAAAATTGTACGATCCGTTATATTCTATACCGTTACCAACAGCGCTCCCGACCAAACTTGCCGAGCTTCACAATGACCAGACCCTCCTTGAAGATGTTTGGATTACACGCTCCCATGGAGAAATCCCATTATGGCTCAAGGATGGTGACGTTAGATCGGGAATCCGAGCACTTCTTAAGCTGGATCGTTGCCATGAAGAGCAACTCCGACTTGGGATGGAAGCTGACAATTTGTGTCGATGGTTTGGGCACGAACTTTGTGCGGTCGAGCTCGCTTTGCGGCAGCCACAACGTAAGTCCTGTTGCTTCGCTGTTCTGTTGCCTTCTTCGGCTGGTAACGTTGAACCTTCCATTAGATTCTATTTATTACCTCGTTCTGAAGCAACGGCACGAGAACATATCTATTTTACAGGAACGTTGGCCAAGCCCCCTTGTTTCCGCCGCCCGCTATGCCAGTGAGGCCCACACCTTGTCTGAGCTTGCTGCATTCCTTTCCGGATCTCCCAACACACACACACTGCAGTGGCTTAGCCCTGTTGTGTGTGAGTTGCCCTCTGATAGCCATGCTTCAGAGGTAGATGACCCGGAGACGATATTGGATGTTGAACTTGAGGACCCAGGCCAGATCGCGCTGACGGATCATCTTCTCGACAACGTCACTAATGATATGGAAGGTTCTGACAACAAGGATGAAGATGAGAAGGACCCCATGAGAATTTCCGTGGATTGGCAGATCCCATCGGTGAGGGTTGTGACGCCCATCTAAAATTCACTAACCATCCCTCTCTAGCCTCTTTGCGTTGACTCAAACATTGACGTCTCCACTACTGATACCTTCTATCCGTGTGCTGTCAGGACCCGGCGTGTTCGCCCTCCTTGCGATGGATTTCCCCGACTAACGTTCGAATTGGATGACATCGACCTCGTTTCTATGGCGGATGCACCCCTAAATGATGCATGTATCAACGGCTGCGCAGCCCTACTTTATTCTGTCTTCCTTTCCGCCAATGCTCAACGCTGCGCCATTCTCTCGACCCATGACTTACCTTGCGTTCGTTACAATGCGACCGATGACGTTCTTTGGCGAAATACCTCATGGACTCAATACTGGGAGAAGGATGTATGGATTCTGCCAATCCATCGGCCGTCGTGCACCGGCCATTGGGTGGTATGCACTATTGATCTTTCTTCCAGGCGATTACTCCTTTTTGACAGCCTCGCTGAATGTAAACTTTGGAAGACGGACATCCAGGTATAGCTATAGCTTATTTGTTGGGAAGCTACTGAAGTATGATTAGGACATGGAACAACTTATTGGCTGCTTGTCACGCATTGCCTCGGAGAGGGTCATGGCTCCTACAAGAGATCTTGATGCGTGGACTGCACAACCAGTTATTGTGAGTTTCTGTGCCCTCCATTGAGTGCCTTGGGACTGATATATGAAGACTGAACCCATTCAAAGCAATAATTATGATTGTGGTCTTTGGGTTTTAGCACAGACAGCAGCTGTTTTAAGAGGGTTTGATGTCACTGGTTTGCACGAAGATGATATGCCTATGTTTCACCATTATCTACGAGTCCTGATAGCTCATATTGCTGTCCCTGGTCACTAGTTACGTAGTACAATAAGGATCTTCCCCGTTCTCGAGTGCTTTGACCTCCTTGCTATCTATAAGTATATCTCAAGCCTGCCATTGTAACCAGCAGTCTGCCATCACATTATTTCTGTTAGTGTCCAACTCCGTCCCTGTGATGCATGAAGCGATGGTGGACCACCTGTGGACACGCCCGACAAGACTCTCGACTATCTCATCTAGGAGGTCCTGAACCTTTCCATTCGCAAAGCGCAGTGCGTGTCCATCCCTCACTGCTTTAGCCAACCTCCAGTGCCGACCGAACAGAACGTCTACCAGGTTCTTAGTGTAATGTGCCTCGTGTGCAGTCATGATGGGCTCTGGATAGTTGTACGGAGGCTCCTGTTCCCAGAGGTGGAGATCGGATTCATCCAAGGCATCTGCACTGTGCGATGCCTCGTGAAATAGATTGGACGTAGGCAATGGCATTGTTGCGAATGATATCAGAGATGGTGGCAAAGGAGGGACTGATGAGCAGCGGCGCCTGGGTTGGTTAGATAGTAGTGACAACTTGCTTGTATGACAACCGCCTTTCTTGTGATATGCCCTAGAGTTCTGGCTCTGTCGCTTCACTCTACCGCTAGGAATCAGATGAGTAGCGCCATACCAATAGGAAAATATGATACTATACCGAGGAGAATCTGCATAACGAGCTTTCTGTGCACGCTCGGCAGCTTGCCTTTCAGCAAGAGTAAGATATTGAGCTCGGCGACCCATAAAACCTCAAAGTGTACCAGTGCCGGTCAAGCAGTTTCTCTCAGTGAGCGACTACCTTTGTTTTCGTTTCTGAGCAAATCCGAAAGAGTGATGTGATCTGTTATTAACAACAGGCTCATTGACAGATTTTGGTGCCAACTCTGTATAGATCTGAAGCTCAATATCCAACCCTTTTGCAACCAGTTGATGGGGGGAGTGTATATGGCCATCCTACAATATCCCGATCCTCTGAAGATAGCTATCGTCGTGTATCGGACATGTTTTAAAGTCAGTATGACGGTTATTTGCTTCCTGATTGGCTGCGGTCCTTTCCGGTGTCACATGTCTTATTAAGCGCTAGGTGCGTCGTGCAAGCAGTGATGCATCATCGTGCACCACTCCCCCATCATCAACTCTACATGGCTGAAAGACAGATCGGTATGGACAGCTCAGAAGTCCCTAAAACACCTTCCTTCTCTAACATCATCTTGCACAGATATCCTGCACCTTGCCAGTGTGATTTATATCATTAAGCACCAGGTGCGTGCAAGAGCATTGTCATGCACCACTCCCCCATCAACGTTTCAACCCTACATGGCGAAACGACAAACAGGTCAGAGGTCACTAGCAAATTCTCGCCTCCTCTAACCTCATCCTGCACAGATACTCTCACTTGCAGCAAACATGCCCAACAAGCGCTCTGGGGACCCTCACCCAACCCTACTGCCTCATCTTTTCGGCACCTCCTTATCTTCGTTTCATTTCATGTCCAAATAGACTAGTGCTCGTATATTCCATTGCTAACAACCATCAGGTATCGTCATCACCCGTCAATCCACGGTTTCTTTTTAACTCGTTTTATCAGTATGAAACCAAATCGATCCAAGCCGATCTTCTCCGTCGAATAGTGCTCTCGTATGTATTAAGCCTGAGCGCGCCGATGGATGTTTTGTTTCCCTCTCCTTCCCCGTTTAACTCGTCCGTGCATCCACGCAATCGGTAAGCCCAGTCTTTTCGTTTTATACTAGACTCTACTGAAATATTTACAGATGACATCAAAAGATAGGTGAAGTGCCACCCTAGAACATCCCGTCGAGGCAGCCTTACTCACTGAGGCTGATGACATACCCGCTTTTTCCACCGATGACTATGTTCATGTACAGGTCAGTGGTGGCCGTCGGGAGTTGACGCCCCCAGTCATCGTCACGCCAACCCATTTACGCCAAAGGATAAAAGCCACCGGTAGAGACACTGGTCTCGTTCGAGATGCGTCCTTCCGCCGAAGCCAGTTGCTCCCACCAGTCACTCTGCCACAGACTACCGCAGAAATAAATGTAGACGATGATCCATTTCTTTCTGAACCAATCATGCAGCCGCTGAAGGTGCCCTCCAACGGCGGTGCTCAACAATCGACAACCATCCAGCCACCCTCGAGGAGCACGAACGTTTCCGTTTGTGGCCAAGGTATGTAGTATGATAGGATTACTTCTTGTGCTCAATACAAAGTTCTAGTCGAAGACACTATACCCCCCCAAAATATAGAGCATCCATCTGACCGCCCTCGCCAAGTCGAGGGGAATACTGGTCATCAACTTCCACCTCTGGAAGGCCGTCATGCCGACAGGCTCATTTGTGATGCCACGCTATCTGTAGACAGGGAATCCCAGGAAGCTGGCGATGACACGCCTCAGCAACAGTCAGCCAATGTCAACGCATGCAGGGCCTCAACAGAGGAGCCCGCAGTAGAGCGTCTGGGAACCCTCTCCCGAGAATCCAGTACCCGCCCACTTCCGAAACAATTCCGTCTTGCCGCTAAACCTGGTCTTGCGCCATCTGCTGCTCTTGACCGGTTTGGCTTTGAGCCAGTGGATATGGTATGTACAACAGATCATTCCATCTTTCTCTTGTCTTATTTGTTGCACTGCAGGCGCCTGTGATAGAGCATTCGGGAACCCTCTCCAGAGAATCTAGTGCCTGCCTGCTTCCAAAACCGTTTCGGCTGGCTGCTAAACCAGGCTATGCGCCATCTGCTGCTCTCGACAAGTTGGGCTTTGAGCCTGTGGACACGGTACGTACAATAGTGGTTCCTTCCATTTCTTCTCTCATCAGCTCTACCGGCCACGCTGGCGATGCAGAACATTCCGTCTACAAGCACAAGTCAGGTTCCTCCTTCTGGTACTCTGACCATTCCCGACTCTACCAACGTTAGTGAAGGAGCCATCTCTGAAAAGGACAGTCAGGGATCTCTAGTTGGCCGTGTCTCCAACTCGGTCCTTTCGATCCTTAGTGAGGGCTTTGATGAGATTGACGATATGTTTAGCAAGCTAGCTGCCCGTGTGAAGATGCCATTCCACCAGGTATCCGACCGTTACATTCGCCTACATTCTCATGGCCACGGAGGGAACTTATGGAATACATACTCGATGTACTTTACGAAGAATACCGAACGGGAACTAGCTCGTCTTCCCAAATGTGAGGAGGTCACTGGGACCCCCACAACTGCCGCCCGACAGCGTTGCTATACCCTTTTCAAGGAGGAATACCAAGATACATATGCGATGATCCTCGAGACGTGGAAGGAAGCAAAGGAATTGGAGAATATGGGAGGCACAGTTGCCCAGCGGCAACAACTTTTTGACAAGTCAAAAAAGAATTTAAATCATATGATACGTCGCCATCTATTTGCAAGGTCGCTAATGTGATATGTTTTCTAGTTCAACGCACTGAGTAAAGCCCATGGGTTTGAAGGTGCCTACCTTCTGGCTGGGCGAGTCATCAATCAAGACGGTGGGCTCGGCCATGTTTTCACAACACCTGGTGCAGAGAAGGTGAGTCTTCTGTGCCATCAACTTATTGAGATGCTGAATAACATTGAAGTTTTTTGTGGAACATTGCCGTGTTGGTGAGGATGAGATTATTGGCCACTTCAAGGCGCATATCTAGTAAGCACATCGCAATGTAGTCTAATTACATTGTCCACTAATCCATGGATACAGCAATCAGGTATCAATGCAGGCCATAGATGAGGTCTTCGACAACAGTGAGACTGCAAAGAAAGATGTTGATGAAGTGGAAGAGAGTAATGATCTGAGGGACAGGTGCAACAGGGATGGCTCCGAGGAAAGAGAGGACCCTGATCAGGTCAAGCACAGGTTGCGCGCCTTGTTCGGTGCGTTACTTTACTCTATCTACGGGATCCCACTGACGATGTAAAAGAGGAATGTGGTCAAATGTGGGGATCCGGCAAGCTTTTTCCATGGAAGCAAATGCTTCCTCATCTAGCATCATCCACGCTTGTCTTAGTTAACTGGCCTGAGGGAGTGATGTTCCCAGGCAAGGAACGTAGCTCCCGCACAATGCCCAAAGGCATTTCCGACCTTACATGCGCAGAATGTTCGAAGCTCCTGGCAGCCTTGAGTGACACAGGCAAGAACCGGCTGCATATCCGATCTGTTCCATGTCACAAAGGTGTGTAATGTATTTTGTATGGTACACCGTTGGTGAGCTCACAGTGATACAGCTGCGCTGATCAGCTCTGAGGAACCGGTTATAATAGGAGCCGCGCCTCCATATGACTCCAACAAGAGTCGAGGCAAACGCATGTTCTGCAATCTCAAGACCGACCGTCTGGGTCCCAAGCGCCTCCCTAACAAGGCTGCGACTCGGGTGAAGAGAACCATCGTTGTGGCAGGTAGCCCTGAGCAAATTACAATTGAAGACTCTGATGAGGTGGACGTGCCCGAGGGTACCGAAGAGGTCCCACATCAGCAGAAGAACCGCGCTACAAACCGTCACAAGCGTCATGTTGCTGGAGCCGCCATGTCCGAACAGTCCAAGAAGAAACAGCCTTCGGTCATTGAACTCTCAAGTGATTCTATATCCTCGGCTACATCTGACTACAAGCTAAAGGATGACATCGAAATGAAAGAAGAAGATCAGGACTCACACATAAGTTCTGTGGAGTCTGAGTATGAGCAAGCCTCCTCATCCCGCAAACGCAAGCCAAAGACTATGTACCCTTCCCGAAAGACCAAGAAAGTGGCTGCTGATGAATCAAGAAAAGAGCCGCCACCCGTTAAGTCATCGAAAGGAAAGCAACCTGCCCATGTAGCTGGAAAGAGGCGAACCACTCGTCGCATCCCGACCTCTCCACTACTGGTCAATACCTCCTCAGATGAGGGATACGCTCCACAACAAGTCCCTGTACACAAGGCGCCCTCGGTGCGAAGCGAACAACCATCCCCCGAGCAGCACACGCAACCATCAGCTACAGAGGCCAGCAAACAGGCCTCTACCACACGTCACACGCAACCGCCTGCAGAGGCTCAGGTCCAGCGCTCTACCGTACATCATGCGCAACTGCCTGCAGAGGTGTGGGAGCAGCCTTCCACTGCACGTCGTACGCAACCACCCGTAGAGGCTCGCGTCCAGCCCTCCACCTCGCGCCAAACACAACCACCCGCAGAGGCCCGGGAGCAGCCCTCCATCGTATGTCATACGCAGCCACCTGCAGAGATTCATGTCCAGCCGTCCACTTCATGCCAAACACAACCGCCTGCGGAGGCTCAGGTCCAGCCGTCTACCGTATGCCATATGCGACCTCCCATGGAGGCTCAGGCCCAGCTGTCTACCGTGCGCCATACACAACCGCCTGCAGAGGCTTGTGTCCAGCGCTCTTCTGTTGAGGACCCACTGTTCGACTCTGTGGACACACGCTCTATGTCATCTATGATTTATGGTATATAGTCCTTCCCACCTCCTTGTTCCGCACAACTAACTATGACCTTTCAGCCCCTAGCGCTGAGCCTTGCAGCCCTGCAGCCGGACAGCTCGTGGGACTGCCCTCCGCACCAGAAGACGAGATGGCTGCAGTGCCCAGGGGAGTTGAGCAGACAGCAGCAGAAGCGGCTATTGACCATCCAAAGGACATCCAGATGTGTAAGTTAGTGTTTATACATCATCTGAGTGTTGTGACCAATCATTCCAGTGCCACCCCGAGCCAGCAACCCAACAGAGGGTCAATCCAATGGCGTAGGCTGCCAGAATCAACGTCCGAGGCCCAGACCAGTCCACGCTGCACCAGGTCACATGCCACAAACCGATTCTGAGGACGCGTTCAACCTGCGCTCGAGAATCTATCCAACCCACGCCTCTGTTGTCGAGGAAACAACTTTAACCTCCGGATCTGCAAGGCTTGTAGCTGCTGAGGAGGGTCACATTGGTAAGAGCCAGGGACGTCTCATGCTGGGGGGCAGCCATGATCTGCAGCCTCCGAATGTGCCACTAGAGGGTCTTGGGCATCAAGAAATGTGTTCTCCCCATTTGTCCCCTGCATCTTATGATGGTGCTAATCCTTTCGCACCTCGTCCGCTACAGCAACCCAAACGACATCTAGAGGAACTTCCGGGGCCTGGCATAAGTCCACTGTATCCTCAACAGCCTGACATAGGTCATGGGGACAATTGCGCACAATATAATGTCCACAACAATGCTGGCTGGTACATGTCATGACCTGGACCCTATGTACCAATGTTGTACATTCCCCAACAGTACCACCCCACATACCCTCCACCCAATGCTCACAGTCCTACGCTGACCTCACATCCACAGTCGGAACATGCTGATCATAATGCACAGCCTCAATTCCCTGATCCCTATTATCATGGCATGATAAGTGGTAATGATCCGTACCACCCGTCCCTTCCAGCACCCACCTTTTATCCGTTCTATCTACCCCACCCCCCTTTGGCACGTCCCGGCCCCATCCCCCATCCAAACAGTAATGAAAACCCCTCATCTGGGACACAAGGCCCTCGAAATACCTCTGGAAGCAACAAGGAGGTGCATGCCGAGGATTCTGCATAACACACCTATGTATATCTCATGGTGTGTGTCCATTTCTTTCGTGTTTGTGCTCAGTCTGTTGACCCCACCTCTAGATCGTGCTTGAAATGATGTTCGTGTACCATTACCTCAAAAAAAGAAAACCCTTTGGCGTGTCTGCTCACTTCTGATGTGTGTGGTCCATTGATTCGCCTCTAGATTGTGCTTGAAATGATGTTCGTGTACCGTTCCCTCAAAAAAAGAAAACCCTTTGGTGTGTCTGCTCACTTCTGATGTGCGCGGTCCATTGATCCGCCTCTAGATCGTGCTTGAAATGATGTTCGTGTACTGTTCCCTCAAAAAAAGAAAACCCTTTGGTGTGCGTGCTCACTTCTGATGTGTGTGGTCCATTGATCCGCCTCTAGATCGTGCTTGAAATGATGTTTGCATCCCATTCCCTCAAAAAGAGAACCCTTTGGTGTGTGTGCTCACTTCTGATGTGCGCAGTCCATCGACCCGCCTCTAGATCGTGTTTGAAATGACGTTTGCGTCCCATTCCCTCCAAAAAGAGAACCCTTTGGTGTGTGTGCTCACTTCCGATGTGTGCAGTCCATTGATCTGCCTCTAGATCGTGTTTGAAATGATGTTTGCGTCCCATTCCCTCAAAAAAGAGAACCCTTTGGTGTGTGTGCTCACTTCCGATGTGTGCAGTCCATTGATCCGCCTCTAGATCGTGTTTGAAATGACGTTTGCGTCCCATTCCCTCAAAAAAGAGAACCCTTTGGTGTGTGTGCTCACTTCTGATGTGCGCAGTCCATTGATCCACCTCTAGATTGTGTTTGAAATGACGTTTGCGTCCCATTCCCTCCAAAAAGAGAACCCTTTGGTGTGTGTGCTCACTTCCGATGTGTGCAGTCCATTGATCCACCTCTAGATCGTGTTTGAAATGACGTTTGCGTCCCATTCCCTCAAAAAAGAAAACCCTTTGGTGTCTGCTCACTGATATATGATGTATTTTGTGTAGAATGTCGTAGTGTGGGTAGTAATCGATGTTGTTGAGGTGATAATCCCAGTCGTGTGTTGTGAGAATGAGATAAAAACATATTAGATGACAATAAAAACATATCATAAGAACAACATAAAAGCACGACCAAAACATAACAATTAGCCCTTTTGGAGCATCCGCAGATGGTGTGGACATGGTCTGGGAGCCGTGGTGCAATGGAAAATGACAACATCGTGATGATGGGAGGATAGTTCACACGAGGCTCGTAAGGAGCTCAGCCACATGTTGGGGACCCTCCCAACCAACGGAGGAGGATCCGTCAAAATGCTCGCGAAGAAGGCCAATCCCTCTTTGGAATTTGCGGAAAGCCTCCAAGTCTAGTGGGATCTACGAGATATATTCATTCGTGCAAAGAAACCATATCAAAAGACCGTGTGAATTCATTTAAACTGGTGCCAAGGGTGCTTTGGATGGCGCGTGCACGGTATGCCTGCAGTCCATGCTGACCAGCATCGAATACTTCCTTTTTCGATTGGATACGCTTCTCGATATCATTCAGTCCTTCCTCAAGGGCTTTTCGTTTCTGCACC